>Ga0308163_10002181_pt1 | contig 18519 bp, 10 predicted proteins | sample PhyTR1_FD_201037 | JGI IMG/M metagenome (GOLD analysis project Ga0308163, IMG submission 201037) | Phyllosphere microbial communities from UC Gill Tract Community Farm, Albany, California, United States - DLSLT.R1 | ecosystem: Host-associated > Plants > Phyllosphere > Unclassified | place: USA...
CTCGTGGAGCTGACCTGTACTAATAAGCCGATATCTTGAAAACACTTTGCTTGCGTCCACTATGTGGTTCCCGATATACGGTCGGGTATCAATTGAACAACCAGCTTGACTGGTCGATTCATCACAGTTTTCATGCCCTGCGGGGTGTGTGCTAGGTGTTTCGGCGGCCATAGCGAGAGGGAAACGCCCGGTCACATTCCGAACCCGGAAGCTAAGACTCTCAGCGCCGATGGTACTGCAGGGGGGACCCTGTGGGAGAGTAGGACACCGCCGGACTTGATTTGGTTGAACGGGAAGGCCCGTCGCATTCGTGCGGCGGGCCTTTCTGCGTTAACACGCACGATCCGTCAACCCCTCCGAGAAGCTCAGGTGCAGGGTGCCTGTTCGTGCCGCTTCGCAGCGTCCGCGTGTGAAGTCGAGCGACCGCGTCCAGGCCGTTCACATGGGGTCCATAAGCCCGGGGTTTAGTGTCGTGGGTCGTGACCGATTCCCGTGAGAACGAATCCGACAACGACCACTCGTCCCATCCGGTGTCCGGAGACGACGCCGCGGCTGCGACGGCAGGGGAGGCATCGGCTCGGGTCCCCACGGCGTCCGCCGTAGCGTCCGCGCCGGCTGAGGCAGCCGCCGCTCCTCGCGCCGGCGCCGCGGGTCGAGGCGCGTCGCCGCGTGCAGGCGCGTCTGCTCCCCGTACCGGATCGGGAGGGGTCTCCCTCGGCCGAGCGCTCTCCGCGGCCCTCGTCGCCGCGGGCGTCTCCGCCATCCTCGGCCTGCTCTTCAGCGTGCTGACCCTCTTCAGCGCCAGCTTCAGCGCAAGCCAGCCCGGCGCCGCCGTCCTGGGGACGCTCCTCGACTACTGGACCGTCCACACGCTGATCGCGTTCGTCCTCCTGGCCGCCCTCGCGGGGATCGGCGCCTACAGGCGCGTGTGGACCACCATCATCGGCTCCGTCCTCGCGGCGGTCGTGGGAGCGCTGCTCGGCAGCCTCATCGCCGTCACGAGCCAGGGGGCGCCCGTCTCCGGCGACATCGTCGCGCCGTTGTTCGGGACGCTCCTGGGGCTCAACCTGATGTTCGTCATCGGGGTGTCCCTGGCCTCCGTCCTGCTCGGGCGGCGGCTGTGGATCCGGCTGTCGGGGGACGGCGAGGCGCGGGCGCGCGAGCGCGTCGCGCTGGTGCGGATCCCGTCGTCCCGCCTCGCCGAGGGCGAGCTGACCCACCTCGAGCGGCGTCCCGTCGACGCGGAGCTCGCCGACCAGCAGTGGGAGCGGTACGTCCTGGCGTTCGAGGAGCACGGCTGGGCCACCCGCGAGGTGCCGCCCGCGGATGCGCACCCGGACTCGGTGTTCGTCGAGGACGCGGTCCTCGTGCTCGGGGAGACGGCCGTGCTGCTCATGTCCGGTGCCGACTCGCGTCGCGGAGAGCGCACGGGCGTCGAGGACTCCGTCCGCGACCTCGGACTCGACGTCGTCTCGATCGACCTGCCGGCGACCATCGACGGCGGCGACGTGCTGGAGGTCGGCAGGACGCTCTACGTCGGCAGCAGCTCGCGCACGAACGCCGAGGGCATCCGACGTCTGCGGGAGATCGCCGGGCCCCTCGGATACGCCGTGGTGGCGGTTCCCGTGGCGTCGACCCTGCATCTCAAGTCGCAGGTGACGGCGCTCCCCGACGGTACCGTCATCGGCCACGAGGCGCTCGTCGACGCCGCGAGCCTGTTCCCCTCGTTCCTCGCCGTGCCCGAGCCCGAGGGCGTCGCGGTCGTTGCCCTGGACGAGCACACGCTCCTCCTGTCGGCTGCGGCTCCGCGCACGGCCGAGCTGCTGGGCCGGCTGGGCTACGAGGTGGTGCCCGTCGACATCAGCGAGTTCGAGAAGCTCGAGGGGTGCGTCACGTGCCTCTCGGTCCGCGTCGGCTGATCCGCTCCGCCCGGCAGCGGCGCCACGCCTGAGGCGGCCGGCCGCGAGGCCCGCCGTCGAGTGAGCCGCGGTCGCGCCATCGCGGCCGACCGACCCGCTCCCGACCATGACGACGAGCCCGTCCTGCGTCCTCGGATGCGGGACGGGCTCTTGTGCGTCTCGCCCCTGCTGCATATCCTGGAAGGCTGCCTGGGGCGGCCACGCAGGTGGTCCGGTCGATGCGGCCCAGACGTGAATCGCATACGCAGCCAGGGAGGGTGTCATGACCACGACATCGACGACATTCGCACGCACGACCTCGACGCCCGCCCGCGCCCTCCGCGTGCGCTCCGCCCTCCTCCGCCCGGGGGCCGCTCGCTAGGACCCGACCACCGGGTCCCGCCGCCGCGCTGACGCTCGACGCGTCGCGCGGGTCGATCCCACGAGATGCGGCCCCTCCCTCCGGGGCGGGGAACGCCTCGGCGCGTCGACCGTCGACGCCCGTCCATCCGATCAGCGCACGCCGCGCACGGACACCGCGCGGAGTCGCTCAGCTCAGCGTCTCGCGTGCGGGCCGAGCGCCCGAGCAGGCGCCCGCGCCACCTCCCGCACCTCCGCGCTTCCGGCGTCCTCGATGCCCGCCGCCGCACCACCGCCCGGCCGATACGGTCCGGACTACCGAAGGAAGACCTCGTGCCCAGCACACCCCCCGTCGCGCAGGACGCGACGAGCTCCGACCGTCACGGCCCCCGGCCCGGCACCATCGCGGTGCTCATGCGCCTGCTGCCGTTCGCGCGCCCGGCGATGCCGAGCATCATCGCCGGCATGGTGGTGGCCCTCGTGGGGTCGCTGCTGGCGCTGATCATCCCCCAGATCCTCCGTGGACTGGTCGACGGGCCGCTCGGCGACGGCGACGCCGCCTCCGTCGTGCCCGCCGTGCTCCTCATCCTCGGGCTCGGGATCCTCGAGGCCGCCATGATCGCCCTGCGCCGCTGGTTCGTGCTGAAGCCCGGCACGCTGATGGAGGCGGACATGCGCAACGCCTTCTACCGGAAGCTGCAGCGGCTGCCCGTGGCCTTCCACGACCGCTGGCAGAGCGGCCAGCTGCTGTCCCGCATGGTCAGCGACCTCAACCTCATCCGCCGCTGGATGGCGTTCGGCCTGGTGCTGTTCATCGTCAACATCCTCACGATCCTCGTGGGCATCGGCTTCCTGGTGTCCATCGACTGGCGCCTCGGGCTCGGCTTCCTCGTCTGCTCCATCCCGCTGTGGGTCTACGGCTACCTCTTCGAGCAGAAGTACTCGTCGGTGGCCCGCCTCAGCCAGGACCAGTCCGGCGACCTCGCCACGAGCGTCGAGCAGTCGGTGCACGGCATCCGCGTGCTCAAGGCGTTCGGCCGCGGCAAGCACATGCACGACGCGTTCGCCGAGCAGGCGGAGGAGCTGCGCGGCACGGAGATCACGAAGGCGAAGGCCATCGCCGGCATCTGGCTGTGGCTGCTGCTGGTGCCCGACATCACGTTCGCCCTGGCGCTGCTCGGCGGCGTGCTGCTCGCGTCCGCGGGTCAGATCTCCGTGGGCGACCTCGTGGCGTTCTTCGCGACCGCGGCCGTGCTGCGCTGGCCGATCGAGTCGGTGGGCTTCCTGCTGTCGATGACCTTCGACGCGCGCACCGCCATCGACCGCTACTTCGAGGTGATGGACGAGGAGGACGCCATCACCGACCCCGAGGCCCCGGCGACCATCACGCATCCTCGCGGCCACCTCGTGTTCCGTGGCGCGCGCTTCCGCTACCAGGACGCGCCCGCGGGCCAAGCCGACCTCATCGACGGCGTGGACCTCGAGCTGCTGCCGGGCGAGACCATGGCGCTCGTGGGCGTCACGGGGTGCGGCAAGTCGACGCTGACGGCGCTGACGACGCGGCTGTACGACGTGACGGGCGGCCGCATCGAGCTCGACGGCGTGGACATCCGCGACCTCCGGCTCGAGGAGCTCCGCCGCCGCATCGCGATGGCGTTCGAGGACGCGACGCTGTTCTCGTCGAGCGTGCGGGACAACGTCCTGCTCGGCCGTCCCGATCTCGCCGACGGCGGGCCCGAGGCGGAGCGCGTGCTGCAGGAGGCGCTCGACATCGCCCAGGCCGGCTTCGTGCGCGACCTGCCGGACGGGATCGAGACGACGGTCGGGGAGGAGGGGCTCAGCCTCTCCGGGGGGCAGCGTCAGCGCCTCGCGCTCGCCCGGGCCGTCGCTGCGGCGCCCTCGGTGCTCGTCCTCGACGACCCGCTGTCGGCGCTCGACGTCGACACGGAGGCGCTCGTGGAGGCGGCGCTCCGCCGCGTCCTCGCATCCACCACCGCGCTGATCGTGGCGCACCGCCCCTCGACCGTGATGCTCGCGGACCGGGTGGCGCTCATGCAGGACGGCCGCATCACCGCGGTCGGCCGGCACTCCGACCTGCTCGCCACGAGCGAGCACTACCGGTTCGTCATCTCGAGCCTGGACGTGGAAGGGAACACCGTGCGCGAGGAGGCCTCAGCATGAGCGTCACCGGAGTCACCGGCGAGGAGAGGGACGACTTCTCCCGCGCCGAGAGCAGGCAGATCCGCCGTCGCTCGACGCGGCTGCTCGTCAGCACCATCCAGCCGGTCAAGCGGACGCTGATCCTCACGGCCGCGACGATCCTCGTGGCGACGGCCGCGAACGTCGCGGGTCCGGCGCTCATCGGCATCGGGCTCGACCGGGCGCTGCCGGCGCTGCTCGAGACGGACGATCCGACGCTCCTCGCGCTCGTCATCGGCGCGTACGTGCTGGTCGCGGTCACGGGCGCGGTGCTGGTCGCGAAGTACCAGGTGATGTCGGCGCGCATCGCGCAGGAGATCCTCCTCGACCTCCGGAAGCGCATGTTCCTGCACACCCAGAAGCTGAGCCTGGAGTTCCACGAGACCTACACGTCCGGCCGGATCATCTCCCGCCAGACGAGCGACCTCGACTCCATCCGGGAGCTGCTGAACGGCGGCATCAACCAGCTCGTGCAGGGCGCGCTCTACATGGCGTTCACCGCCATCGCGCTGTTCTCGTTCGACTGGGTGTCCGGCCTCGTGCTGCTCGCGGCGCTCGTGCCGCTGTTCTTCCTCAGCCTCTGGTTCGCGCTGAAGTCGCAGGCGCTGTTCCGCCAGACGCGCGTGAAGTCGGCGCGGCTCATCGTGCACTTCGTGGAGACCATGACCGGGATCCGCGCCGTGAAGGCCTTCCGCAAGGAGACGCGGAACGCCGAGGAGTTCTCCGAGCACGTCGAGGGCTACCGCGACACCAACATGCGCGTGATCCAGGTGTTCGGCATCTTCGACCCGGGCCTCATCCTCATCGGCAACATCACGGTGGCGGTCGTCCTGCTCGTGGGCGGCCTCCGCGTGGCGGACGGGCAGCTGGGCATCGGCGCGCTGCTCGCGGTGGTGCTCTACACGCGCCAGTTCTTCGGGCCGGCGCAGGACATGGCCATGTTCTACAACAGCTACCAGTCGGCGTCGGCCGCGCTCGAGAAGATCTCGGGCGTGCTCGAGGAGGAGCCGGGCGTCCCGGATCCGGTGCGGCCCGTCGACCTGTGGCACGCCGACGGCCACGTCTCGTTCGAGGGCGTCGAGTTCGGCTACGGGAAGGGCAAGACGGTCCTGCCGCGGTTCGACCTCGACCTGCCGGCCGGTCAGACCATCGCGCTCGTGGGATCCACGGGGGCGGGCAAGACGACGCTCGCGAAGCTCGTCTCCCGCTTCTACGACCCTTCCGACGGACGCGTGGCCCTCGACGGCGTGGACCTCCGCGACCTGCACCCGAAGGACCTCCGTCGCGCCATCGTCATGGTGACGCAGGAGGCGTACCTCTTCTCCGGGTCGGTCGCGGACAACATCGCCATCGGCAAGCCGGACGCCACGCGCGGCGAGATCGAGCGGGCGGCGCGTGCGGTGGGCGCCCACGACTTCATCGTGAGCCTGCCCGACGGCTACGACACCGACGTCAACAAGCGCGGCGGCCGGGTCTCGGCGGGCCAGCGGCAGCTCGTGTCGTTCGCGCGCGCGTTCCTCGCGGACCCGGCGGTGCTCATCCTCGACGAGGCGACGAGCTCGCTCGACATCCCCAGCGAGCGGCTCGTGCAGCAGGGCCTCACGACGTTGCTCGCCGACCGGACGGCGATCATCATCGCCCACCGGCTCTCCACGGTCGCGATCGCCGACCGCGTGCTGGTGATGGAGCAGGGACGGATCGTGGAGGACGGGACGCCGGAGACGCTCATCCAGGGCACCGGCCGCTTCTCCCAGCTGCACGCGGCGTGGCGGGAGTCGCTGGTCTGAGCCGACGTCGCCGGGCACCTCTCGCGGGGAGGCGCCCGGCGACGCGTCAGAGGTCGAGCGCGGGCGATCCGGGCGGCAGCCACGCGTGCACGACGTCGCCGTCGGCGGCGGCCGACCAGCCGTCGCCGCACGCCATGGCGGCGGCGGGCGACGGATCCGGCCACCAGGTGTCCCGCACGGCGGGCGCGGGGGCGTCGGCCGGCGCGGCGTCGCAGCCCAGCCGATCGGCCGGCGTCGCCGAGCGGAACGCGAGGATCGCGCCCTCGCCGCGCAGCGAGGTCTTGATGCGGATGTCGGTCGCGTCGGCGGGGATCCACGCCGGGAGGCGTCCGTCCGCGTCCGCCGTCGTGGCGTAGATGCGCGCGTCCGTCGGGGTGGTCATGCCGCCGACCGTGCTCGCGGCGCCGCAGCCGCCGAGGGCCACGACGAGGGCGACCGAGATCGGGACGGCGGCGAGGGTGCGAGCGGAGGGGCGACGGGGCATGCTCCCAGTCCAGCGGAGGGGCGCCTCCCGCGCATCGGCCGCGAGGCCCCGGCGGTGGTCCCGCAGCATGATCTGCTCTCGCCCGGACGACGGATGCCCCGCACGGCGACGGCGGGCGGGCGACGGGGGCGGCTGACGGCGACGAGCGCTCGGCGCCGGGCCTCAGCGGATCAGGGGAACCAGCGCGCCGCCTCGAGGTCGACGCGGTAGCCGGCGTCCGTCGGCGCGTCCCGCAGCGGGGTGCCCTCCTCCTCGTACCGGGGGCGCGCCTCGTCGGCGAGGCCGGTCGGCGGGTGCCCGCCCGCGCGGAGGACCCGCCACCAGGGGAGCCCGGAGCCGTGGTACCGCATGACCATGCCGACCGCGCGTGCTCCGCGGCGTCCGAAGACGGCGGCCACGTCGCCGTAGGTCATGACGCGGCCCGCGGGGATCTCCGCCACCACCTCGAGGACGCGGTCGGTGTACTCGCCCGGCGTCGTGAAGACGGCCACGGGCTAGAGCGCCAGCGCGCCGATGGCCTCGCCGTACTGGGTCTCGCCGATGACCTCGAACCCCACGTGCGTGAAGAACTCCTCGGGGCCGTCCTCGCCCGGCTCCCACACCACGGTGAGGCGGTCGAACCCGCGCGAGCGCGCCTCGTCGGCGAGCGAGAGGACGGCGAAGCGGCCGACGCCGTGGCCCTGCGCGTCCGCGTCCACGTTGATGCGCCAGATGCAGCTGCGGAAGATCTCCTCGTGGGCCTCGGGGTCGAAGTTGCCCATGATGAAGCCGACGACCTCGTCGTCCTCCACGACCACGCGCGGCCAGGCGGTGGTGGGGTTCACGTAGGCCTCGGCGATGGAGTGCGACACGGGGGCGACGTAGTTCTCCTGCCCCGGCTTGAGCGTCAGCGTGTTGGCCGCCACGATCGTGCGGGCGCTCAGCTCTTCCAGTGTCATGTCGCTCATGGCCACAGGGTAGCGCCCGGCGCCGAGGCGGACCAGGACGGCGCGGGCCCGGCGGATCCGGGCAGCCGGGATGTCTCGATGTCGAGACAACGGCCTCGCCGGGTAGGCTGGCCTGCGGATCCACCGGCGACGAGCCGGACCCGCCGCGCGCCGACGGAGACGCGCGGACGGAGGGCACCGACGAGCATGAGGAGGACTTCGTGGAGAAGATCAAGGTAGAGGGGACCGTCGTCGAGCTCGACGGCGACGAGATGACGCGCATCATCTGGCAGTCCATCAAGGACACGCTCATCCACCCGTACCTCGACATCGACCTCGAGTACTACGACCTGGGCATCGAGAAGCGCGACGAGACCGACGACCAGATCACGATCGACGCGGCGAACGCCATCAAGAAGCACGGCGTCGGCGTCAAGTGCGCGACGATCACGCCCGACGAGGCGCGCGTCGAGGAGTTCGGCCTCAAGAAGATGTGGCGCTCGCCGAACGGCACCATCCGCAACATCCTGGGCGGCACGATCTTCCGCGAGCCGATCATCATCAGCAACATCCCGCGCCTCGTGCCCGGCTGGAACAAGCCGATCATCGTCGGCCGCCACGCGTTCGGCGACCAGTACCGCGCCACCGACTTCCGCTTCGAGGGCGAGGGCACGCTCACGATGACCTTCACCCCGAAGGACGGCTCCGAGCCGCAGCAGTTCGAGGTGTTCCAGAGCCCCGGATCCGGCGTCGCGATGGGCATGTACAACCTCGACGACTCGATCCGCGACTTCGCGCGCGCCTCGCTCTCCTACGGCCTCGCCCGGAACTACCCCGTGTACCTCTCCACGAAGAACACGATCCTCAAGGCCTACGACGGCCGCTTCAAGGACCTGTTCCAGGAGGTCTTCGAGGCCGAGTACGCCGACCAGTTCGCCGCCGCGGGCCTCACCTACGAGCACCGCCTCATCGACGACATGGTCGCCGCCTCGCTCAAGTGGGAGGGCGGCTACGTCTGGGCCTGCAAGAACTACGACGGCGACGTGCAGTCCGACACCGTGGCGCAGGGCTTCGGCTCGCTCGGCCTCATGACGAGCGTGCTCACCACGCCCGACGGCAAGGTCGTCGAGGCGGAGGCCGCGCACGGCACCGTCACGCGCCACTACCGCCAGCATCAGCAGGGCAAGCCCACGTCGACGAACCCCATCGCGTCCATCTACGCCTGGACCCGGGGCCTCGCGCACCGCGCCAAGCTCGACGGCAACGACGCGCTCAAGACGTTCGCGGACACCCTCGAGGACGTCGTCATCACGACCGTCGAGAGCGGCAAGATGACGAAGGACCTCGCGCTCCTCGTCGGGCCCGACCAGCCGTACCAGACGACCGAGGAGTTCCTCGCGTCGCTCGCGGACAACCTGCAGACGCGCCTGGCCTGATCCCGCGGGCGTCATCGCGACGACGCCGACGCACGCCGAGAGGCCCCGCCTCCGATCCGGGGGCGGGGCCTCTCCGCGTCCCGGCTGCGCATCGCGTGTGCAGAGGGCCGACGGGCGGCGTCGCCCACTCCCTACGGTTCTGCCCATCGCGTCGACGACGCGACTCCGCGAGGGGCCGACGCCGTCCTGCGCATCTCGTGTCCCGCGGATCCACGAGCCGGTCGTTGCCGGCGACAGGAGGGACCAGCCATGCCCAGCCATCGAGACCCGCTCCCGCCGGACGGGAGGCGCCGGCTGCACGCCGGACGTCCCCTCGCCGCCTGCGCCCTCGCGTTCGCGCTCGTCGCCGCCGGAGGATCCGCCGCCGGTGCGGCGGCCGTGCCGCACGCCGCCGTGCCGCTCGACGCGACGGACGGCCACTACCTCGTCACGCTCAAGGAGCAGCCGGCCGCGACCTACGACGGGACCCTCGACGGGCTCGCCCGCACGAAGGTCGACGCCGGGGCCCGTCTCGACGCGCAGTCGGACGCCGTCGAGCGCTACGCCGACCACCTCGCCGCGGCGCATCGGTCGGTCGCCGACGCGGTCGGCGTGACGCCGACGCACGAGTACTCCCTCACGACGAACGGCTTCTCCGCCGAGCTCACCGGCGAGCAGGTCCGCGCGCTCGGCCGGTCCGCCGACGTGCTGAGCGTCGAGCGCGACCAGACCGTGCACCCGCAGTCGAACCCCGACTCGCGCTTCCTGGGGCTCGAGCAGAGCGGGGGCCTCTGGGACGCCGTCGGCGGGGCCGACCGCGCCGGTGCGGGGACGGTCCTCGCCGACATCGACACGGGCATCGCCCCGGACAACGCGTCGTTCGGGGGATCGCCCCTCGGGACGACGCCCGGGAGCGAGCCGTACCTCGACGGCACGGGCATCGCGTTCCGCAAGGCCGACGGGAGCGTGTTCCACGGGACGTGCGAGACGGGCGACGGATTCGCGGCGTCCGACTGCTCCACGAAGATCGTGGGCGCGCGCTCCTTCGTCGCCGGACGCGACGCGAGCGGTCAGCCGCTGGGGCCGCAGGAGAAGAGGTCCACGCGCGACACGGAGGGCCACGGATCCCACACGGCGGGCACCGCGGCAGGGGACGCGGGCGTCACCGCCGTGATCCAGGGCAGGACCCTCGACACCATCGCCGGCGTCGCGCCCGCGGCGAAGATCGCCGCGTACAAGGTCTGCTGGGCCGGACCCGACCTGACGAAGGAGACCGACGACGGCTGCGACATCTCCGACATCGTCGCGGCCATCGACCAGGCGACGGCCGACGGCGCCGACGTGATCAACATGTCGCTGGGCGGGAGCGGGAAGTCCCCGGACTTCGAGCAGCGCGCCCTGCTGGGGGCGGCCAGCGCCGGGGTCTTCGTGGCCGCGGCCGCGGGGAACGAGGGGTCCGCGGCGGGCTCGGTGTCGAACCTGGACCCGTGGATCACCACGGTCGCCGCGAGCAGCGTCCCGGCCAACTACTCCGCGACGCTGACGCTCGGTTCCGGGCAGCGGTTCGCGGGCGCCTCCGTCACGGTCCCCACGAAGGTCTCCGGCCCGTTCGTCCGCGCTGCGGCCGTGGGCCTCGCGGGCGCCGCGAAGCCCGAGCTGTGCGGGACGGGCACCCTCGACCCGGCCAAGACGAAGGGACGCATCGTGCAGTGCGACCGCGGCGGCAGCGCCCGCGCGGCCAAGAGCGCGGAGGTCCTCCGGGCCGGCGGGATCGGGATGGTCCTCACGAACACGACGGCGACCTCCCAGGACCTCGACACGCACTCCGTGCCGACCGTCCACCTCGACGTCGACGCGCGGCCCGCGGTCGTCGCGTACGCCGCGAAGGCCGGCGCCACCGCGACCCTGACGCCCGGCAACACGACGGGCGTCGAGAAGCCGGCCCCGCAGGTCGCCGGCTTCAGCTCCCGCGGGCCCGACACGGCGGACGGCGCGGACATCATCAAGCCCGACATCACGGCGCCGGGCGTCGGCATCCCCGCCGCGTACGCGGACATCGCCGGGAAGCCGGGCTTCGCGACGCTGTCGGGGACCTCGATGTCCTCGCCGCACATCGCCGGGTTCGCGCTCGACTACCTCGGCGTGCACCCGAAGGCGTCGCCGTCGGAGATCAAGTCCGCGATGATGACGACCGCGACGGACACCCTCGACGCCCAGGGGAAGGCCACCGCGGATCCCTTCGCGCAGGGCGCCGGGCAGATCGCGCCGGCGCGCTTCCTGCACCCGGGCCTCGTGTACCCGAGCGGCCCGGAGGACTGGGCGGGGTACGCCGCGCAGACCGGCCTGGAGCTGCCGCATCCCGCGGCGGCGGTGCCGGTGTCGCAGCTGAACCTGCCGAGCATCGCGGTCGGGAAGCTCATCGGGAGCACGACCGTGACGCGGACCGTGACCTCGCAGTCGGCGGGCACCTGGACCGCGTCCGTGCAGGGGGTGGGCGGTGCCGACGTGCGGATCAGCCCGGCGAAGCTGACCTTCACGGCGGCGGGTCAGACGCGCTCGTTCCAGGTGCGCATCACGGCGAAGGCCGGGGCCCCGTCGGGCGGCTGGACGACCGGGTCACTCACCTGGACCGGCCCCGGCGGCACCGTCCGCAGCCCGATCGCCGTGCGTCCGGAGGCGGTCGACGCGCCGGCGTCGGTGTCGGGCAGCGGGACCAGCGGGAAGGCGGCGGTGTCCGTGGACTCCGGCGTCACGGGCAGGATCGGCCTCACGGCCGCGGGGCTGACGGCGGGGCACGTGCTCCACGACCCCTCCGACCCGCCGTCGGGCCCCACCGCGACCATGGCGGCGGAGCAGCAGTTCGAGCTGCCGATCACCGTCGCGGCGGGGGAGAAGGGGCTCGTCCTCGACGCGACCCCGCGGGACGGCGCATCCGACCTGACCATGCAGCTCGAGAGCGTCGCCGACGACGGGTCGCGCACGCTCGTGGACCTGGAGGCGAACACCTCCGCCGCGGAGCGCATCGTCGTGCCGGACGCCCCGGCGGGCCGGTACGTCGTGTCAGTGGCCACGGAGTCGGTCGCGGCGCCGGCGGAGCAGGTGGACGTCGACCTGACCCGCTACGACGTCACCGCATCGGGCGGCCAGGGGTCCTTCGGGGTGACGCCCCGGCAGCTGCCCGTCACGACGGGACGGAAGGCGACGTACACCGCATCGTGGTCGGGCCTCGACGCGGGGGCGCACTACGTCGGGCTGGTGTCCTACGCGGGATCCGACGCCACGACGCTGGTCGACGTCACGACTCCGTCCGCGGCGGCCGCGCCCGTGTCGAGCGCGCCGCCCGTGGTCAGCGGCACTCCCGATGTCGGGCAGACGCTGACCGCGTCGACGGGCACGTGGACGCCGCAGGGCGTGGCGCTCGCCACCCAGTGGCTGTCGGACGGCACGCCGATCGCCGGGGCGACGGGATCCACGTTCCGCGTGACCCCCGCGGTCGCGGGCACGTCGCTCGCCGCGCAGGTGACGGCGACCGCGCCCGACGGGCGGACGGGCGTCGCCACGAGCCCGACCGTCACCGCCCGGGACGTCGCGACGGTGCACCTGCAGGCGACGCGACCGCGCGGCACGCCGAGCGGCGGCGTGCACGTGCAGGTGTCGGTGACGTCGGCCGCGAAGCAGGCCGCCACCGGCGTGGTGCGCGTGACGGTGGACGGCGTGGAGCACGACGTGCCCCTCGACGGCTCCGGCAGCGGATGCGCGGACCTCACGGGCATCGCGCCCGGGACGCGCACGGTCCAGGCCTCCTATGCGGGCGACCACCTGGTCGGCGCGGGCACGAGCCGGGCGCAGAGGATCGTCGTGCGCTGATCCTCGCGAGCGGTCAGCGGAGGGCGGGTGCCGGACGGCACCCGCCCTCCGTCGTGCGCGCGGCACGCGGCCCCTATGCGACAGCGCGGGGTGGAGGCTGAAAGGAAGCCGGATGGCAGGCGATGGCGCCCCGGGCGGCCGATCGGGGAGCCGGGGCCGGATGGCCGTCATGGCGGGGATCATGACCCTCCAGCAACTGTTACACGGCGGTAACACGGACTCTTTCTCAGGGTGAATACCCGGGGTATGTTGAGGTTTCGTGCGCACCTCAGGGGCGCGTGCGGCATCCCATCCCACCCGAAGGACGTGTTCGTGATCCCACGCTTCCCCCGGCTCCGCTCGGAGTCCGACCGCGCATCCTCCCTGCGCAGGGCGACGGCCTCCGTCGCCGCCACCGCCCTCGTCGCCGCCGGCCTCGTCTCGTTCGGAGCGGGGGCCGCCATGGCCGCCCCCTCGCCGACGGTGGCGAAGCAGGCGGCCGACCTCGAGGACGGCCGCTACATCGTGACCCTCGTCGACGAGGCCGCGGCGTCCTACCAGGGCGGCATCGCGGGCCTCCCCGCGACGCAGGCCCGCTCGGGCACGCAGCTCGACGCCGGATCCGCTCCGGTCGCCGAGTACACCGACCACCTCGAGGAGCAGCAGCGGGATGTGGCCGCCAGCGTCGGCGCCGACATCGACTACTCGTACTCCCTGACGGTCAACGGCTTCTCGGCCGACCTCACCGCCGAGCAGGCCGCCGAGCTCTCGAGCGACCGGAAGGTCCAGAGCGTCGAGCTCGACCGGATCTACCACCCCACCTCCACCCCCGCGGCCGACTTCCTCGGTCTCTCCGGCGCCGACGGCGTCTGGGCGAAGACGGGCGGGCAGGAGAAGGCGGGCGAGGGCGCGGTCATCGGCGTCATCGACACCGGCATCGCCCCCGAGAACCCGTCCTTCGCGGGCGAGGCGCTCGGGACCTCCGCGGGTGACGCCCCCTACCTCGACGGGTCCACGATCCGCTTCGACAAGGGCGACGGCACGCAGTTCACGGGCGTGTGCCAGACCGGCGAGCAGTTCACCGCCGCCGACTGCAGCACCAAGATCGTCGGCGCGCGCTACTTCGTCGACGGCTTCGGCAAGGGCAACATCGGCACCGCGAAGACGGGGGAGTACGTCTCCCCGCGCGACGGCGACGGCCACGGCTCGCACACCGCGTCCACCGCGGCGGGCGAGGCCCGCGTGGAGGCCACCATCGACGGCAACGCGCTCGGCGAGATCTCGGGCGTCGCGCCCGCGTCGAAGGTCGCGGCCTACAAGGTCTGCTGGTCCGGACCCGACAACTCGGTGCAGACCGACGACGGCTGCGCCGGCGCGGACCTCGTCGCCGCCATCGAGCAGGCGACGGAGGACGGCGTCGACGTCATCAACTACTCCATCGGCGGCGGATCCGCGCAGACCACGTTCTCCGCGACCGACCAGGCGTTCCTCGGAGCGGCCACGGCGGGCATCTTCGTCTCCGCCTCCGCGGGCAACTCCGGACCCAACGCGTCCACCCTCGACAACGCGTCGCCGTGGATCACCACGGTCGCCGCGAGCACGGTCGCGGGCAACTTCGAGGCCACCGCGAAGCTCGGCGGCGGGCAGCAGTTCGCGGGCTCGTCCATCACGGTCACCGAGCCGGTGACCGGGTCCTTCGTCACGGCGGCCTCGGTCGCCGCGGCGGGCGCGACCACACCGAACCTGTGCGGACCCGGATCCCTCGACCCGGCGAAGGCCGCCGGGAAGATCGTCCTGTGCGAGCGCGGCACCTTCGACCGCGTCGCCAAGTCGGCCGAGGTCGAGCGCGCGGGCGGCATCGGCATGGTGCTCGTGAACCCGACGCCCAACTCGATCGACGCCGACACGCACGCCGTGCCGACCGTCCACCTCGACGCGGACGTCTACGCGGCCGTCTCCGCCTACGCGGCGACGCCCGGCGCGACCGTCGCCCTCGTGCCCGACAACACGACGGGCGTCTCCGCCCCGACCCCGCAGGTCGCCGGTTTCAGCTCGCGCGGCCCGGTGCTCGCGGACGGCAGCGACATCCTCAAGCCCGACGTGACGGCGCCCGGCGTCTCGATCATCGCGGCGACGAACAACGCGGACGGCGAGGAGCCGACCTTCGCGCTCCTGTCCGGCACCTCGATGGCGGCCCCGCACGTGGCCGGCCTCGCGCTGCTCTACTTCGGCGAGCGCCCGAACGCGCCCGTCTCGGAGATCAAGTCCGCGCTCATGACGACCGCGTACGACACGAAGGACGCCGACGGCGGCCCGGTCACGGATCCCTTCACCCAGGGCGCCGGGCACGTGGACGCGCGCCGCTACCTCGACGCGGGCCTGCTCTACCTGAACGACCGCGCCGACTGGGAGGCGTACCTCGTGGCGACCGGCTACGCCACGGGGATCGACCCCGTCGACCCGTCGGAGCTCAACCTGGCGAGCATCGCGATCGGCAGCCTCACCGGCTCCGAGACCGTGACGCGCGAGGTCACCTCCACCGGACCCGGCACCTACACGGCCAGCGTGCAGGGCCTCGCCGGCGTCACCACGGACGTCACCCCGTCCACGCTCGAGTTCACCGAGGCCGGCCAGACGAAGTCGTTCGAGGTGGCCTTCACGCGCACCACGGCGGCCATCGACGAGTACGCCACCGGCTCGCTCACCTGGACGAGCGCCGACCACGTCGTGCGCAGCCCCGTCGCCGTCAACCCCGTCACGATCGCGGCCCCGGCCCAGGTCGCGGGCACCGGCATCGACGGCTCCGTCGACGTCACGGTGACGCCCGGCACGACCGGTCCGATCGCGCTCACCGCCGAGGGCCTCGCCCGCGGCGTCGTGATCCCGGACCCGGACGACGCCTCGTCGCCGTACACCGGATCCGGCCCCGCCAAGTCGTCGGCCACGTACCCGATCAGCGTGCCGGCGGGCCAGCTGGCCACCCGCATCGACCTGGACTCCGCGGACGACGCCGCCGACCTCGACCTGACGGTCGCCCGGGTCGTGGACGGGAAGGTCGTGAAGCAGTACACCTCGGCCACCGAGTCCGCGGACGAGTCCGTCACCATCGAGGAGCCGGTCGCCGGTGACTACGTGGTGAAGGTCGACGTGTTCTCGGTCCCGGCCGGGGAGACGACCGAGGAGTACACGCTCACGCACTTCGACCTGTCCACGACGACGGACGAGGGCGCCTTCCAGGTGTCCCCGAACCCGCTCGACGCGGTGCAGAGCCGGCCGGTGACGTACACGGCGTCGTGGAGCGACCTGGCTCCCGAGTCCGCGTACCTCGGACGCGTCGCCTACTCGGGCTCCGCATCCGCGACCTACGTGCGCATCGAGTCCGGGGCCATCCCCGCCCCCGCCGCCACCGCCCCGCCCGTGATCACCGGCACCCCCACCGTCGGGCAGACGCTCACCGCGTCGCCCGGCACGTGGGACGCCGAGGGTCTCGCGTTCTCGTACCAGTGGTTCGCCGACGGCAAGCCGCTCGCCGGCCAGACGCGCGCCACCTACAAGGTCTCGCAGTCGGTCGCCGGCAAGGCGATCACGGTCGTCGTGACGGCGAAGCCGACCGCGGGGCCCACGGGCACCGCGACCAGCGAGCCCGTCGTGATCAAGGTGCCCAGCACGGTGACGGTGGGCGTCAAGCCGGCCGTGCTGACGAGCGCGCAGAAGGCCGTCGTGACGGTCAAGGTCGACAGCGCCGCGAAGGCGGCGCCCACCGGCACCGTCACGGTGACGGTCGGCTCGGACACGTTCGAGGTGGCCCTGGACGCGACCGGCACCGGCCGCGTCGAGCTGCCGTCGTACGCGAAGGGACGGTACGCCGTGACCGCGACCTACGCGGGCGATGACCGGAACGCGCCGAAGACCACCTCGCCGAAGTACCTCTACGTGAGCCGCTGATGCGCGGCTGACACCGAGTGACCGCCGAGGGGGCGGGTGCCGCGAGGCGCCCGCCCCCTCCGTCGCGCTCGGCAGGCGTCCCGGAGAGACGGCGACCTGGTCGGCCGTCCGCGCGATCGCGCGGGCCGCGTCAGCGGAAGATGATCGTGCGCGCGCCGTCGAGCAGCACGCGGTGCTCCGCGAACCAGCGCACGGCCTGCGTGAGGGTGCGCGACTCCTCGTCCTGGCCGATCGCCATGAGCTCGCGGGCGCTGCGGGAGTGGTCCACCCGCACGACGTTCTGCTCCACGATCGGGCCCTCGTCGAGGTCGCTCGTGACGAAGTGGGCGGTCGCGCCGATGAGCTTCACGCCGCGCGCGTGCGCCTGCTTGTAGGGGTTGGCGCCCTTGAAGCCGGGCAGGAAGGAGTGGTGGATGTTGATGATTCGGCCGCTGAGGCGCGCGCACAGCTCGGGGGAGAGGATCTGCATGTAGCGCGCGAGCACCACCAGCTCGATGTCGTGCTCCTCGACCGCGCGGATCACGCGCTCCTCGAAGGCCCGCTTCGACGCGTCGTCGGCGACGGGCACCTGCTCGAACGGCACGCCGTAGAAGCCCGCGAGGTCGGCCAGCCTCCCGTGGTTGCTGAGCACGAGCGGGATCTCGACGGGCAGCTGCCCCGCGCGCTGGCGGAAGAGCAGGTCGTTCACGCAGTGCTCGGCGGTGGATCCCAGCACGAGCGTGCGCAGCGGCCGGCCCACCTCGTCGAGGTGCCAGGTGGCGTCGTACCGCTCGACGACCGCGGCGAGCGCGTCGGCCAGGCGGTCGTCGTCGGCGGCGCTCTGGATCTGCAGGCGCATGAAGAAGCGGCCGGTGTCGGCGCTCGAGAACTGCTGCGACTCGGTGATGTCGCCGCCTGCCTCGACGACGGCCCCGGCGATCGCGTGGACGATGCCCGGCCGGTCGTCGCAGGAGAAGACGAGGACGCGGTGCGGGGCCCTCGCGGGGCTGGCCTGGTCGGTCATCCGTCTAGGCTATCGACTGGCCGGGCGGATCCCGCCGGCCCCGGGAGCTCTCCCGCCGTCGACGTCCTGTGGGTCTCCATGACGAACACCTCCCCCGTATTCCTGCCTGATCCGGACCGCGTGGCACACGCCGGTCGGCGCTCGCCGGTGCCGCCGCACGACCCGTCGGATCCGGCCTTCCGCTTCCCCTGGGTCGGCATCCTCACGCTCGCCGCGTGCGTGTTCCTCAGCGTCACGAGCGAGACGCTGCCCACGGGCCTCCTCAGCGAGATGAGCGTCGACCTCGGCGTGGAGGAGTCGCGCGTCGGCCTCCTCGTCTCGGTGTTCGCGATCGCCGTGGTGGTCTCCAGCGCGCCGCTCGCCGCCCTGACACGGCGCATCCCGCGGCACGCGCTGCTGCTCGGGGTGCTCGCGGTCTTCGCGACGAGCAACCTCCTCACGGCGGTGGCGCCCACCTTCGAGCTCGTCGTCGCGACGCGCGTGCTCGGCGGTCTCGCGCACGGGCTGTTCTGGGCGGTCGTCGGCGCGTACTCGGCGCACCTCGTGCCGCCCGCGCTCATCGGCCGGGCGGTCGCGCTCACGGTCGGCGGCGGCAGCCTCGCGTTCGTGCTCGGCGTGCCGCTCGGCACCGCGGCCGGGCAGGCGTTCGGCTGGCG
>Ga0308163_10002182_pt1 | contig 18517 bp, 18 predicted proteins | sample PhyTR1_FD_201037 | JGI IMG/M metagenome (GOLD analysis project Ga0308163, IMG submission 201037) | Phyllosphere microbial communities from UC Gill Tract Community Farm, Albany, California, United States - DLSLT.R1 | ecosystem: Host-associated > Plants > Phyllosphere > Unclassified | place: USA...
CGGTGATTATCCGGATGATTACTACGAACTGACTTCGCCTTCGGACTCGGACATGGTGCTGCGCCCGGATCCGGAAACGGTGCGCATGGTGCCGTGGGCCACTGATCCCACCGCGCAGATCATCCACGACTGCTACACCAAGAACGGCCAGCCACACGAACTGGCGCCGCGCAACGTGCTGCGCCGCGTGCTGGATGCCTACACCGAACTGGGCCTGCGCCCGGTGGTGGCGCCGGAGCTGGAGTTCTTCCTGGTGCAGAAGAACACCGATCCGGACTTCCCGCTGTTGCCGCCGGCCGGTCGCTCGGGCCGTCCGGAGACCGCGCGGCAGTCCTATTCCATCGATGCAGTGAACGAGTTCGATCCGATCCTGGACCTGATGTACGACTACGCCGATGCGATGAAGCTGGACGTGGATACGCTGATCCACGAATCCGGCGCGGCGCAGCTGGAAGTCAATTTCACCCACGCCGATGCAATGAACCTGGCCGACCAGGTGTTCCTGTTCAAGCGCACCATGCGCGAGGCAGCCATGCGCCACGGGGTGTATGCCACGTTCTTGGCCAAGCCGATGGAAAACGAGCCGGGCAGTGCCATGCACATCCACCAGAGCCTGCTGCGGATCAGCGACGGAGCCAATGTGTTCGCTGGCGATGGCGATGGGGAAGGGGAGTTCAGTCCGGTGTTCGGGCATTACCTGGGCGGGCTGCAGAAGTTCGCGCCGCAGGCGATGGCGTTCTTCGCGCCCAACGTGAACTCCTACCGGCGATTGGTATTCGGCGAGGTGTCGCCGAGCAACGTGCACTGGGGCTTCGACAACCGCACCTGCGGCCTGCGCGTGCCGATGGACACGCCGGACAACATGCGGGTGGAAAGCCGCTTTGCCGGTTCAGATGCCAATCCGTACCTGGCGATGGCGGCCACCCTGGCCTGCGGGCTGCTGGGCCTGCGGGGACAGCTGGCACCGGATGCGCCGATCAGCGGCAGCGCCAAGGAACTGGGCTACGACCTGCCGCGATCACTGGGCGAGGCACTGGATGGGCTGGAGCAGTGCGCCGAACTGCAGGCGCTGCTCGGCGAGCGCTTCTGCAGGGCCTATATTTCGGTGAAACGCAAGGAATACGAGACCTTCTTCCGGGTCATCAGTTCGTGGGAACGCGAGTTTCTGCTGCTGAATGTCTAGACAGTGGATACATTAGGCCGAGCATGGCTCGGCGCTACCCGTTCCGGCGCTGCGGCGTTAGGCTGGCAGCCCCTGCAGGCCGGCATCGGCCCCCACCCCGCTATGGAGCCCCCTCCCATGAAGCTGCGCACCCTGACCCTCGGTCTTTCCGCCGCCCTGCTTGCCGCCTGCGGTGGCGGTGGTGGCAGCGGCGCCGCGCAGGACAGCAAGGTCCTGAACGTCTACAACTACAGCGATTACATCGCCGAAGACACCATCCCGGAGTTCGAAAAGCAGAGCGGGATCAAGGTCACCTACGATGTGTTCGACAGTGACGAGATGGTGGAAACCAAGCTGCTGGCCGGCAACAGCGGCTACGACGTGGTGGTGCCGACGCTGAACTTCTTCGGCCGGCAGATCCAGGCCGGCGTGTTCCTGCCGCTGGACAAGGCGAAGATCCCCAACCTGGCCAAGCTCGACCCGAAGGTGATGGAGCGCATCGCCACCCAGGACCCGGGCAACAAGTACGGCGTGCCGTACATGATCGGCACCACCGGCATCGGCTACAACGTGGACATGCTGAAGGAACGTTTCGGCGGCAGCGCCGACATCGCCAACAGCTGGGACCTTGTGTTCAAGCCGGAAAACATCGCCAGGATGAAGGACTGCGGCGTGACCCTGCTGGACACCCCGGCCGACATGATTCCGGTGGCCATGCACTACCTGGGCCTGGACCCGCACAGCAACAACCCGGCCGACATCCAGAAGGCCGGCGAGCTGCTGAAGTCGATCCGCCCGTACGTGCAGAACTTCCACTCCTCGCAGTACGTGGGCTCGCTTGCCAACGGTGGTACCTGCCTGGTGGTGGGCTGGTCGGGCGATATCATCCAGGCGCGTGACCGCGCCGAAGAAGCGGCCAACGGCGTGCACGTGGCCTATTCGATCCCGCGCGAAGGGGCGCCGCAGTGGTTCGACATGCTGGCCATCCCGAAAGATGCCAAGAACCCGGAAGCCGCCTACCAGTTCATCAATTACCTGCTGGAACCGAAGGTCGCCGCGGCCAACACCAACTTCATCCATTACGCCAACCCGGTAAGCGAGGCGACGCCGCTGGTGGACGAGGCGATCCGTACCGATCCGACCATCTACCCGCCGGCAGACGTGGCGGAGAAGATGTTCACCTATTCGATCAACACCCCGGAAACCGACAAGCTGTACACCCGCTTGTGGACGGAAATCAAAACCGGCCGTTGATCGGTGCGGTCAGCCGGCCAGATCCCCGCCTTCGGGCGGGGACATGCTGGTGCCGGGGCAGGTGGCGGAGTTTGACGTGCTGTCCCAGTTGCGGATCTGCGGGCCCTGCCAGTGCTCGAACGTCATATCCGGCTTGCTCAAGCTGCTATAGACCATGCAGGTGTTCCAGTTCTGTATGTGCACCACGTTGGCGAACACCACTTTCTCCGGGTTGTATGCCACCCAGGTGAGCCTGTGGAGGCCGGCGCCCATGGGCGTGTACGCGTACTCCACGGTGTTGTTGTTGCCGATTGCATCACCGCTGACTCCCCAGAAGCTGGCCGTACAGCCGTCGTCGTGGAAATGGATGAGGAATGCGCCGTTGGTGAAGTCCGACAGCATGGTCTGGCCGGTTCCGGGGTAGCCGGTAGGGCTGCAGGCCCAGGCACCCAGCGGTGCGCAGGCGAGGATCAGGGCGGCGAGGGGGCGGAGGGTGCGCATGGAAGGGATCTCGGCTTCGGGGACTGCGGTGCAGGTCCTGGGATGAGCGTGCCTGTCCACCGCGCGCAGGGTAAGAGCGGACCGCGACGCGCCGCAGTGGTGCGCCGCCGGCCGCCAACTGCCGTCATGTCGCTTCGGCACGGGCATGGCTAGAATGGCGCCGCTGTCCACCATCCGCTCCCGGAGCCCCCCATGCCCGCTGAAGCCCTGCCGGAAGCCGTCGTCGCCGATACCCACGGCGAGCCCGGCTACCTGTCCATCCGTGACCTGCGCAAGGAATTCGACGGTTTCGTCGCGGTCGACGACGTCAACCTGGACGTGCGCAAGGGCGAGATCTTCGCCCTGCTGGGTGGCTCGGGCAGTGGCAAATCCACGCTGCTGCGTTGCCTGGGTGGGTTCGAAACGCCCACCAAGGGCAGCATCGTGCTCGATGGCCAGCCGCTGGTGGCGCTGCCGCCGTACAAGCGTCCGGTCAACATGATGTTCCAGTCCTACGCGCTGTTCCCGCACATGAGCGTGGAGCAGAACATCGCCTTCGGACTGAAGCAGGATGGGCTGGCAAGTGACGCGATACGCCGCCGGGTGGGCGAAATGCTCGAGCTGGTACACATGACCCAGCTGGCCAAGCGCCGGCCGCACCAGCTGTCCGGTGGCCAGCAGCAGCGCGTGGCGCTGGCCCGTTCGCTGGCCAAGGGGCCCAAACTGCTGCTGCTGGACGAACCGATGGGTGCGCTGGACAAGAAGCTGCGCTCGCAGATGCAGCTGGAGCTGGTCAACATCATCGAAACCTCCGGGGTGACCTGCGTGATGGTCACCCACGACCAGGAAGAGGCGATGACCATGGCCACCCGCATCGCGGTGATGGACGCCGGCTGGATCCAGCAGGTGGGCAAGCCGGAGGATGTCTACGAGCAGCCGGCCAACCGCTTCGTCGCCGGTTTCATCGGCTCGGTGAATTCGTTCGAAGGGGTGATCGACGAGGACCTGCCGGAGTACGTCACCGTGCGCTCGCCGGCGTTCCCCGCGCCGATCTACATCGGCCACGGCATCACCTGCTACGAAGGCCAGCCGGTCGCCTTCGCGGTGCGTCCGGAGAAGATCATGATCGGCAAGGACGAGCCGGAAGGGCATACCAACAAGGCCCAGGGCGTGATCGAGGACATCGCCTACTTCGGCAGCCATTCGGTGTACCACGTGCGACTGCCCAGCGGGGCCAGGGTGATGGCCAACTTCGCCAATTCGCAGCGCTGGGCCAGCGATGGCCTGACCTGGGGCGATGAGGTGTGGGTGCACTGGCGCGACAACGACGGCGTGGTGCTGACCTCATGAGTGCGGCCGTGCGCAAGCGCTGGATGCCGGGACTGCGCGATGCGGTGGTGGGCGTGCCGTACCTGTGGCTGCTGCTGTTCTTCGCGGTGCCGTTCGTGATCATCCTGATGATCTCCTTCGCGCATACCCGGGTGGGTTCGCCGCCGTACACCTGGCTGCTGCAGTACGTGGATGGCGCGCTTGCGCTGAAGCTGAACCTGGAAAACTACCTGCAGCTGGTGCGCGACCAGCAGTACGTGCTGGCCTATGTCAGCTCGTTCAGGATCGCTGCCATTTCCACCGTGCTGACCCTGCTGATCGGGTACCCGATGGCCTATGCCATCGCGCGCATGAAGCCCTCCACACGCAACATCATGATGATGCTGGTGGTGCTGCCGTCGTGGACTTCCTTCCTGATCCGCGTGTACGCCTGGATCGGCATCCTGGACCGCAACGGCCTGCTCAACCAGCTGCTGCTGAAAACCGGCCTGATCGACCAGCCGCTGCAGATCCTGTACACCCCGACCGCAGCCTACATCGGCATCGTGTACTGCTATCTGCCGTTCATGGTGCTGCCGTTGTATGCCAATCTGGTCAAGCATGACCAGCGCCTGCTGGAGGCCGCCTACGACCTCGGCGCCAGGCCGTGGCAGGCCTTCCTGCGCATCACCCTGCCGCTGTCCAGGGCCGGCATCATCGCCGGCTGCATGCTGGTGATGATCCCGGCGGTGGGCGAATTCGTGATTCCCGAAATGCTCGGTGGACCGGACACACTGATGATTGGCCGCGTGCTGTGGGGCGAGTTCTTCAACAACCGCAACTGGCCGGTGGCCTCGGCGGTGGCGGTGGTGATGCTGTTGCTGCTGCTGGTGCCGATCTTCCTGTTCAACCGGTCCCAGCAGCGCGTGCTGGAAGGAAAGCAGGCATGAGCACCCTGCGCGGTTACCGCTGGATGGGCTGGGGCGCGTTGGCGCTGGGCTTTGCCTTCCTGTACCTGCCGATCCTGCTGCTGATGGTGTTCTCCTTCAACAGCTCGCGGCTTGCCACGGTCTGGGCGGGTTTTTCCACCCGCTGGTATGGCGAACTGTTCAACGACCGCGCACTGATGGATGCACTGTGGATGAGCCTGAAAGTGGCGTTCTGGACCGCCTGTGCGGCCACCGTGCTGGGCACGATGGCGGCCATGGTGATGACCCGCTTCCGGCACTTCCGTGGCAAATCCGCCTTCAGTGCGTTGATCACCGCGCCGCTGGTGATGCCGGATGTGATCCTGGGCTTTTCACTGATGACCCTGCTGGTGTCGATGGGCGGCATTCCCGGTTTCCCGGCACGGGGCGCGGCCACCATCTGGATCGCCCACGTGACCTTCACCCTGTCCTTCGTGACGGTGGTGCTGTCTTCGCGGCTGCAGGAGCTGGATATATCCCTGGAAGAGGCCGCGATGGACCTGGGCGCCAGCCGGCTGACCGTGTTCCTGAAGATCACCCTGCCGATCATCGCCCCGGCGCTGGTGGCTGGTTGGCTGCTGGCCTTCACCCTGTCGCTGGACGACGTGGTGATCGCCAGCTTCGTGGCCGGGCCCAGTTCGACGACGTTGCCGATGAAGGTTTTTGCTTCAGTGCGCATGGGCATCAGCCCGAAGATCAACGCACTGGCCACGCTGATGGTATCGGCGGTGGCGGTGGCCGCGGTGATCGGCTGGTATGTCACCGCGCGCGGCGAAAAACGCCGCCAGCGCGACCTGTTGCTGGCGCGCCAGGACAACGGGTGAGGGTATCGGGTGCCCTGCAGGCACCCGACGCCGGGCCGGCTCAGCCGGTCAGAGAGGCCCCTTGTCGCGCAGCGTTCCGCTCAGATTGGTGAACTCCAGTCCTTCGCTGGTGATGTTGGTGTAGACGCGGTCTGCGAACCAGTCCTGGACCTGCGCGACCGTCGCCCGATGGACCGGCTCGATCCAGTAGAGAAGATAATGGTCCGGCGCTGTGGCGATGGCGGTGTATTCAACGGTTTCGGTTTCGCCCTGCTCGGGACCGCGGATGCCGACGTAGGTCATGGTGCGGCCATCTTCTTCGAACCGCAGTTCGTAGGCATTCTCGCCGAAATCCACCTCCACGACCCTGCCGATGCCGGGGTACCGATGGTCCGGATGCGTCTGCGGCGTGGGACTGGCCAGGGCGGCGGCGGCGGTCAACCCCAGCAGTGTGCTCATGATGATCTTCCTGTACACGACGTTTCCTTGTGGGCCTGTTTGAAGGCCGTGGATGGCGCTGGCGTGAGGGCTGGCGCAGAGGAAGTTTCACCGCCTGGGCCCAGCGGCGTAAGAGGGAAGCCGGTCGGGGAATGACGGCTGGTGCGATGTGTCCGTCTTACCCCGGGCCGGTAGATGAGAGCGACATCCGGTCGCACCCTCGGGTGCCGAGACAGCCGACCCGGCAACATCCGGCTCACGTTGGGCGGCGCAGAATGGATGCCTGACTTACAGGAGCCCTCCATGACCGTCGAGATCGTCAATCCCACCACCGGCCACGTGGACTATCGCCATGAGCTGCTGGACAAGGCCGGGATCGAACAGCGCCTGCAGGCTGCGGCCAGCGCCTTTCCGGCGTGGTCCGCCACGTCCCTGCAGGAACGCGCGAAGGTGCTGCGCGGCATTGGTGCCCAGCTGCGCGCCCGCAAGGACGACATCCAGGACGCGATGACCCGCGAGATGGGCAAACTGAAGGCCGAGGCGCTGGCGGAAGTGGAAAAATGCGCGGCCGCCTGCGAGTACTACGCCGACCATGCTGCCGACTACCTGAAGCCGCAGTTGATCGATACCGAGGCGCAGCGCAGCTACGTGCGCTACGAGCCGATCGGTTGCGTGTTCGCGGTGATGCCGTGGAATTTCCCTATCTGGCAGGTATTCCGCTTCCTCGCGCCGGCGTTCATGGCCGGCAACGTGGCCCTGCTCAAGCACGCCAGCAACGTGCCGCAATGCGCGGACCTGATCAACGAGGTGGTGCGCGCCGGTGGCCTGCCCGATGGCGTGTTCGATGTGCTGCATATCGACAACGACCAGGCCGCCGAGGTGCTGCGCGACCGCCGGGTGAAAGCAGTCACCCTGACCGGCAGCGAGCGGGCAGGGCGCTCGATCGCCGCCACCGCCGGCGACGTCCTGAAGAAGTGCGTGATGGAACTGGGCGGCAGCGATGCCTTTGTCGTGCTCGATGACGCGGACCTGGACAAGACGGTCGAGGCGGCGGTGAAGTCCCGCTTCGACAACAGCGGACAGACCTGCATCGCGGCCAAGCGGTTCATCGTGGTCGAGGCGGTGGCTGATGCCTTCACCGAACGCTTCGTCGCCGCAGCCGGCGAGCGTCGATATGGCGATCCTGCCGACGCGCGGACCACGCTGGCGCCGATGGCGCGGGCCGACCTGCGCGATGAACTGCACAAGCAGGTCCAGGCCAGCGTTGCCAAGGGCGCGCGGGTACTGGCCGGCGGCGAGCCGGTGGCCGGCAGCCACGCAGGGTATCCGGCAACCGTGCTGGACCAGGTCGGGCCGGGCATGCCGGCCTATGATGAAGAGCTGTTCGGCCCGGTTGCCGCGGTGATCCGGGTGAAGGACGAAGCGGACGCCCTGAGGGTGGCCAACGATACCCGCTTCGGATTGGGGGGCAGCGTGTGGACCACCGATCCGTCGCGCGGCGAAGCGTTCGCGCAGCAGATGGAGTGCGGCGCGGCCTTCGTCAATTCCATCGTCAAGAGCGACGTGCGGCTGCCGTTCGGCGGCAGCAAGGAGTCCGGTTTCGGCCGCGAACTGGCCGAGCACGGCATCCATGAGTTCATGAACATCAAGACGATCTACGTGGCCTGAGCGCTACCGGTTACAGCCAGCGCACGCGCTTGAACAGCCGGAACAGGCCCACGCAGACCGCGCCGACGCCGATGATCATCGCCGGGTAGGCCCACGGCTGATCCAGCTCGGGCATGTGGGTGAAGTTCATGCCATACCAGCTGGTGATCAGCGTCGGTGCCGCCAACAGGGCGGCCCAGGCGCCGAGCCGCTTGACCGTTTCGCCCTGGGCCAGCGTGACCAGTGACAGGTTGACGCTGAGCGCGGTGCCCAGCATCTCGCGCAGCGTATCGATCACATCGCTGATCCGCACCGCATGGTCATGCACATCGCGGATGTACAGCTTGACCTCATCGGGCACCAGCCCGGCTTCAGCGGGATAGCGTCTCAGCGCCGAGAGTACGTCCTGCAGCGGAGCCACTGCCATGCGCATCTTGTTGAGCTCGCGCTTGAGTTCGTACAGGCGCACCACGGTGCTGCGCTTGTAGTTCTCGGCGAAGATATCTTTTTCCAGCAGCTCCAGCGTATCGCGGAAGCGGTTGGTGATCGGCAGGTAGTTGTCGACCACGAAGTCCAGCACCGCGTACAGGCAGTAGGAGGGGCCCATCTTCAGCAGATGCGGCTCGCGCTCCACGCGTGCGCGCACCGGTGCATAGGACAGCGATGCGCCATGCCGCACGGTGACCAGGAAGCGAGGCCCCACGAAAGCATGGGTTTCGCCGTACTGGATGCGCTCGTCGACCATCTGCGCGGTGGTGACCACCACGAACATCGAGTTGCCGTAGGTTTCCACCTTCGGCCGCTGGTGTGCGTTGCGCGCGTCTTCGATGGCCAGGTCGTGCAGGCCGAATTCCTCCTGCAGTTTCAACAGGACCGAATCGGCCGGATCGTACAGGCCGACCCATACGAAGCCGTTACCGCTGGCGATCACGTCGCTGATCGCATCCAGGCTGATGTCATGGCGTTTGCCATCATCGTCATAATGGACACAGTTGATGACGCACGCGGGGTTGTGCGGGGCGGGGCCGGTGGTATCAGGCAGGGTCATGCCACGTATCCTGCGTCAGTGTGCGTGAAGCGCCAATCGCGGCAGGCGTCGGCCCAGTACCCAGGCCAGCGCGGCGTGCACGGGCAGCAGCAGCACGATCCACTGGATGTTGTACTGCGCCTGCAGGCTGAGCCAATGCAGCACCAATCCCGCCACTGACAGCATCGCAACGCTCCACAGGGTGATGCGGAACAGGCGGCCGGGGGCGCGACGGCGCAGCAGCGCGACCGCGCCGGGCAGCAGCAGCAGGCACAGCGGTGAAAGCTGCAGCAGGTTGCGGTTGGCCCATGCGGCGTGGTGGTCGCTGAAGCCCCACAGGAACACCAGCAGGCCGCCGGCGATCGTGCTGAAGGTCCAGAACGGCAGCGCCAGTGCGGCCAGCAGGCGCGGCCGCCGACGCAGCGCGATCACCCCGGCGCCCAGCCCGAGCCCGAGTACCAGCCACGGCCACCAGGCACGCGCGCGTTCAGCCGGTTCGGCATCGATGCGGTGGGCCAGCAGCTGTTGTTCGGACTGCACCAGCGGACGTCCTTCGCTGTTGCGCGCCTGGCGCAGCGCATCGGCCAGCCGCATCGGCACGAAGGCCTCCTGCCAACGCGACAGCGGCTGGTCGGCGAACGGGCCCAGGCCCAGGTCGAAGCCGAGCCACATCCACGGTGCGGGCGATGCCAGGCGCACCGATTCGCTGCGGTAGGTGTTGCCGCGCGAACGGCCGGACAGCTGCGCGTGCAGGCCGCCGTCCAGTGCCTTGTCCAGCGTGTCGCGCACCATCGTGGCGCAGTTGGCGGTGTAGTAGTCGTAGCGGTAGCGTGCGTTCTCCGGCTTGGCACGTTCGGCCAGGTCGGCGGCCAGTGCACGCGCCTGCGCCGGGTCCAGGTCGAGCCACTGCACGCTGGCGCCGCGGCCGGCCTGGTCGTAGTAGCCCAGGTCCTGCTCCAGCGGCAACGCGACCAGGTAATACATCATTTCGCCACGCACGAAGCGGCTGATGAAATCAGGCTCACCCGGGTCGAAGTAGCCGAAGTTGTACGAGGTGGCGGCGCCGCTGGCCGGGTCGACCACCACGATCGCATCGTGGCCGAAGCGCTCGAAGAAGATCGTGCCCGGCTGCATGGTGACCACGCCGATGCGCGGTACCGCCGGGTCAGTTGCTGCGCGGGCAACCGACTCGGGCGCGGGCTGCTGCGCCAGTGCCCGCATGGGCAGGCCAAGCAGGCCGGCCAACAGCAGTACCGCCAGCCAGCAGCTCAGCAGCGTTCCAGTGCGAAGGTTCAAGCGTTTTCCTGCTCGTCCGCCGGCAACACGGTCACGTGGAAAGCCTGCACGCGACGGGCGTCGGCACGGGCAACACGGAACATGAAGCGGTCCAGGGCCAGCTCGTCGCCGATCTCCGGCAGGTGGCCGATGGCTTCGGTGACCAGTCCGCCGATGGTGTCGTAGTCATCATCGGGGAAGGTAGCGCCGAAGCGCTCGTTGAAGTCGCCGATGGCGGTCAGCGCATCCACCACGTACTGGCCGTCGGCCTGGATGGCGATGCCGGCGGTCGGATCTTCGGCTTCGTCGTGCTCGTCGTCGATCTCTCCGACGATCTGTTCCAGCACGTCCTCGATGGTGACCAGCCCGGCGACGCCGCCGTACTCGTCGACCACGATGGCCATGTGGTTGCGCGACAGGCGGAATTCCTTCAGCAGCACGTTCAGGCGCTTGGCTTCGGGGATCAGCACTGCCGGCCGCAGCAGCTCGCGGATGTTGCCCGGACCGTTGTCGGCGACCACGCCGCGCAGCAGGTCCTTGGCCAGCAGCACGCCGAGGATGTCGTCCTTGTTGTCGCCGTGCACCGGGAAGCGCGAATGGCCGGATTCGACCACCTGCTGCATCAGCTCCAGGAACGGGGCCTCCACCGGCAGCGACACCATCTGCGAACGCGAAATCATGACATCGCCCACGGTCAGGTCGGCAACCGAAATGGCACCTTCCATCATGCGCAGGGTGTCGGCCGCGATCAGGCCGTCTTCGTGTGCTGTGTGCAGCACCGCAACCAGCTGATCGCGCGTATGCGGTTCACCGGAAAACGCAGCACCCAGGCGTTCAAGCCAGCTGCGTTTCTTCTCACTGTGCTCCTGTGCGGAGCTTGTACTGTCGTCTTCAGACATCTCGGGAAAAAAGGCACCCGGCAGGCCGGGCGATGGACGCAGTCTAGCAGGATGGCGGGACGTGCAACGCGTCTGCCGCCGACGCCAGGGGCCGGCCCCGAAGGCCGTGTTCAGCCCTCTGCGGACGCCGTCGGGGCCGGGGCAGTCGCTTCTTCCGCCGGCAGGTCCAGGCTGTAAGTGCAGCCCGCCAGGGTCTGGCCGGGGTGGCTGCGGACGGTGGACACGCTGAGGATGATCGACTCGATCATGGGCTCACCGGTCTTCGGATCAGTGGTGTCCCGGCTGACTACTTCACGCCCGGCCATGAACTTGCCGTCTGCGTCGTAGGCGGTCTCCAGCTTCAATTCGCCGGCCAACGGCCGCGGATCGTCCAGGTCGAGCACGGCCATGACGCTGGCGCCGGCCAGCGCGATGTGGTCGGTCTGCCGGCCGAACACCGTGGCGGGGTTGGCCAGGCGGAATTCGGTCATGAACTGATTCTGCTGTGGCATCGGCTGCAGGCCGAGTGCGACCGCCTTCAGCGGATCGGCGGTGGCAGCGCCAAGGGCGGCATGCTCGGCGATTCCCTGGCGGCACTCGACCAGCGCCGGAATGTCCACGCCGGCGGCGGCGGCCGGCAGTGCAGGCAACAGGATCAGCAGGGCGATGCGGGCGGGCAGTGTCATCGGAAATCAACGGGCGTGCGCTGGGCAGGATGCCCGATGATAGCGGCACCACGCCGGTGACGACCAACGGTGTCCCGCCAAGCGTGCTGTGCCGGTCAGCGCAGGCGCTGCTCGCTGCGGGTCCACCAGCGCCAGGCCGGACCGGCTGCCAGCACCGCGCCGACGGTACCCAGTGCGGTCACCGCCATGCCGCTGTTCGGGGAGAGCGGCAGCCAGCCTGCACCCAGCGCGCAGGCCGCGCCGAGAACGAGCAGCAGGGGAGCGACGGCGGTCGGACGTTGTTCCAGCATCACAGCCTTCCTGGCATGAAATCGACGCGGGATTGAAGCACGAACCCCATGGCCTACGGAAGAGCCGCCAGCGACAGCTTCAGCGCTCGCCGGCATAGGGATCGGAAATGCCGAGCTCGGCCAGGATCTCGCGCTCCAGCTGTTCCATCGCGTCGGCTTCCTTGTCGTCCTCGTGGTCCCATCCGAGCAGGTGCAGCACCCCGTGCACGGTGAGGTGCGCATAGTGGGCGTTGAGCGCCTTGGCCTGTTCGTCGGCTTCGCGAGACACCACCGGCGCGCAGATCACCAGGTCACCCAGCAGCGGGAATTTCACCCCCTTCGGCAGGCCTTCGGGCAGTTCGGCCGGAAAACTGAGCACGTTGGTGGCGTAATCCTTGCCGCGGTAGTGGCGGTTGAGGGATTGACCTTCCTTGGCATCGACCAGCCGGATGGCAAGATCCGCCTCGCGGATGCGGCCTTTCAGCGCCGCCGCCACCCACTTCCGGAAACTCACCGCCGAGGGCAGCCCGGTGCGGGGCAGGGCGTAGCTGACCGCAACATCAAGGCGGACGGGGCCCTTGGTCATGGGGTGGCTCCGGGCTGAATTTCGTGCAGGTCGCGACGGTCATAGGCGGTGACGATACGGGCCACCAGCGGATGGCGCACGACATCGCGGGCTTCCAGGAAGGTGAAGCTCACCCCCTCGACATCACGCAGCACGTCGATGGCATCGCGCAGGCCGGACTTCACATGCTTGGGCAGGTCGGTCTGGGTCAGGTCGCCGGTGACCACGGCGGTGGAGCCATAGCCCAGCCGGGTCAGGAACATCTTCATCTGTTCGATGGTGGTGTTCTGTGCTTCGTCCAGGATCACGAACGCGTCGTTGAGCGTGCGGCCGCGCATATAGGCCAGCGGCGCGATCTCGATCACGTTCTTTTCCAGCAGTTTGACGACCTTTTCCACGCCCAGCATTTCATACAGCGCGTCGTACAGCGGGCGCAGGTACGGATCGACTTTCTGGGACAGGTCGCCGGGCAGGAAGCCGAGCTTCTCGCCGGCTTCCACTGCCGGGCGCACCAGGATCAGCCGCTGCACGCGCGATTCGTTCAGTGCTTCCACCGCGCTGGCCACGGCCAGGAAGGTCTTGCCGGTACCGGCCGGGCCGATGCCGAAATTGATGTCATGCGCGGCGATCTGGTGCAGGTAGCGGGCCTGGTTGGCACCGCGTCCGCGTACCGTGCCGCGCTTGACCTTGATCGCCACGTCCTGCGCCTCGTAGGCGCGTTCGGCGATGTGCTCCACGTTGGCTTGGTTCAGCCGCAGGTGGATGGCCTGGCTGTCGAAGGTGACTTCGGCGGCCTCTTCGTACAGGGCCTCGACCAGCTTCTGGGCTTCGGCGGCGGCTTCGGCCGGTCCGGTGATGCGGAACACGTGGGCGCGGTTGGCGATCTCCACGCCGAGTTTCAGTTCGATCTGGCGCAGGTGGCCATCGAAGGGGCCGCTCAGGTTGGCAAGCCGTTCGGTGTCTTCCGGGGACAGGGTGAAATCGCGGTGGGCAAGTGCGGTCATTGCATCAGGCGGCACCGCCGGGACGACCGTGCCGCAGGGCTTGGAATGGGACAACAGAGTAGCGCTGTCATGCACGGACCGCCACCGCATCGCGGCTCCGGCCTGCTTTCCACAGGCACTGTGGGCGGGCATGCGAAGAAGGTGTGGATAAGCCGCGCAAAGCCAGTGAGGGCAACGCTGGCCAGGTGCTGGTCATTTCCTCGCCAGCGCACCGCCTGCCGGAGCGCTCAGGTGCGCTCCATCACCCGTCCGCGCAGCGAATTGGCGTACGCCTCGGTGATCAGCACATCGACGAACTGCCCGACCAGCCGCGGCGGTGCGGCGAAGTTGACCGTGCGCATGTTCTCGGTCTTGCCGCTCAGTTCGTTGGGATCCTTGCGCGAAGGACCTTCCACCAGTACCGACTGCACCGTGCCGACCATGCGCTCGGAGATCCCGCTGGCATGCTGGTTGATGCGCGCCTGCAGGCGCGTCAGCCGGGCGTGCTTTTCCGCGTCGCTGATGGTGTCTTCCAGGTCTGCCGCCGGCGTGCCGGGACGACGCGAATAGATGAAGGAGAAGCTCTGGTCGAAGCCGATGTCTTCGATCAGTTTCATGGTCTTCTCGAAGTCCGCGTCGGTCTCGCCAGGGAAACCGACGATGAAATCCGAGCTGATCGAGATATCCGGGCGCACCGCGCGCAGCTTGCGGATCTTCGACTTGAATTCCAGCGCGGTGTAGCCGCGCTTCATCGCCGACAGTACGCGGTCGCTGCCCGCCTGCACTGGCAGGTGCAGGAAGTTGGCCAGCTGCGGTACGTCGCGGAAGGCGTCCACCAGCGAATCGCTGAACTCCAACGGATGCGAGGTGGTGAAGCGGATGCGCCCGACGCCGTCGATCTCGGCGATGGTGCGGATCAGCAGCCCGAGGTCGGCGAACTCGCCTTCGCCGTATGGGCCACGGTAGGCATTGACGTTCTGCCCGAGCAGGTTGATCTCGCGCACGCCCTGCGCGGCAAGTTCGGCCACTTCCACCACCACGTCCTCGAACGGCCGGCTGACTTCCGTGCCGCGGGTGTAGGGCACCACGCAGAACGAGCAGTACTTGGAGCAGCCTTCCATGATCGACACGAACGCCGACGCTCCTTCGGCGCGCGGGGCGGGCAGGTTGTCGAACTTCTCGATCTCCGGGAAGCTGATGTCGACCTGCGGACGGTTCTGCTCGCGACGTGCGCGGATCAGTTCCGGCAGGCGGTGCAGGGTCTGTGGTCCGAACACCAGGTCCACGTAGGGCGCGCGCTTGATGATCGCTTCACCTTCCTGCGAGGCCACGCAGCCGCCCACGCCGATGATCACCTCGCGGCCGTTGTTCTTGAACGCCTTCCAGTTGCCGAGCTGGCTGAAGACTTTCTCCTGGGCTTTTTCGCGGATGGAACAGGTGTTGACCAGGATCACGTCGGCCTCTTCGGGCCGATCGGTCAGCTCCAGCCCGTCGCTGGCGGCGAGCACGTCGGCCATCTTGGCCGAGTCGTACTCGTTCATCTGGCACCCGTGGGTCTTGATGTACAGCTTGCCGCGCACCGTGCCGGGCTTGCGCGGACCGGCGGGCAGGGGCAACAGGGGGGTGTCGCCCGGGCTGGCGGGCAGGAAGACGTCTGGCGTCCCGGTCATGGCGATCAATCCAGGCGGGTGGGGTGATGGCCCCGTAGTTTACCGGAGCCAGCCCCCCGGTAGCGCCGACCCTTGGTCGGCAAGCGCAGCGGGCTGTGGCCAGCGGGCCGTCCGCATCGGCCTCAGGCCGCTTCCAGCCCCGCGTCCAGCGCTTTCCCGCGCAGAACAGCCGGATGTGCGCCCATCCGGGCGATGTACGCCGCCGTCGCCGGGCCGGGCTGCAGCAGGCCGAAACCGCTCATCCAGCCCAGCGCGCTGCCCCACAGGAAATCCGCCGCGGACAGGCGCTCACCCAGCAGGTAGTCCCCCTGCAGCAGCTGCTCTTCCACCACGGCCAGCACGGTTTCCGCATCCACATAAGGCGACATGCCGCGAGGCGCCGGATCGCGCTTCATCGCCTTGTCGACCATCGCCGGCTCGAAACACGAACCATAGAACGCCAGCCAGCGCAGGAACGGACCGCGCAGCCGATCACTTGCCGGTGGGGCCAGCCCGGCCTCCGGGTACAGCTCGGCCAGGTACTGGTAAACCGCGACCTGTTCGGTCACCAGAACGCCGTCATGCACGATCGCGGGCACCTTGCCCATGGGATTGAGGGCAAGGTAGGCCGGCGCCAGGTTGTCGCCTTGCTTCAGGCTGAGCAGTTCCAGCGCGTAATCCGCGCCGAGGGCTTCGAGCAGGACCAGCACCCCGCTCGAACGCGACGGGGAGGCGTGGTAAAGGGTGACATGGCGGGTGGTCATGGTTGCGCTCCAGTGGAATGAGCCGCCATGGTGGCGCAGTATCGCGGACAACTCCTGACCTCGATAGCCGTGCAAATGTCGCATACCGCCCACCGCCTGTTGCGCCTGATCGCCCTGCTGCAGGCCCGCCAGCACTGGTCCGGGGGCGAACTGGCCGAGCGGATGCAGGTGGACCGGCGCAGCATCCGCCGTGACATCCAGCGGCTGCGGGAGCTGGGCTATCCGGTGCGGGCATCTTCCGGGGTAGGCGGAGGCTACCGGATGGGCGCCGGCGGACCGTTGCTGCCGCTGCTGCTGGAAGAAGAAGAGGCCACCGCCATCGCCCTGGCGCTGCGCGCGGCGGCCTCCAGCATGGCCGGCATGGAGGACACCGCGCGCTCGGTGCTGACCAAGCTGGACCCGCTGGTGCCCAGCCGTCGGCGCCAGCAGGCCGGCGAGATCCATGCTGCCACCGCCACCCTGTCGCAGAAGCCAAGCGTGGACGGCCAGCTGCTGGGCAAGCTGGCGGTGGCCTGCAGGCAGGCCGCGCCGCTGGCGTTCGATTACCTGAGCCATGGCGGCGCAGCCACGCATCGCCGGGTCGATGCCCAGCATCTGGTGAACTACGGCCGCTGCTGGTACCTGCTGGCCTGGGACCACGGCCGGGCCGACTGGCGCACCCTGCGCGTGGACCGTATCAGTGGCCTGCAGTCGTTGCCGGGGCAGGGCATGCGTCGCGCGCTGTCGGTGCCGCCGGAAGTGGCGGTGCACCAGGCGGTCAGCCAGGCGCCCTTCATGCTCAAGGCCGAAGTGCACCTGCCCGGGTCGCTCCAACAGTTGGCCCCGCAGGTGCCACCCTGGTGCGGGGTGCTGCAGGAAGGTGGTCCGGAGCACTGCATCCTGCACGTCGGGGCCGACACGCCGGCGATGCTGGCCAGCCAGATCCTCAGCCTGGGCATCCGGCCCCTGCGCATCGAGACGACGTCTGCGGCGCTGCGTGCCGAGATGGTCGCCTGCCTGGACGGGCTGGCCGCGGTGATGGCCGATGCGGGATCTTCACGCCCGGTTTGAGCGTGACGTGCTTGGCAAGGGCCGCACAAGCTGGGACACTCGCGCCCATGAAGGGGATCTTGGGGATCGCGGCACTCATCGTTGCTGCACTGGTTGCCGTGCCGGCCAGTGCCGGCAATCTATACAAGTGCGTCGGTGCCGACGGCGTGCCGAGCTATGTCAGCAAGCGGGTGGCCGGCGCGCAGTGCAGCGTCATCAGCTACACCCGCGACAGCCGTGCGCCACGACCGGCGGTGGCCCCTGCAGCGCCGGTTGCGGTGGCCGCTCGGCGTGAAGCACCGGCCGCCGGCGCGGTCCCGGTCGGGATGATGGGCGCGGCCACGGCGGTCGCCAGCACCACCGCCGCGGTGATCGCCTCACCTTCCGTCACCCCTGCCTTGACTCCGGTCGCAGCGCCAAAGCCGCAGAACAAGGCGGGGCGCGTGGTCAGCGGCCAGGTCTATTCCTACATGCAGGACGGGGTGCGTCATTACACCAGCGCACGTCCTTCGCGGCAGGTCGCCAGCCTGGAACAGGTGCGCACCATCCGTTACAGCTTCATCGAGCGGTGTTTCGCCTGCGGCACCCAGCCGGGTGTCAATTTCGGCTCGGTACGTCTGAACACCACCGCCTTCCAGGCGGAGATCGCCGCGGCGGCCCGCCAGTACGGCGTGGAAGAAGCCATCGTGCGCGCGATCATCCATGCCGAATCGGCCTACAACCCGACCGCGCTCAGCCGCGCCGGCGCGCAGGGCCTGATGCAGCTGATGCCGCCGACCGCCGCACGCTTCGGCGTCACCGACTCCTACGATGCGGCGCAGAACATCCGCGGCGGCGTGCAGTACCTGTCGTGGTTGTTGAAGCGCTTCAATGGCGACCTGACGCTTGCCGCTGCCGGCTACAACGCTGGTGAAGGCGCGGTGGACCGGCATGGCGGCGTGCCGCCTTACAGTGAAACGCGCTACTACGTGCAGCGGGTCGGGCAGCTTGCCGAACGCTACCGGGGAGCGCTGGCAAGCAACCAGTAGCTGCACGGCCGGTCCAGCGGCGTGGCGCTGCTGCACTGGCACATTGACCGCGACAAACGTTTCGCTACACTCGTTTCAGATTCAAAGCGGCCTGGCCCCCACCAGGTTGCCGGCAGCCTTAAAGCTACCTAATCAATATCGGAGTGCCGGATGGCCAACGATGGGGTATACGATCCAGTGAACCATGGACGTCGCCGTTTCCTTTCTGCCACCACGGCGGTGGTCGGTGCAGTCGGCGTCGGTTTCGTCGCAGTTCCTTTCATCAAGTCCTGGAATCCCAGTGCGCGTGCCAAATTGGCCGGGGCACCGATCACCGCTGACATCA
>Ga0308163_10002185_pt1 | contig 18486 bp, 14 predicted proteins | sample PhyTR1_FD_201037 | JGI IMG/M metagenome (GOLD analysis project Ga0308163, IMG submission 201037) | Phyllosphere microbial communities from UC Gill Tract Community Farm, Albany, California, United States - DLSLT.R1 | ecosystem: Host-associated > Plants > Phyllosphere > Unclassified | place: USA...
CCAGCATTTTCGGCTGTTTCAGCCGCGTTCCCTGATGGACGCGGAACGGCTTGCCTATGCCTTTTTTTTGCGACCACCCCGCCTTCGACCGTGACCTTTCACGCCCAAGCATTTCCGGATGGGAACCGGTTCCCACGTTCCCTGGAAATGCTCTGACCTTTGTTTCGACGCATTTCCAGACGGGAAACCGGTTCCCACTTTCCCTGGAAATGCTCCAACCCGCTGCGACGACAGCGAAGCCGGAGGATACACCATGACAGCTATGACGACAGCGGAACGACGCGGATACCATCAGATTTGTGGCGCTGATGGCGCGATGATGGTGATTGCCTGCGACCAGCGCGGCGGCATGCGCACCCTGCTCGCCACAACGCCGGAGGAGCAGGCCGCGATCAGCAACGAGACGCTCGGCGATACCAAAGCCGACATCACCCGCTATCTCGCCGCTCATGCCGGCTGCGTGCTGGTCGATCCGATGTGCGCCGTTCCTAAACTGGTGGATGGCAATATCCTGCCGCGCGATACCGCGCTGCTGATCGGCATCGACGCTTCCGGCTGGGACACCTCACCCGAGGGCTACCGGATTTCCAAGATGGTCGAAGGCGTCACCGCCCGGCGGGTGCGCGAGCTTGGCGGCACCGGCGGCAAGATCATGGTCTATCTGCGCATGGACACGCCTGCCGCCAATGTGAAGAACCTTGAGACGCTGAAGAACAGCATCGAAGACTTCGCCCGAGAAGACCTGCTGCTCGTCGTCGAATTCCTCACCTACAAGCTGGAGGGTGAAAGCGCCGAGGACTACGCTGCCAAGATTCCCATGTTGATCAAGACCGGATCTCAAGCCTGCCTCGATCTCGGCGCCAAGGTGCTGAAGATCCCTTATCCGGGTTCGCCAGAGGCCTGCGCTGAGATAACCCGCATTTCAGGCGATGTTCCCTGGGCAGTTCTGTCGGCCGGCGTCGACCACGAAACTTTCCTCGGTCAGGTCGAGGCGGCGATGAAGAACGGCGCTTCCGGCGTGATTGCCGGCCGCTCGCTCTGGAAGGATTGCATCTCGCTTGATCGGGAACTGTCGAAAAAACAGCTGTCGACGACCGCTGTCTCGCGTCTGCGCGATATCCAGGCGATTATTTCCCGCTATTATCGGAATGAGACCAGCAAGGCTGCATGAAACCTTTGGGTGGAGATGGACATGCAAGACTGCACGATCGGGGTGGATATTGGCGGCACGAATATTCGTGTCGCCCGAATTTCACCCTCCGGTGAGATACTGCGCAAGAAAATCGTTGCGGGAAGCCGGGACCGACCAACGGCAATCGGGTTGATCACCGACCTGATCGCGGAGATGGACGGCCCTGACGTGACCGCCATCGGCATCGGCGTTCCCGGCCGTGTCGATGCCGATACCGGTATGGTTCTGTCGGGCGGTTATCTCGACCTGTCCAACTGCGATTTCAAAGGGATGATCGAAGAGAGATTCGGCCGGCCGGTCGCCATCTCCAATGATTGCAGCATGGCCTTGCTGGGCGAAGCTGCCATCGGCGCGGCGGCCGGTCTCACCAGCGTCGTCATGCTTACCATCGGCACCGGCATTGGCGGCGCGGCCATGGAAAATGGCCGGATCGTCAACGGCAAGCAGAGCGCTGGCCAGCTCGGCCATATCATCGTGAATCACGCCGGACGCAAATGCGTCTGCGGCCAGCGCGGCTGCGTCGAAACCGAATCATCGGGCACTGCGCTTGGCCGCCATCTGGAAGAGGCCGGCTATCAACCCGGCACGCGGTTCGAAGACGTTCTGCCGCTGGCCCGTGCGGGTGACGAGCGGGCGCTTGAAGCACTGCGTAACTGGACAAGCCCGCTACGGGCTGCCATCGGCACCCTGGCCGCCACATTCGACCCGGCGGTCTTGCTTCTTGGCGGTGGCATGGGCCAAGCGGCAGTCACAGCGCTCGGCTTCCTCGCCAAGGCACAAGGCTGGTATTGCACCGAGGTGCGCGCAGCCGCTCTTGGCGACGATGCAGGGCTGATCGGTGCCGGCCTCACAGCACACGATCTCGCGCTCAAGACTTTGGCCAATCCGGCACCGCGGAAGCCAAAGCGGATCATCCTCGTCAATGGCGTGCCGGCCTCCGGCAAAAGCAGCGTCTCCCGCGCGCTCTCAAGGCAAACCGGCTTTCCAGTGCTGGCAATCGACACGATCAAGAACCCGTTTCTCGAACATATCGATGGCGTCGACCGGTTGTTCAACCGCACGCTCGGCAAGGCCAGCTACCAAGCCATCTGGAGCATAATCAAGGAGGCGCCGGAGGGCGCAAGCTTCATCGTCGATGCCTGGTTCGGCTTCCAGCCGATCGAACTGCTCAAGGATTACCTCGCAATGCTCGAACCGGTCGAGATTGCCGAAATCTGGTGCAATGCGCCGCCCGATGTGATTGGCGAACGTTACCGTAGCCGATTGCAGGACAGGCTACCGGGTCACCCGGGCGAAAGCTACGTGCCCGAACTCATTGCGCTGGCCGCTCGGGCCGAACCAACCGGGCTCGCGCCGATCTACGACGTCGACACGACCACTGCTTTCGATGAGAAGGCCATACTGCGGTGGCTGGAAAAATGTTTTGAAAGGGAGGATACGCCCGCGCGCAGACAGGTGGCCTAGCAGCGGCTGGAGGCGCCTCTCTCCATCATGAGGCTTGGCGCACATCGCAATCATGTGTCGGAACTTGATGCCAACTGAGAAGTTGTAGGCGAGGAGCGGCTTCGATTGTCGCGTGCGCTCTGACCCTTTGGCCCTCTGTGCGAAAGACACGATCATGAACAAGGTTTTTGCGCATTCTATTGCCCTCGTCTTCACCTCGATACTGACGATCGGAACAGCGCATGCCGACGAAGCAGCGTTTTTGAAAACACTTTCAGGTAACTGGAGTGGCACGGGAACCGTCAAGCTGCGCATAAGTGCGCCGACAGTCAAAGTGAACTGTAATTTCAAATCGAACACAACGGCTCAAGCGCTTGCCTTGAACGGTCGTTGCAAAAGTCTAGTCGTGTTTTCTCGCGCCATTGACGCAGATCTGAAGATCAACGGCGGCACCTATAGCGGCTCTTATATTGGTGCAGGAAGCGGCCCTGCCCGTCTCAACGGCAAACGCGCTGGAAACGCCATCAACCTCGCGATCACCTGGGCGAAAGACGTCAATGGTGACCGGCGCGCGCAAATGACCATTGAAAAGATTGGCGCTTCAGGCATGCGGCTCACCACTGTCGATACCGATCCAACTACAGGCAAATCGGTTGTCACCAGCAGCATCACTCTGCAGCGGAGCTGACGCGAGGTTTAAAATCAACTGTTAACGGAGCGCCGCCGGTCCCGTTTGTGCGGCCGTGCCAACTCTTCGGCAATGCCGCTTTTGGAAAACTCAGAGCCCTACTTTACGACATCCTTTCTATTTGATCTATGAAAGAGAAAATAGGAAAGGGCCCCACATTGACGCCAATACTTCGTCTTCCAGATCGTCCGCTGTCGCTGTCATCCGATCTGATTTCAACGCCAAAATTCCTTTTCCTGTCGATACCGTTTATCCTGGCGCTCGGCGTGTTTCTCGTGATCTCGGAACTCCCCGACGTTATTCGCGATTACCAAATTCGCCAAAATCCATTGGCGCTGGAGAACGGCTCCGTGCAGAACGGGCGATGCACGACGCACAAGGGGGTTTTTACCACTTGTGAAGCTCACCTTAGCTATCAATATCAAGGCCGGAGCTACAATTCAGACGTTGAGGTGATGTTTACTGACCTTCATGTCGGTGACTATGAGACCGACCTGGTGATTTCCGCCGACCACCCCGAGATGGCGACGATCAGCCTTGGCTTGGACAAGCTGTGGAACCGGATCATCACACTTGCAGCTTTCGCCCTGATTTTCGCAGGGCTCGGTATCGGGGCAACATTTACTGGTATCAGGGCGTTGCTGGCCCGACGCCAACTGCGTCAACCGGCGATGCTGACGCCGATCCCCGTCGAGATTACCGGTTTTAATCGTAGCCGGGGCGCGCTCTCGATCAACTATCGCGATAGGATCGCAGACGACAAGACCGGGAGAATCGCACTGACGATCATGCGCCGTGGCGAGGAACCCCTGATCATCGGTCAGTTCAAGGGCAAGCCGGTCGGCCTGGCCGTGCGGCATGCCAACGCGGCGCTTCCCGTGCTTCTGGACGATCGCCTCAACCGCCTGCCGTTGACCGAGGAAGAACGAAGTGTGGCTTTGGCGCCGTTTGCACCTTTGCTCGAGGCTGGACAAAAGCAAGGTCTGGGACGAGGCCGAAAATCTATGGCCGCATCCCTCTGGAGGGGACTGCAGGTGTTCTTGTCCGTGCTGCTTCTCTTCGCCGTCGGCGCGATCGGCTTCTGGCTATGGTATGTCACGACTTCAGACACACAGTTCCAATCGCCGGGCATGGACATCAACAACGCAATGCCAGCCCCCATCAACGCCTGGGGATGCGAGCAGTTGAAAAAGCGGTTCGGCCACGAGAATGCGCCATTCGGATGCGCTGCGGCAGATTTCAGGAGCTGGAAGTAACCATCCCTCTCGCCCGTGGCACTGGCCTGCCATCGCTCAGGACATTTCGCAACAAGATCGCGAAATGTCCTGCTTCAGCGATCAGACAACTTTACGCAGCCAAGAACTTCTTTGCGCAATCGAGCGCTTCCGCAATCGTCACATCCATATCGAGATAGCGGAAGGTGCCGAGGCGGCCGACGAAGGTGACTTTGGTTTCGGCGGAGGCAAGGGCCTGGTAGCGCGTGAGGTTGTCTGAAAGACCGGTGAGGTGCACGGGGTAATAAGGAATATCCTTCTCCGTACAGGCGCGGCTGTATTCCTTGTAGCAGATCGTCTTCTCGTGGCTTTCCCAGGGCGAGAAATGCTTGTGTTCGGTAATGCGGGTGTAGGGCACGTCGACACCGCAATAGTTGACCACGGCATTACCCTGGTAATCGCCCTCAGCGCGCAGCACTTCGAAATCGAGCGTGCGATACGGCAGCCGCCCTTCGCTGTAGCCGAACCAGGCATCCAGCGGCCCGCTATAGAAGACATGGCCGAAGTCGCCCTTTTCCGAAGGCGAAAACGGGCGGTTGAGATGCACTTCGACACCGGGCACGTCGAGGATCCGCTCGACGATTTGAGTATAACCATGTTCAGGCATGCCCTGAAAGCGATGATTGAAGTAATTATCGTCGTAATTAAAGCGCACCGGCAACCGCTTCAGAATGCTGGCCGGCAACTGGTTCGGCTGCACGCCCCATTGCTTGATAGTATAGCCCTTGAAGAAGGCCTCGTAGAGCTCGCGGCCGATAAATTTCAGCGCCTGATCCTCGAAGGACTGCGGCTCCCCATCCATCTTCTCGCCCTTCTCCTGAATGAAGGCGCGGGCCTCCGTCGGGCTGAAGGTCTTGCCGAAATACTGGTTGATCGTGTGCAGATTGATCGGCAACGAGAAGACCCTGTCTTCGGTAATCGCCTTGACCCTGTTGGTATAGGGCTTGAAGGTCGCAAAACCTGTGACGTAGTTCCAGACGGTCTCATTGTCGGTATGGAAGATATGTGGCCCATAGACATGCAGCATAACCCCCGTCTCCGGGTCGCGCGCCGTGTGGCAATTGCCGGCAATATGGTCGCGCGCCTCGAATACCGAGACCTTGTGTCCGGCGAGCGCCAGCTCCCGCGCGATCACGGCACCAGAAAGCCCTGCCCCGACGATTGCAATGTCCTTCATCGATTCGATTCTCCCCCTGTTTCTACAGACCGTACTAAATCACGGCCTTCAAGATAAGACGGTTTTCTAAAGCAAGGCGTCCTTCTCCAGCAAAAACGCGCAGTTGGATTTCGCTATATATGACAACTATTTTTTTCCAGTAAAAAAGCAGTGGAATGCTTGCGCTATCACGGGATTGCCCGTTACACCCAAAAAAACTAAACATCGTTATATTCATAACGAGCTGAGAAGACTTCGGTTTATCATGCCGTTAAACGAAAATTAGTAACTTTCGGAGTAAACAGAGGTCCATAGGTCCATCATTGATGAACAAAGACGGACTGTGGCAAATAAAAATATTGATGAAACGACCAGCGTATCGCGATTCGGTTTCATCAAATGACGTGGGATCGGGGACACTATGGGCCCCTATGCATGACGCGCTCCTAACGTGCCGGCTCATCCGAGCCATGTCCTAAGTAGCATTTTTTCTTCTGATACGATTTTCGATTGGGCGCTGCGCGAGATCGCGTGCCTAAGGGGACGTGACGGGAGGATTATGTTGGCATTCCGTTAACCCAAGGGGCACATCTCAATGACATCTATCATCTCGTCGCTTTCCATTACCCAGATCAAATCACTGTCCACGGCTTCCATCGCAGCACTCGACACTGACGATGTGGCCGCCATGAGCACGGCCCAGGTCGCAGCACTCAGCTCCAAGCAGATCGCCGCGATCGAGACGGTTGACCTTGGCGCAATGAGCAGCGATCAGGTCGGCGCCATCTCCGCCGCAAGCATTGTCGGTCTGACGCTGAGCCAGCTCACCGCATTGACTTCGGGCCAGGAAGCCGCACTGACCACCAAGTCCATCGCTGCGCTGACCACCACCCAGATCAACAACCTCGGCACGGACCAGGTCTCCTATCTGTCCACCACGCAGGTTGCTTCCCTCTCCGCCGTGCAGGTTGGCGCCGTTGGCACCGACGACATCGCCGTGATGTCCTCCGACCAGATTGCCGCGATCAGCACCAAGTCGATCACCGGCTTGACCACCACCCAGATTTCCACCCTGACCACCGCTCAGGTCAGCGCCCTGTCCACCGGCCAGATCGCATCCTTGACCTCCAAGCAGCTCAGCGCTCTCTCGACCGACGCCATCGTCGCCCTGTCGAGCGCCCAGGTCGGTGCTATCAGCGCCAAGTCCATCGGCGGCCTGACCACCGCACAGATCGCAGTTCTGGAAACGGCTGATGAAGTTGCCCTGAATTCCACTCAGATCGCTGCTCTGTCCTCGACGCAAATCAAGGCGCTCTCCTCTGACCAGGTCAGCAGCCTGACCTCGACCCAGCTTAGCGGCCTGTCTGCAGCTCAGCTTGGCGCTCTGGATACCGAAGATCTCGCCACGCTCGACAGCACCGACCTTGCTGCCATCAGCACCAAGGCCATTGCCGGACTGACCACAACCCAGATCGCATCCTTGTCCACCGATCAGGTCAGCGCCCTGTCGACCGGCCAGATCGCAACCTTGACCTCCAAGCAGCTCAGCGCCATCACCACCGACGGCATCGCGGCCCTGTCCAGCACCCAGGTTGGCGCCATCAGCGCCAAGTCCATCGGTGGCCTGACAACCGCACAGATCGGTGCATTGGAATCCGCAGACGAAGCGGCTCTGAGCTCCACTCAGATTGCAGCTCTCTCCACCGCGCAGGTCAAGGCTCTGTCCTCCGACCAGGTTGCAGCCCTGACCACGAGCCAGATCAGCAACCTCTCTGCAACGCAGCTCGGCGCTCTCGATACCGACGATATCGCCACCTTCGACAGCACAGACCTTGCTGCCATCAGCACCAAGGCCATTGCCGGCCTGACCACGACGCAGATCGCATCCTTGTCCACCGACCAGGCCAGCGCCCTGTCCACTGGCCAGATCGCAACCCTGACCTCCAAGCAGCTCAGCGCCCTGACGACCGACGCCATCGTCGCCCTGTCCAGCGCCCAGGTCGGTGCCATCAGCGCCAAGTCCATCGGTGGCCTGACCACGGCGCAGGTAGCAGCGCTCGAAACGGCAGATGAAGCCGCCTTGAGCTCGACCCAGATCGCCGCCCTGTCGTCTGCGCAGATCAAGGCTCTGACATCCGACCAGGTTGGCGCGCTGACCTCGACCCAGCTGGGCAGCCTGTCTGCCACGCAGATCGCGGTTCTCGAGACCGATGACATTGCTACCCTCGACAGCAACGACCTTGCTGCCATCAGCACCAAGGCCATTGCCGGCCTGACCACGACCCAGATCGCCTCCTTGTCGACCGACCAGGCAAGCGCTCTGTCCTCCGGTCAAGTTGCCACCCTGAGCGCCAAGCAGTTGGGCGCCCTCTCGACCGACGCCATCGCGGCCCTGTCGAGCACCCAGGTCGGCGCCATCAGCGCCAAGTCCATCAGCGGCCTGACCACGGCACAGATCGCAGCGATCGAAACGGCTGATGAAGCCGCCTTGAGCTCGGCACAGATCGCCGCTTTGTCGTCGACCCAGATCAAGGCTCTGTCGTCTGACCAGGTTGCGGCGCTGGGCACAACCCAGATCGCTTCCCTGTCGGCCACTCAGCTGGGTGCGGTTTCCACCACTGGCATCGCCGGTCTGACGTCCACCCAGGTTATCGCCCTGACCACGAAGGCCATCGCCGGCCTGACCACCGACCAGATCACCGCTATGTCGACCGACCAGGTCGAAGCTCTGACCTCCGGCCAGGTCGCGGCGCTGTCCTCCAAGCAGCTCTCGGCAATCAGCACCGACGATATCGTCACCTTCTCGACCGACGATATCGCCGCGATCAGCTCCAAGTCGATCACCGGTCTCTCGACTGCCGACATCACTGCAATGAGCAGCACCCAGCTTCAGGCCTTCAGCTCGACGCAGGTCCAGGCGATGAACTCTTCGCAGGTCGACGCGATCATCACCGCTTACCAGAGCTTCTAAGCTCCGGTCAGAGACGCAAATTGAATACTGAATGCGGCGCCCCCTCGGGCGCCGCATTTGCGTTGAACAGGCGAGCCGTCCGCGATAACCGCTTTTCTTCCTTGTTGCGCCCGCGTCCCGGCAATGCGCAAGACGATCTCCAGCAACGCTGTCCGCGATCACAGAATCGTCAGCCCTATGCAAGCTAATCGCGCTAGCAACGGAACTGCATGACGACATGGTTCACTTCATTGTGGCGTGACATCATGCAGCGGGAGGCAAACTTATGATGTTTCCTGCTGTCGCCATCCGGTCTCGCGACCTATCATTCCTGGGATGACTATGGACACTGGAATTAACGTTTCGAATGAGATTTCGCCGCTTGCCGCACTGATCGAGCGAGCCCGCAATCAACAACTCTCGGTAACGGACGTGTTCCAGGGTGCCGAAATGCTGACCCGCGCCGGTCGGCCTGACCAGGCAATGGACCTTTACAAGTCTTGGATTGCCTTCAACAGCAATCATCCGCTGGTGCATATGGTTTATTTCAACTATTCCGTGACGTTGCGGCAAGTCGGGGATACCGCCGGCGCCATCAACGCGTTGCGCGCCTGCCTGAAGGCCGAACCAATGTTCGGCGCCGCGCATGTGAACCTCGGCCGTGCGCTGGAGGACAGCGGGTTACTGAACGACGCTCTGCAGCAATGGCGCAGCTATGCGGCATCAACGGCGGAAATAAACCCCGACAAGCTCGCCCATCGCGTGATGGTGCTGGAGCATATCGGCCGCGTGTTAGAAAATGCCGGCATGATGGAGGAGGCCGAAACCACGCTGTGGCAGGCCATCGAGCTTAGGCCCGAAAAGAAGGAAGCTGGTCAGCATTGGTCGGCCATCCGCTTGCGCCAATGCAAATGGCCGGCGCTGGAAGGGTCTCATTACGTCACTGTGCGGCAGTTGCTCGACGCGGTCTCGCCCTTGACGATTGCTTGCTACACGGACGATCCGCTATTTCATCTCGCAAAGGCCCAGCGCTACAACCGGACGATGGTCGGCAAGCCTGATCTCGGCGTCATCCCGCCACAACTGCCCCGCAAGAAAACCGGCACAGGCCAGCGATTGCGCGTTGGCTATCTCTCGTCCGATCTGCGTGACCACGCCGTCGGCTTTGCCCTGCGCGAAGTGCTCGAACTGCATGACAAGGCAACCGTCGAGGTCTTTGCCTATTACTGCGGCGACCCGATCACACCAGACGAGACCCAACGGCGCATCCGCAGCGCGGTCGATGGCTGGCGGGATATCGCGGCACTGAGCGATGTCGATGCGGCACGGTTGATCGTCAATGACGAAATCGACATTCTCGTTGACGTCAACGGCTATACAAAGCACGCCCGCACCCGGATTTTTGCCTATCGCCCCGCGCCTGTGATCGTCAATTTCTGCGGCTATCCCGGGACCATGGCGAGCCCGTTCCACCAGTATATGATCGCCGATAATGTCATTGTTCCGCCGGAACACGAGATCTACTACTCCGAAAAAGTGTTGCGGATCCCTTGCAATCAGCCGGTGGACCGTAAGCGCGTGGTTGCCCCACGTCCAAGCCGGGCCGAGGTCGGCTTGCCCGAGGACGCTTTTGTCTTCGCCTGCTTCAACGGCATGCAAAAGATCACTGAGGCCTGCTTCACTCGCTGGATGACCATTCTCCTGGCCGTTCCAGGAAGTGTTCTCTGGATTCTCTCCGGCGATGACGCGGTCAATCAGCGCCTTCGTGACGCGGCCACCCGCGCCGGTGTCGATGCGGCTCGGCTGCTGTTTGCCGCCAAAGCACTCAATGCCCACCACCTCGCCCGCATCGCCGTCGCGGACCTTTTCCTCGACACTTTCCCCTACGGCGCCCATTCGACCGCCGCCGACGCGATCAACATGGGCCTGCCGGTCCTCACCTTCCCCGGCAAGAGCTTTGCCTCGCGCTTCTGCGCCAGCGTCGTTGCCGCTGCCGGGGTGCCGGAATTGATCGCGACCTCACCCGACGACTATACACGCCGGGCCATCGCTTTCGGTCTCGACCGTGCCAGCCTCCAGCCTGTCAGAGACAGCCTGAAGCGTCAGTTCGAAACCAGCGCGTTGCGCGACATGCCCGGCCTCGCCCGCCGTCTTGAGGAACTCTATTGGCAGATGCAGGGCGAATGCGAACGGGGCGAAACCCCGGTACCGCAATTGCTCAACATGGACGCCTACTACGAAATCGGCGCCGAGTTCAGTCTCGAAAACCGCGAATTCGAGGATGAGGCGAGCTACCGCCAGCGTTTCCATGAAAAGCTGGTGCAGTGGAATTCCTATGCGCCGCTGCTTCCCGACGGGCGTCTCTGGACCGGAGCAGACGCTTAAGACCAAAAAACCGCCCTGCATTGCCAAATGCGGGGCGGTTTTCATTTCATGACCTATCTCGTTTGCTTTATTGCGTAATTTAAAGTTTTACGGCGGCGAAACAGGCCTTCTTGCATGTCTTTCGGCCTATGGCCGCACCCGCTGCCAGACACGCAGAAAATTGCCGCTATAGACATCGATGATGCGCTGCGCCGGCCAGCCGGCATCCATCATTGCCTGGGTCAGTTTGCGAAGATCCGCACCGCTCTGCATGCCCGTCGGCAGGCTGCAAATGCCGCCATCGAAGTCGCTGCCGAAGGAGAGATGCTTCCACGGATCCTCGACGATCTCCATCTCGGCGATCTGCCGGGCAAAGGCTTCGTAATAAGCGACGACGAAGGCCAGGTCGGCGTCCATGTTCGGCTTGCCGTCGGGATAGTAGGTGTTTTGTAGAAAGTATGGTGCAAGGATCACGCTGATGCAGCCGCCAGTGCTGACGATTGCGCGGATCGCCTCGTCGCTCAAGGCACGGTCGAGATGACGCGATGGCCGCGTCTCGGTTCCCTGGGTGACACGGCGCGATGCGCCATGGGAAGCGAAGGCTGGCATGTTGCGCCCAATGCAGATCGCGCAGGCGTCGATAATGCCTTGGGTTGAGGTATGGGTGAGATCGACCAGCAGCCCGACATCGATGCAGCGCTCGACCACCTCACGTCCGAAGGCAGACAGACCACCGCTTTCGATCCGCCGCCACGGATTGACCGGCGCATAGCCTGCCTCGGAAATATCCGTATGGCTGAAATGATTGAGCGTCAGATAGGCTGCGCCCGCCCTGGCCACCTCACCCAGCCGGTCCAGCCTGGATGCCTGGCTTTTTGCGCCTTGCGGTCCAAGCATATGGGCGCCTTCCATCGACAGGATGGCACAACACTGCCCATCTTGCCGTGCGGCGCGCACCTCGCTGGCGCTGCGGGCCAGCCGCATCTTGCCCTTGCTCTGCACCACCACCGCCTCGACATAGCTGCAATGATCCACCCAGTTTTTCCAGGGATCCATCAACGGTGCCGGAATGAGGTTTTCCCAAAGCGCATGGGCGCTGAAACAGGCACCGCCATAGCCGCCTGCCAGAAAATCAGGACCACTGACATGGTCCGACAGTGGTCGGTTGCGGCCCCTTGGCGAGGTTTTGCGGATCAGCCACACCACCGGCGAGCGCCGATTCGCCTTCCAATCGCCCTTCCAGAAATCATAGCCAGCCACCCGCGATAGAAATAGCGAATCGAGGTGAGTGTCGATCGGATACGCTGCCGCATGGATTGCATCAAGCGTATGCTCAGGTGCGTCGGTGACCGATGTTTCGGAAATTCCTGATGATGCCAGGTCCATTAGGACAGCCCTCGCACTGGCTGAAAACACAAAATGAAATGCCGTGGGTCGTCTGAAAAAGCACGACCTTTAAAAAGGACATTGTTTGCCGAATGCGACGGTAAGTCCAGACATGTCGCCCCCGTGCTTTTCCGGGGGGAAAGCAGGGGCGCCACCGGACAGCAAAAAGGCGTGCGCCCGGTTGGACGCACGCCTCTTTAAACATCGATACCGGCTCTTAATCCGCGAATGGGCAGCCTGGGCGATTCGCGAGCACGACGCGATCATATTCGCCGTAGCGCAGACCGCCGACAATCACACGGCGGGGCGTGACGCGCTCGATATTCGGGCGGCGCAGTCCGTCGCGGCGAGCCTGGCGGATAGCATCACCCGGCGAGCACATTGCACCGTAGCGGGGATCCGGACGGTCCCAACGCGGCGGAGGCGGACCACCCCATGGCGGCGGTGGCGGTGGGCCACCCCACGGCGGCGGCGGTGGTGGGCGGCGGTAGCCATCCCCATCCCATGCCTGAACCAGTTGGGTAGAGCCATCGCCGATATAAACACCGACCTGGACATCCGACTGGGCTGCTGCCGGACCGACCGTGGCAACCGCGGCCCCGATCAGGGCGAGGCCCGCCAGAGCTGTTTTGGCAAAAATGTTGCGCATTGTCTTTCTCCTCGAAGGACGAAATCTCATCTCGCTCCCGACCAGCCCGGTTCGGCAGCGATTGATCTCACAGTAGTGTGTGAAGAGTGAACGCTGCCCGAAGCCCTTGTTCACAAACGGTTCATCAGTTTCACCTACCGGCTGTCGAACATTGTTGATACGTCAAAACAGTTTGACGAGCGTCATGCTCAAGCGCCTAGGTGCAGCACGATTTCGCGCCGATGCGGCTGGTCGCGATGCTCGAACAGGTAGATCCCCTGCCAGGTGCCAAGCAACAGCCGGCCCGCCGCAACGGGAATGCCGATAGACACCTGCGTCAACGCCGACTTAATGTGCGCGGGCATATCGTCCGGCCCCTCCTGACGGTGGCTGATCCAGGCCATGGACGGATCGGTCGAGGGCGGCACAAGCCGCTTGAAAAAGGCCACAAGATCCCGCTTCACATCCGGATCGGCATTTTCCTGGATGATCAGGGAGCAGGACGTGTGCCGCACGAAGACGGTGAGCAACCCGATCTCGACACCGTTGCGCGCCACGAAATCGGCCGCCTCGTCGGTAAATTCGTACAGACCCTGACCCCGTGTAGAAAGCGACAGAGTGGTTTGCGGCATCACAGGCTCCCATTATCAGAAATCGACAACCAGCTCGCGCGCCGGCGGCGTCTAAAGCATTTCCAGCAAAAGTGCTTAGGCGTTTTGCGCCAGGAATTGCATTAAAAAACAAGTCAACCTGAAGATGGTCTCTTTCACCGATGCGTCAAGGGACGCTTGGTTTCACGTCACTCACGAACGTTGCGCGATCCTGGCATCCTGCTCGATCTTTATCTCCTTCGGCAGCGTAAGCTGTAATTCATCGAACGGCGCAGGTCGGCCATAGAGGAAACCCTGATGCTTGCGACAGCCGGCCTGGACCAGCCAGCGCGCCTGCACCTCGGTCTCGATGCCCTCGGCGACCACATCCATGCTCAGCGCCTGGGCCATCTGCAGCACGGCCTGAACGATCACCTGCCCGACCCGGTCGTCGCCAACCCGGCTGATCAGGCTGCGGTCCAGCTTAAGCCATTGGATCGGCAAGCTGCTGAGCGAGGAGATATTTGAGTAGCCGGTGCCGAAATCGTCAAGCGCGATGCGCACGCCGAGCTGCGCCAGCTCCCTGAGTTCGCGCCGAGCTCGAGCGAGATCAGACATGATCAGGTCCTCGGTGATTTCGACCACCAACGAGGTGGCGGGAAAGCCGGTCTGGTTGAGAATAAGACCGACCGCCGCGGCGATGCTGCCGCTCTTGAACTGGCTCGGCGAGACATTGATCGAGACGTAGGCGAGCTTGCCCGACCGCACCAGAGGCGCGGTTTCGGTGCAGGCTTGCATTGCAATCTGGGTGAACAGCTGTCCCAGAAGATTTCGCTCTTCGGCGAGCGGCAGAAACACACCAGGCAGAACCAGACCGCGATAAGGATGATGCCAGCGCGCCAGCACTTCCACTCCGAGGACACGCTGATTGGCACCATCAACGATAGGTTGGTACCATGGACCGATCTCCTGGCGGTCCATCGCCAGCACCAGTTCCAGTTCCAGCAATCGGCGCTCGTTGGCCTCGGCCCACAAATCGTCATCGAAACCGGTTGCCAGCGACAGCCCTGCTTTCTTGGAGACATAAAGCGCCAGGTCCGCATGTCGCAGCAACTCGGTAGACGAGGCCGCGTGATCGGGAAGGCTCGCATAGCCGATCGAGGCGGAAACATCGAGCTGCCGGCTGTTGAAGCTGACAGGTTGACCAAGCATGGCGCCGAGCCGGCCAACGAAGGCCTGATCGGCCTCGCTGTCGGGCAAGTGATCGAGGATCAACGCAAATTCGTCACCGCCCAGCCGGGCTGCGGTACCGCCCTCGCATGCGAGCGCCAGCCGGCTGGCAATCTCGCGCAGCACCACATCACCGGCTTCATGGCCGTGGGCATCGTTGATGATCTTGAACTGGTCCATGTCGATCAGCACGACCGTCACACGGCCACCGTTCAGGCGCCGTTTCTGGCATGCATCAGCCAGCACGGCGGTAAAGCTACGTCGGTTGGCAAGGCCTGTCAGCTGGTCCTGCTGCGCCAGCGCCAGCGCCCTTTCGCGCTCTTGCACCAGCTCGGCGGTGCGCTGCACCACCCGCTGTTCCAGTTCCTGTGCCTGGCGTGCCAAGGCACAATTGGCGAGGTAGAGTTGGCGCGAACGCTCTTCCAGCAAGGCTTCCGCCTGCCGCCGTGCCTCGCGCTCGCGGTCCAGCCGCCGCGTCAAACGGTCGATCCGGTCGGTTTCCGACTGATCAGGCGATAAAGGAGGCTGCGTCACGACAGGCTCTCCGTAATCACGAACAGGGTGGCACCATCGTCACGCCCCTGCCGTTCGACCTGCACCGGATGTCCGAAATGGCCGGCAGCTCCATGGATCAGCCCCTCAGCCAGAGCCTCCATGTGACGGCCGGAGCGATAAAGCATCGACAGGCTACCCGGCTGACGGTCGAGAATTTCGAAGGACGGCAATTCGGCATCGGGATAAAGCTTCTTCACCTCGACATGAATATGGTCGTCGATACTGGCCAAAAAGCTGAATAAATTGCCTGCACTGTCGAAAAACACCGGAAACATTGCGGCGAAGCGGCCGGCCAGATGGCGGCCGAACGCCTCCTGCAAGGCATCGACGCCCAGGCCGGAGCGCGCCGACAAGGCGCCCAGCAGCGTCACCATCTCGCGATGGTCATAAGTTCCGACACTCGTATATGCCCCACCGCTCGCAAGCGAAGAGGACTCGATAATGTCGTCGGCCATGTCCTCATCCCAGGTCGCCGCGACAAATTCGAGCATTTCGGTAAACACGATTCCCTTCATGCGGCAGCCGGCCTCCCTTGTCTTGGCAAGAGATAATATGAGGAATTCCTTAACAACAAGAGATTGTATCTCTATCCCATCAAAGTCAAATCGAGATTGTGGTGAACGCGCTATTACCCGCATCCGTCAGACCTGGGGGATCGATGGCTGGCCGCACTGAACTGCCGAAAGTACGCTTGCCGTCAGCCGAGCGAGTGCGCGACCGAGCCGCGTCGACCTGCATTGGATTTTCTTATGTTAGATGAGAATTATGCGCTTTTCTAATGAACGCCAGCGGTCTAGTCAAAGCCCGACCTTCTGACGCGCTAACGGATATTTCCATGCAGAATGCCTTTCTCTCTGGCCTTGGCCTCGGCCTCAGCCTGATCATTGCCATCGGCGCGCAAAACGCCTTTCTGCTGCGCCAGGGCCTGCGCCGCGAGCACGTATTCTTGATGTCACTCACCTGCGCACTGTCGGATGCGCTGCTGATCGCACTTGGCGTCACCAGCCTTGCTCGGGTAACGGCGATAATGCCGGCGGTCGAGCCAGTGCTGCGCTATGGCGGGGCGGCGTTTCTCATGCTTTACGGCGCCCGCCACGCCTATGCCGCACTGAAAACGGAGAGCGGCCTGACCCCGACCGAAGCCCCGCCCAGCCCGCTTGCCGCCAGTCTTGCTACCTGCCTGGCACTCACCTTCCTCAACCCTCATGTCTATCTCGACACGGTTCTGCTGGTCGGCTCAGTGTCCAGCCGCTACGGCGAACACAGAAACGCCTTTGGTGTTGGCGCAATGACTGCGTCCTTCGTGTTCTTCTTCTCGCTTGGCTATGGCGCAAGACTGTTGGCGCCGATCTTTGCCCGGCCATTCTCCTGGCGCTGCCTGGATGCCATCATTGCGGTTGTGATGGTCTGGATCGGCATCGGCCTGATCCGGGGGTGAGCCAATCTCTCAGTTGGCCGGGAACCGCCGCGCCTGCCACTGGCTTTTCGGCACGGCGGCGCCCAGCGAATAGCTGAAGCTGCTGATCGTCTCGGTTTTCGCATCTGTCTCGCAATGATAGCCGATATCGTACCACTGGCCCTTGCTGCGGAAGGCCGCGCCTGAGACATCCATCAGCCGCGCCGTGATCGTCTGGCGCGTCGAGGGCGAAGGGGCGATCAGGTCGGGCACCACGCCCGGCACTGCGCGGCGAATCTGTTCGAGCATTTCAATGCTGCAGATCTGCACGATCCGCTTTTCCGGCGGCAGCTTGCCCAGCGCTTGGCGCACGCGCGAGTCAGCCAGCGTCGCCTTTGAATAGATCCGCTTCGCCGGCTTCAGGCTGGAAACCGGCCCCGAGCTTTTCTCCGCCGGTGGGGCGGAAGGCACAGGCACGCTCGCGGCATTCTGCTGCGACTGGCTGGCGCTGTTCTCCTCAAGCGAAAAACGTTGCTCCGTCACGACCCCGCCGTGCGGCTTTTCGATCTGATCCGGTGTTGGCAGGAGCGGGCTGAGCCCGGTCTCGGGCGGCGTCACATCCTTTGGCAAGGCTGGCGGTGCCGGCGGCTCGGTCTTTTGCGGATCGCCACTCGCGGATTTGTCTGGTCCGATCTTTGCAGCCGTCGGCGGCGGCCCCTTGATATCGGGAGCCTGTGTTTCCGTAGGCGGCGGTTGAGGCGCCTCCTTGTCCTCAGGTGCTGTTTCGTCCTTCAACGCCGATTCCAGCGCCTGCGGTTTATCCTCGGCAGGTTTTGCCTGCGCATCGTCGGGTGATGGCGGTGGCTTGGCGCTGTCCTTGCTCTCGGTTTTTTTCTCCGGCGCCTTTTTCTCTTCCGCCTTTTTCTCTTCCGCCTGCTTCTGAGGCTTTGGCGCAGAGGCAGACGGCGCCGGCGCATCCTTGGGCTTCGGCTGCGGCTTCAATTCCAGCTGCAGCTGCTTTTCCGGCGCGGGCTTCGGTTTTTCCTTTTCCGCAGGCGGCGGCTCGAGCGACACCGAGACAACCTCCTCCTTCGGCGCATCCGGCGCCCGGATCGGCCAGGGCACCAGCACGGCAACAAGCAACAACCCATGCAGCAGCACGGACGCAGCAATGCCCCAGCGCACGCGCCGCGACAGAGGCATCCGCATTGCCGAAACGGGCTGCGGTCCATGATCTGGCGTCGACGCAGGATCCTGCGCGGCCACATCGGGCATCGCCTGATCGGCCAGGGCGCGATCAGTGAGATCCTGGTCAATCGATGCCTGATCGGACGGTATCGGGGGCGGCTGGTCCTGCATGGTCCGATCCATACACGGCCCGAGCCGCCCCCGCAAATCAGCAGACCGTGGCTATGATCCTGTCGGGCAGAAACGAAGTCATCTTCCAAAATGCAAAACGGCGGATACCTGACATAATCCCGCCCTTTCGAGCAGACGGACTGCATGCTAGCAATGGCTTACAAGCCGGACCTGCGGAGCAACCATGTTTCTCACCTCAGATGATCTCAACCACCTGATCACCCTGCGCCACATCATGCACAGCCAGCCGGAGATCTCCGGCGAAGAGGAAATGA
>Ga0308163_10002192_pt1 | contig 18441 bp, 13 predicted proteins | sample PhyTR1_FD_201037 | JGI IMG/M metagenome (GOLD analysis project Ga0308163, IMG submission 201037) | Phyllosphere microbial communities from UC Gill Tract Community Farm, Albany, California, United States - DLSLT.R1 | ecosystem: Host-associated > Plants > Phyllosphere > Unclassified | place: USA...
AGCGGTGCCCGAAGGGCCTCGGGCTGCCGGGTCGCCTTTTCTTTCGTTAGTTTCTTTTGGCGAAGCAAAAGAAAGTGACCCGCCGCCGGGCGGCTCCCGGCCTCTGCTCCACGCCAGTGGAAAAGAACATCTCAATCGCCAGTGCGGTATCGAGCGGGCGACCTCAGCAAAAGCACGGCGCCCGCCTTGCAGGCACAGCGCGATCAAGCAGGCGATCACCGCCAACGCAGGGCGCCCTTCGCAAGCGCACGGCGATATCGAGCAGGCGACCACCGCAAACGCACAGCGCCCGCCTCGCAGGCACAGCACGATCCAGCAGGCGACCACCGCGAGTGCAGGGCGCCCTCCGCAAGCGCACGGCGATATCAAACAGGCGACACGGCAAATGCACGACGCCCGCCTCGCAGGCACGGCAAGAAACAATCAGGCGCACATCGCCAACGCACGGCGCGCTCCGCAAGCGCACGGCGATATCGAGCAAGTGTCCAACGCGAGTGCACAAATCACGCCTTGCAGGCACTGCAAGATCAAGCAGGCGACGACCGCCTGCGCCGGGCGCCCATCGCAAGCGCACGGCGATTCGAGCAGGCGACCGCCGTCTGCGAGCCTCTCGCCCCGCAGGCCGAGCATGCCGAGCAGCATCCACCACGCGACCACCGCAAGTACCTCCAGCCCGCTTCGACCGCAGCGCACCATCCAGCCGGCACCCACCGAAAGCGCTCGACCCCACCCGGCAGAGCCCGACCCCGCGAACCACCGCCGCACGTGTCGCATACTTCCACCTGTAGCAACCCGTTTGAATATCCCGAGATGGAAAAAGAAATCGACGCCAGTGTCCTGGCTGTCATCAACGAAAAACGCCTCTCCGGCGCCAAGCTCACCCCCGTCGAGATCATCACCAAGATGGGTGTCTTCGACGCGCGTACGCAAGCGTCATCGTCGGCCTGGCTCGCCACCGGCGACAACGTCATCGTCACCCTGTGGGCCGAACAGATCGCCACCGGCGGCGAGGGCCGCTGGTTCGCCATCGAGTCGCTCGACACCCACCAGCGCATCGGCGGCGGAGAACGCTCGGCCCTGCAGATCCAGCGCGCCAAGGACCGGCTGCAGCTGCTGCAGTTCGCGATGGACGAAAGCGCTCCGTTGCGAGTGGCCCTGCAGGCCAACCGGGTGGAAATCTGCGCCGTCGAATCCGACAAGAACGCCAAGATCGGCGTGCGTGTGCCCGACGACCTGGAGTGGCATGTCGCCGACTGGAACCCCGACACCAAGCTGGCGATCCTGGTGCGCGGCGAACGCGGCTGGCTGCCGAGCGAAGCCGAGATCAAGGCCGCCAAGCTGAAGCCCGGCGTGCCCAAGGGCATCAGCAATACCGCCGCCTCGCAGGACGATGTACACGCCGCCGCCATGGCCTACCTGGCCAAGCACTTCGGCAGCTACGGCTACAAGGCCGAAAACGTCACCAGCCAGCATTTCGGATACGACATGGAAGTGTCCGACAAGAAGGGCAACACCCTGCTGAAGCTGGCAGTGAAGGGCCTGGGTTCCGGCGTGCGCAGCTTCAAGCTGAGCCCCGAGGAACGCGCCGCTGCCGAAGCCGGCGATCCTTGGCGTCTGGGCGTCGTCAGCGACGCCACATCGCCCGGCGCGGTGCACAAGATCTACAAGCCCGCCGAGGTCGACAGCGCCTCCGGCCTGGAACTGGATCTCTGAGGCATCCGGTGAGCGGCACGACCATCTTCCACAACCCGGCCTGCAGTACCTCGCGCAAGGTGCTCGACGCCCTTCGCGCCAGCGGCGAGGAGCCGGTCGTGGTGGAGTACCTCAAGACCCCGCCGGACCGTGCCACGCTGCGGCGCCTGGCGGCTGAAATGGGGCTGCCGCTGCGGGCGATCCTGCGGCAGAAGGCCGAGCCCTACGCCGAACTGGGCCTGGACGATGCCCGGTGGTCGGACGACGAATTGCTGGACGCCATCGAGCGGCACCCGGTATTGATCGAACGACCCATCGTGGTCACGCCGCTCGGCACCCGGCTCTGCCGGCCGGCCGAGAAGCTGGCGGAAATCCTGCCGCCGCAGCAGCAGCAGCAGCAGCAGCAGCAGCCCAGCGCCTGAGTGCGGTGCGCCGCCGCCGCCGTGCGGGCGCCCCTTCGGACTAATCGTTCGCACTGACTTCTCGCCGGGTCGATGGGACCATCGGGCGCTGGACCACGCCGAAACCCATCCATGAGCGAAAAGAACCTTTCCGGGAAAGAGTGGAAGACCTTCAGCGCGGCACGAAGCCTGAAGGCGCCCGCTTTTTCCAGGGCACTGGCCTCCCTCGAAAAATCCGCCACGCCGGCGCAGGTACTGGAGGCCGTCGCCGAAGTCGGGAAACAGGCCGCGGCCCTGCGCCAGGCCCACCGGTCCGACAAGGAGTTGCACGCCTACCTCGACGGTCTCGACCGTGCGCTGGCGCTGCGCCGCAAGAGCGCCGAGGCGAAGGGCCCCGGCAAGCCCGGCAAGGACGACGACGAAGACGACGAACCGGACGCCCCGGTCCTGCTGACGGCCCGCATGCCGCCGCTGCTTCGCCGGGTGCGGCAGGGCCAGCGAATGCCGGTTCTGGTGGCGACCGTCGGCCAGCGGGCGGTGCTGCTCATGGCCCCCAGGCCGATCGCCAACACCCGCCGCAAGCTGCTGACCGAATACCTCGCCGCGGGCACTCCCCGCTTCTTCAAGGGCCACTGCGAGTTCGAGGACAACGCCTATACCTTCGTGATGGAAACATCCGCCTCCGGCATGGCGAAAAAGCTGAAGGCGGCGGTGCTGGTGCAGGCCGGGTTGCGGGTGAAGGTGCGGGTTCGCGGGCCCGATCCGGCGGACGACGAAGAAGACCTGGAGATCGAAACCGAAACCGATACGGAAACCGACTCGGACATGGACGCCGACAGCGATGCCGGTGCCCCGGCCGACGCCGGCCGCCACCCCGGTGCGCCGCCGACTGCATCGCCTGTATCGCCGCTAGCGCCGGCCGTCACTGCCGCGTCGCAGGCGCTCACCGCGCGGCTGTCCGGCATCAAGGCGGTGCTCCAGCAGGCGCGCGCCGACGGCGGCGATGAAGCCCGCGCCGCCGGCGACCTGCTCCTGGCCGTTCAGCTGGCCGCCCGCCGGCACGACTACGACGAGGCCCAGCGCGCCATCGACCGGTTCGAGCGCGCCATGCAGTCGCTTCGGCGGCCGGCCCTGACTGCCGAGCAGGCGACCGCCCTGCGCGCTGCGCTCACCACCGAATACATGGCTCTTCGCCCGGGCTTCAGCTCCCAGCTGGCGCTGGGTGCGGCCGATCCGGACTGGTTCGCCAGCCAGCGCCTGCCCGCCAGGAACCTGCGCGACACGCTCGACCGGCTCACGACTGCGGGGGACGCGACCGACCCCGACGAACTGCGCCGATCCGTCGAGGCCCTGAAGCGCTTGACGCCGGTCGTCACCGACATGAACACCAAGCGCGACGCGCTCACCCTGTTCCACAGCCGGCAGGACGCCCTGGTGGCGCTGGCTCTGGCGCTGCCCGCGACCGGCCAGCCGGCCATGGCTCAGGCCCAGGCGGCGCTGCGTGCGGCCCTGGCCCGCATCGTGCCCGCCACGCCGCTGGCCGATGTGTCGCCGGCCGCGACCCAGCGCCTGATCGACGCCGCGCAGTCCGCGCTGGCGGCGGTGCAGCAGGCCCTGGCCGACGACCTGCTGGTGCGCGCCATGGGCCGGGACAAGTCCGCGTTGCGCGCCGAGCTGGCGGCCTCGCCGGATGTGCTGAAGCTGGTCGCCGACCGAGCCGAGGGACGCAAGCTGCTCGACACCCTGATGGCCGACCTCGGCACGACGGCACGCGGCGCAGCGGACAACGGATTCGTGCGGCAGGCGCTGAACGCCCGCTACGACGCCAAGTTCCTGGGCGACCTGGATGCCTCGGCCGGGCCGCGCCTCTATCGCGTGTTCGGCCGGATGCCGGAATCCCATACGCTGTTCAACGACAAGATCGCCCACGTCAAGCGCAACAGGAACTACAAGCCTGCCTCGTGGTACACGATCGACGCCGATCCGGGAGAAGGCGTGGGGCGCAACAGCATCGTGATCAACGGCGTGCGGACCGGGGGCGTCAAGGGCTGGGCCACCGATCTCATCGCCAACACCTCGCCGGTGACCCGGTATCGCAACGTGCAGGGCGACCGCGCGATGAACGCTTTCGACGCCACCACGCTGCACGAGATCGGCCACGGCGTGGATGAAAAGATCGGCTTCATGGACCGCCAGGGCAGCCAGTCGCAATACGGCGGCTGGCAGTCGCACACCGCGACCGAGGTGGCCGACGCCGTCGGCACGCACACCGGTTTTTTCAGTTCGTTCGCCGCCCAGCCGCACGACATGCTGCAGCGGCTGCTCGAGCACGCGCTGGCACCGGGTTTCAGCATCGACCGATTCCGGCGCGGCGCCGCCGCTGCCGGCGCCGGCGCGGCGACGCAGTCGGTGACCGGTGCCGAATGGAGCGCCATGGGCCGGCACCGCGCCATCGACTTCTGCCAGGCGATCCGCCTGAAGGGCAAGAGCGGGCTGTGGGAGAAGGGCGACGGCGCTTCCCGATTCGCCCTGGCGGGCCGCGTGTACCAGGAGTCCTACGAAGGCGACTGGTGCAGCTATGAGTTCGCCGCACGGGCCATCTGCATATCGCATTACCAGTTCCGCGCGGCGGGCGAATGGTTCGCCGAAGCCTACGCGGCCTTCTACCAGAACAAGCTGCCCGACCAGCACCCGCTGACTGCGGTGCTGATGGCGCAGGCCTGATCGACCGCACGGCCGCGGCCGTCGGGCCCCGCCGCAGCGCGCCCCAACGAAATATCGCAGCACCGCAGGAGCCTGAAACGCCGTGTCCCTCTTCATGACCCAGACCGTCGCCTGCCCCGGCTGCGCCCGGCAGATCGAGTTCGATGTCAACTTCAGCGTCAACGCCGACCGCCGGCCGGATCTGCGCGCCGCCATCCTCGACGGGACTTTCCAGGTGCAGGAATGCGGCTCGTGCGGCCGTGCCTTCCGGCTGGAACCCGAGATCGGCTACGTGGACTTCGCCCGCGGCCAGTGGCTGCTGGTGCGGCCCGCGCCGCGCCGCGCGCAGTGGCCCAGGCTCGAGCTGGATGCGCGCGACAGCTTCGACATGGCCTACGGCGAACACGCGTCGCGCGACGCGCGTGCGCTGGGCGCGGCCCTGGCGCCCCGGGTGGTTTTCGGTTGGGCCGCGCTGCGCGAAAAAATCGTCTGCAATGCCGCCGGCCTGGACGATCTCGCCCTGGAGTTGACCAAGATCGCGCTGCTGCGCGCCCTGCCGGACACGCCCTTCGACGCCGACACCGAACTGCGCCTGGGCGCGGTCGAGGGCGACGAACTCCTGCTGGGCTGGATCCGCTTCGCCGACGAGGCACTGGTCGAATCGCTGCGGGTACCGCGCGCGCTGTACGAGGGCATCGTCGCCGCGCCGGCCGAGTGGCAGGCGCTGCGCGACGACTTCGCCGGCGCCCGCTACGTGGACATGGCGCGCCTGCTGCTGGACGCCGAACCGGCCTGAGCCCGCTGGCGGCGCGCCGGCACGGCGGACCGGGTGCGCGGTGGTTTACGCTCGCGCCCCATGTATCGCTGCCTGATCATCGAAGACGACCCGCAGAACGCCCGCTACATCGCCGACGGCCTGCGCGAGCTGGGTTATTTCGCCTCGGTCGCGGCCGACGGCGTGGAGGGCCTGTCGCGCGCCATGGCCGAGCCGTGGGATGTCATCGTGCTCGACCGCATGCTGCCGCACGGGGTGGACGGCCTGTCCATCGTCGCCACGCTGCGCGGGCTGGGCAAGCTGACGCCGGTGCTGGGGCTGAGCGCGCTGGCGGCCATCGACGAGCGCGTCAAGGGCCTCAAGGCCGGCTGCGACGACTACCTCACCAAGCCTTTCGGCTTCTCCGAACTGGCCGCCCGCGTGGCCGCGCTGGTCCGGCGCGCCCAGCCGGGCGAGGTGCAGCAGGAGATCGTCGTGGCCGACCTGCGGCTGAACCTGCTGGCACGCAGCGCCGAGCGTGGCGGCGCTGCCCTGCAATTGCAGCCGCGGGAGTTCCGCCTGCTGGCGTACCTGATGTCGCATGCCGGCCAGGTGGTGACCCGGACCATGCTGCTGGAAGCGGTGTGGGACTACCGCTTCGATCCCAACACCAACGTCATCGACGTACACATCAGCCGCCTGCGCAACAAGGTGGACCGGTTCCATCCCTCGCCGCTGATCCATACGGTGCGCGGCGTCGGCTACGCGCTGTCGGCGGAGCCGCCCGACGGAGCGCGCTGATGCCCAATCCGCTCGGCCGCCTGTGGAGTTCGGTCGCCTTCCGGCTGGCGCTGAACTACGGCGCGCTGGTGGTGGTGACCATGGCGGTCATCCTCACGCTGTTCTACCTGCAGACGGTGGGCGTGTTGCAGTCGCGCATCGACCAGCACATCGTCGTGACCGGCCAGCGCCTGCTGTACACCGCCCAGCGCGAGGGTGTGGATCAGCTGGCCCGGGACATCCAGGACATGCTGCGCGACGGCATGAATGCCGATACCGAAATCTACCTGCTGCTGGACCCGGCCGGCGCCAAGCGCGTCGGCAACGTGCTGCCGATGCCGTTGCCGCCCGGCGCCGCCAGCCAGGTGGCGGAGCAGCGCTCGGTGCGCGACGGCCGCGTGACCGACGCCCGCCTGCGCGCCTATCTCCTGGCCGACGGCAGCCGCTTGATCGTCGGCAGCGACATGCAGCACCAGCGCGAGATCGAGCGCCTGATCGTGCGGGCCATCGGTTGGGGCGCGCTGGTGGCCTTGTTCATGACGGTGGGCGGTGCGCTGGTGTTCCGCCAGGAGCTGGACAAGCGCATCGGCGGCATCCGCCGCACCATCGTCGGCATCGAGGCCGGCGACCTCAGCCAGCGCATTCCCATCAGTTCGCAGGAGGACGAATTCGCCCGCCTCAACCGCGAGATCAACGGCATGCTCGACCGACTGGAGCAGCTGATGGACGGCGTGCGCCATGTTTCCAACACCATCGCCCACAACCTGCGCACGCCGCTCACCCGCATCCTGCTGGGCCTGCGCGCCGCCGAGGCCCGGCCCGATGCCGACCGGGGCGACGCGCTGCGCCTGGCGGCGCGCGACGTGGAGGAGCTGAGCGTCATTTTCGACAAGCTGCTGGGGATCGCCGAAGTGGAATCCGGCGCACGGCGGCAGGGCTTTCTGCCGGTGCCGCTGGAGCAGCTGGCAGGCGAGATGGTGGAGTTCTACGAGCCGGTGGCCGAAGAGCAGGGCGCCCGCATCGCACTTTGGGTACAGCCCGGCAGCGCCGCGCCGGGCGACCGCGACCTGCTGGCGGGCGCGCTGGCCAACCTGCTGGACAACGCGCTGAAGTACGGCGGCGCGGACGCCAGGGTATCGGTGCGGGCCTTCATGGAGGCCGGCCAGGCGCACCTGGTCGTGCAGGACGACGGCCCCGGGGTCGCCGCCGCCGACCTGGAGCGCATCGGCACTCGTTTCTTCCGCGCGCATCCGGCCCGCGACGAGCTGCCGGGCTTCGGCCTGGGGCTGGCGAGTGTCTGCGCGGTGGTGCGCCTGCACGGCGGGCAGATCCGTTTCGAGGACGCCGCGCCGGGGCTGCGGGTGTCGATCGTGCTGCCGGCCGCGCAGTAGATCCGGCGGAAGAATGGCTTGTCTGTCAGGTACTGCCTCGCTGCTGTTTTCGTCGGTAGGGCGATGCACCCGTTTGACGTTACCAACGCATCGCGTTACTATCTCTGATGGCAATCCAGTCTTTTACATGCGCCGATACCGAGTCGCTGCACAAGTTGCAGCGAGTCGCGCGCTGGGTGAACATCGAAACGGTTGCCTTGCGCAAACTGCGGATGCTGCACGCAGCCGCCGTTTTGAACGACATGCGAGTACCCCCCGGCAATCGGCTGGAGGCGCTCGCAGGGAGCCGGGCCGGTCAGCACAGCGTTCGCATCAACGATCAGTGGCGCCTGTGTTTTGTCTGGACGACCGAAGGTCCCACGAACGTGGAGATCGTTGACTACCACTGAAGCGCAGGAGGGCCGACCGTGAAAAATGAACTGAAACTACCCACCCCCGGAGAGGTTCTCGCCGCCGAGTTCCTTGAGCCGATGGGGCTGTCGCAATATCGCCTTGCCCAATCGATCCACGTCCCGCAAACCCGCATCGCCGCGATCATCAAGGACGGCCGTTCGATCACGGCCGACACGGCATTGCGGCTGGCGCGCTTCTTCGGCACTTCCGACGCGTTCTGGCTCAACCTGCAGAGCCAATACGATGCAGATATCGCGCGGGGTGCACTCGAAGAAGAGCTGGAAACAATCGAGCCTTTCGCGATGACCGCATAAGCCGACGCCTCGTCAGGGCCGGTCTGCATTTGCGCTGCGGACCGGGTTGGCAGACCCGCATCAACGAGGTACTGCGGCGCGAGTTCCTGAAGTCCGGCTGACCCCGCCCGAGCCAACCTTGCCGATCGGTAATGCAGGCGTCATGCACAGCCGGGCGAGACGCTCCTAGCATCCGCGGTTCTTCGACGAAGGACCGCCAGCGTGCCAGCCCCATACCCCCGCATCTCCGCCCCCATCGCCCTGCCGCGCGTCGTCGCGGCCGCGCTGACGGGCCTGATCACCCTGGCGCTGGCCGCCTGCGGCAACGCCGACAACCCCCGGCCCGCCGCTGCGCCGCAGGCGCATTCGCAGGTTCCCGGTGAGTTGCGGGTGCAGCAAGCCTCGCTGCAGATGCTGGGCATCGAGACGGTGTCCGAGCAGCGCGACACCCAGACCGTCTGGGCGCCCGCCCGGGTCGCCTTCCGCGACGACCGGGTGACGGCGGTAGGCGCGCCGGTGGCCGGCCGCATCCTGCAGGTCCACGCCAATATCGGCGACACGGTCGCGGCCGGCCAGGCGCTGGCGACCCTCGCCAGCCCCGAGGCGTTGCGCCAGCGCTCGGAGGCCGGCAATGCCGAGGTGGCGCAGGGCCTGGCCGCCAGCGAGGCGCAGCGCCAGCGGCTGATGATGGACAAGGGCATCGGCATCGAGATGGAGCGCAATGCGGCCGATGCGCGGCTGCGCGAGGCACAGCAGGAACTGGCCCGCGCCCGCGGCACGGTGGCGCTGCTCGGCGGCGGCGCGGCCGGCGACCGCATCGTGCTGCGCGCACCCCGTGCCGGCGTGGTGGCGGCGCGCAGGGCGACGGTGGGCGCGGCGGTCGACACCTCGGGCGAGCCGCTGTTCCTCATCGGCGATCCGCAGGCCATGTGGGTGGTGGCCGAGGTATTCGAGAGCGACCTGGCCGGCCTGCTGGAAGGTGCCGAGGCGCAGGTGGAGACGTCTTCGCTGTCGCAGCCCATCAAGGGCCGGGTGCAGCGCGTCGGCACCGCGCTCAACGAGGAGACGCGCCGTGCGCCGGTGTTCGTCTCCTTCGACCGGATTCCCGCCACGGTGCGCCCGGGCATGCTGGCCAAGGTCGGCATCCAGGTGGCGAGCCCGGGCGGGCTGCTGATCCCGCTGTCGGCCGTGCTCATCAAGGACGAGCGCCGCTCCATCGTCTATGTGCAGCGCGAGGGCACGCTGTTCGAGGCGCGCGACGTGTTGCTGGGCCAGCCAATGCGCGGCCTGATCCCGGTGCTCGGCGGCTTGTCGGTGGGCGACCGCATCGTGGTGCGGGGCGGGCTGCTGCTCGACGGCGCGGCCAGCCAGTTGCTCTGACAAGGCCGGACATGCTGCGTGCGCTGATTTCCTTCGTCGTCCACCGCCGGCTGGTGGCCCTGGCGGCCACCGTGGCCGTGGCCGCCTACGGCGTTTTCGCCTATCTCAACACGGCGATCGAGGCCTACCCGGACGTCACCAACGTCCAGGTCGGCATCATCGCGCAGGCTCCGGGCCTGGCGCCGGAGGAGGTGGAGCGCCAGATCACGCTGCCGCTGGAACGGGTGCTCAACGGCACGCCGGGCCTGCAGGCGCTGCGCTCGGAGAGCTACTTCGGCCTGGCCATGATCTCGCTGGTGTTCGACGACGGTGCCGACAGCTTCCGCGCCCGCTCCGAGGTCACCCAGCGGCTGCCGCAGGCCGACCTGCCCGACGACGTGGTGCCCGAGATGGCGCCCGACTACACGCCGCTGGGCAAGATCTACTACTACCGCCTGAACAGCGACCGGCACACGCTGTCGCAGCTGCGCACCGAGCAGGAATGGAACGTCACGCGGGTGTTGAAGCAGGTGCAGGGCGTGGCCGACGTGGTGAGCATCGGCGGCTTCGTGAAGGAGTTCCATGTCGAGGTGAACCCCGGCAAGATCGCCGGCCTGGGCCTGACGCTGGACGACGTGACCGAGGCGCTGTCCAAGTCCAACAAGAACGTCGGCGGCGGGCTGCTGCGGCGCGGCGAGCAGTCGCTCATCATCCGCGGCATCGGCCTGCTGGTGACGCCCGAGGACATCGCCGCGGTGGTGCTCAAGGCCAACGCCAACAGCCCCGTCACCGTGGGCGACGTGGCCCGGGTGATGCAGTCGTACACGCCGCGCCAGGGCTCGGTCGGCATGGACGACCAGGACGACGTGGTGCAGGGCATCGTGCTGCTCAAGCGCGGCGAAAACCCGTCGAAAGTGCTCGACGAAGTGCATCGCAAGGTGGCCGCGCTCAACGGCGGCCTGCTGCCCGCCGGCATGCGCATGGAACCCACCTACGACCGTTCCGAACTGGTCGGCCACACGCTGGCCACGGTGCAGCACAACCTGCTGTTCGGCGCCACCTTGATCGTGGCGGTGCTGTGGCTGTTCCTGCGCAGCATCCGGGGCTCGCTGATCGTCGCCACGGTGATCCCGCTGTCGCTGCTGGTAGCCTTCATCGGGCTGTACCTGCTGGGCCTGCCGGCCAACCTGATCTCGATGGGCGCGATCGACTTCGGCATCATGGTGGACGGCGCGGTGGTGCTGACCGAAAACATCATCCGCAACGCCCGCCTGCGGCAACCGAAGACGCGCGCCGAGCTGCGCGCCATCATCGTGGACTCGGCCGTGGCGGTGGCGCGGCCCACGCTGTTCGCCATGGCCATCGTGATCGCCGCGCTGATCCCGGTGTTCTCGCTCGAAAGCATCGAAGGCCGCATCTTCCGGCCGCTCGCGCTGACCTACAGTTTTGCGCTGCTGGGCGCGCTGGTCTTCGCCCTGGCCCTGGTGCCGGCGCTGTGCGCGCTGCTGCTGCGGCCCCGGCACGTGACGAAGCCCGAGGCGGCGGTTTTCACCCGCATGCACCACGGCTTCCAGGTGCGCATCGAGCGCCTGCTGGCGCAGGCCCGCCTGCGCCGCACGGTGCTGGGAGCGTCGGTCGCCGCGCTGGCTCTGGCGCTGTTGTCCGCGACCTGGCTGGGCACCGAATTCCTGCCCGAGCTGGACGAGGGCGACGCCTACGTACTGGTGCAGATGGCGCCTTCGGTGTCGCTCGAGAAAGGCCAGGAAATCCTGCGCGAAGTCCGCCGGCGGCTGAAGGCTTTCCCCGAGGTGATTTCAGTCACCACCGAGCAGGGCCGACCGGAGTCCGGCACCGACAACGAGACCATCAACCTGGCCAAGGCGCTGATCCGCCTCAAGCCGCACGGCGAGTGGCGCAAGGGCCTGGACAAGGAGGCGCTGGTGGGCGACATGCGCGCCTCGCTGGTCGAGATTCCCGGCGTGGCCTTCAACTTCGCGCAACCCATCCGGGACAGCGTGGAAGAGTCGACTTCCGGCGCGCGCGGCCACGTGGTGCTGAAGCTGTTCGGCCCGGACATCGCCACGATGCGCGGCCTGCTCGAGAAAACCAAGACGGCGCTGCGCCCCATCGAGGGCGTGGTCGATCTTGACCTGTACCGCGACGCCCCCGCGCCGCAGCTGCACATCCGCTTCGACCGGCAGGCGCTGGCGCGCCACGGCATCTCCATGGAAGCGGCCGACACGGCAGTGGAAGTGGCGCTGGCCGGCCGCGTGGTGACGACCATGTGGGAGGGCGAACACGGCGTGCCGGTGCGGGTGCGCCTGCCGTACGTGGACCGCATGGACGAGGCCCGCATCCGCGAGATCGCGGTGCCGGCGCCGGACGGCCGGCCGGTGCCGCTGCACGCGCTGGCGAGCGTGGGCGTGAAGATCGGCAACGCATCGATCTTCCGCGAGGGCAACGCGCGCTACATGGCGCTCAAGTTCAACGTCGAAGGCCGCGACATCGGCTCGGTGGTGGGCGATGCGCTCAAGGCCTTCGACCAGGCCGCGCCGCTGCCCGAGGGCTACCAGGCGGTGTGGGGCGGCGAGTGGGAAAACCAGCGCCGCGCTTCGGCCCGGCTGCAGATCGTCGTGCCGCTGTCGCTGCTGGTGGTCTTCGCGCTGCTGTTCGCCGCGCTGGGCCAGGGGCGCAGCGCGGGGGTGATCCTGCTCAGCGCGCCGTTCGCCATGGTCGGCGGCATCGCGGCGCTGCATCTCACCGGCATCGACCTGTCCATCAGCGCGGCCATCGGGTTTATCGCGCTGCTGGGGCAGGTGGCGCTGGTCGGGCTGCTGGTGCTGAGTGCCGTCGAGGGGCTGCGCCGCCAGGGCATGCCGATGCTGCAGGCGCTGGTCGAGGGCACGGCCGAGCGGATGCATTCGGTGCTGCTGGTGACCTTGCTGGCGTTGCTCGGCCTGCTGCCGATGGCGCTGTCGACCGGTGTCGGCAGCGAGACGCAGCGGCCCTTCGCCTCGGTGATCGTGGGCGGCATGGCGGTGCTGCCGCTGGTGGCGCTGGTGCTGCTGCCGGTGCTCTACGCGTGGCTGGGGCCGCGCAACCTGGACGACAAGAACGATGAGACCCGAGCCGATGTCTAAATGGATGGCCCTGGCCGCCGCGGCGGTGTTGTGGGGCGCGGCGCTGCCGTGCGAGGTGGCTGCCCAGTCGACCCACCTGGCAGCGGCGCCGCCGCCCGCTGTGCTGGCCCTGCCGATCGACGCCCTGGCCGGCCGGCCGCAGCGGTTGTCGCTGGCCGAGTTCCTGGAGATGGTGCGGCGCGAGAACCCGGCGCTGCTGGCCGACCGCTCGCTGGTGGACCAGGCGCGCGCCGACCTGCGCACCGCCTCGGCGCTGCCGAACCCGTCGGTTTCGTACAACCGCGGCGGCGGCGACCGGCAGGTCGCCATCGAGCAGCCGCTGCCCATCTTCGGCCAGCGCGGCATGCGCATGGAAGGCGCGCGCAAGGGCATCGAATCGACTCGGGCGAATGTCGATGCGCTGGCCGCCGCCACCTTGCGCGAAGCTGCCGGGGCGTTCGTCGAGCTGCTGGTTTCGCAAGAACGCAGCCGGCACTGGCGCGACGCGCGCGGTGCCCTGGCGCAGGCTGCGGCCATCGTCGAAGGGCAAGTCGAGGCGGGCGCGCGCAGCCGCTACGACCTGACCCGCATCCGGCTGGAAACCGCCAACCTGGAAATGCGGCTGGCCCAGGCCGAGGCGGCAGAAAGTGCCGCGGCCGCGCAGGTCGCTGCGGCGGTCGGCGTGTCCGACTGGCGTCCGCAGGCCGTCGGCACCTTGCGGCCGGCGCCCGATGCCGGTGATTTCGCCGTGCGGTGGCAGGCGGCGCAGGAGCGGCTGCCCTCGGTGCGCGCCGCCCTGGCGGCCGAAGCGCTGGCCGAGACCCTGGTCGACGTGGAGCGCCGCGAGGCACTGCCCACGCCCACGGTGGGGGTGGGGCGTCTGCGCGACGTGGACGGTCGGCATACGCTCATCGGGCTGGCGGTCGAGATTCCGCTGTTCGACCGGCGGGAGGGGCCTATCGCGCGGGCTCTGGCGGTGGCCGACGAAAGCCGGCAGCGGCGCCGCGCGGTGGTGCTGGCGGCGGAGGCCGATCTGCGACGGTCGGTGGAGCAGTTTCAGCGGCTGCAAGGGCTTACCGAGCGGTTTCGGGAGGAGGGGCTGGCGCAGTTGCCCGAACTGGGGCGGATGGCGCGGGACGCCTATCAGCTGGGGCGGGGCAGCATTTTGGAGTTGATCGATGCCATCCTGGCGGGGGCGGAGCGGCGGGTGGCTTATGCGGATTTGCAGGAGAACGTGCTAAGGGCGGAGGTGGATGTGCGTACTGCTTCGGGGACTTTGCTGATGACTGGGTTTTGATTGTTGGGATGCTTTCTTGGCTTTGGGTTGATTTTCTTTTTGAGTTTTTTTAACTGCCTTCGGCTTGTTTACTTCTTCTATAACCCCGTAGGGTGGAGGTGGGGCTTACGCCGCCCCACACCCGCGGTAACTTTCTTTTCGGGCAAAAAAGAAAGTCACCAAAGAAATTGCCTCGGGAGCGGGTAGCCATACAAGAATCGGGCTGTCGCTTCGCTCAGCCTGGGGAATATGTCATCAATAGGCCCATATCCCGACGACTTGAGCATGCCTCAGGTCACGGCACCGCTCCCGACAGGCCAATAGTCCAGACCAGGCACGAACCACGGCCCCGCCGCCGCACAACAAGCACCACGCCTGTTCTTCCGCACCGCCCACCGATCGCGGCCAATGTTCCCAGGTCAATATCAAGCGCACCGCCCGCCGATCACAGTCGGCATGGGAATAATCACCGCCCTGTATTATTCCTGAAGGCCAGAGCGATTAAATCGATGCAGTCTGGACTATTGGCCTGTCGGGAGCGGTGAGGGTATATCAGGCATGCTCAAGTCGTCGGGATATGGGTGTTCGGTGGCATATTCCCCAGGCCGAGCGGAGCAAAGGCCCGATTCTTGTATGGCTACCCGATCCCGAGGCAATTTCTTTGGTGACTTTCTTTTTTGCCCGAAAAGAAAGTTACCGCGGGTGTGGGGCGGCGTAAGCCCCACCTCCACCCTCCGTAGGAGTAGAAGAAGTAACCAAGCCGAAGGCAGAAAAAAGAAACCCACCCCACCGGAGTAATAAAAAAATTCACCCCCCAGCAAGAAACCTCCGAGAAACCTCCGCAATCACCGTAGCCTTAGCTGCAGTACTCGACTGCACCAGCGCGATCTCCCGTCCTTCAGCCGAAGCCGGCAACGCCACCACCCGCAACCCCGAATCCGCCCCCCATCCCGCCCCGTGCAGGCAGGGCAGCAAAGCCACCCCGAACCCCGACCCGACCATATCGACAATCCCTTCGATCGAGTTCAACTCGAGAAACTCACGCGGCCGCGCCCGCAGCTTGCGCAGGCATCGCTCCACCAGCTGACCGGTGTGCTCCCCCCGGTCGAAGCGGATGAAAGGCTGGGTCTCGATCAGCGCCCGCACCGGCTGCACCGGCAACCCGGCCGGCACCAGCAGCACCATCGCCTCGACATACAGGGGCGTCCACGCCAACCCGGCCCGCTTGTGCGCGACCGGCCCGACGACGATAGCCGCGTCCAGCGTGCCCGTCTCCACCTGCGCGATCAACTCCTGCGACTTGGCAGCCGATACATGCAGGTCCAGCGCCGGATGCTGGCTCTTCAGGTCGACCGTGACCTGCACCAGCCGCCGCAGGGCAGACACCACCGCCCCCAGCTTCAGCGTGCCGGCGATGGCCAGGGGCGTGGCCGGCTGGCGCAGCGCCTGGTCGTACAGGGCGACGATCTGGCGCGCCACCGGCAGGAACTCACGGCCGTCGTCGTTCAGCGCGATGGCCTTGCCCTTGCGGTTGAACAAGGGGCGGCGCAACTCGTCCTCGAGCGAGCGGATCTGCAAACCCACGGCCGATTGCGTCAGCGCCACCTTCTGGCCGGCGGCGGTAAAAGAGCCGTCCGCGACGACCGAGAGGAAAGTCTTCAGGACACGGATGCTGGGCATGGGCGACGACGAACCGGGGCGTTTTGCAAAAGCGGATTTTGCAAGAATCGTGCCGGCGACTGCCCAATGCCAGAGTTTTTCTTTTGTTCGATCGCAGAAATTACCGCTTTCCGACGACAAGGAGGCCTTTCCATAATCGGCGCAGCTTCATTGTCCCAAGCCCCGACTCCAACCGATCGCCCGCCATGCCCCGACTCTCCGTGATGTCCCGCCGCCTCGTTTTCAGCCTGGTGGCGTCCGCCGCTGCCGTCGCCGTCGCCGGCCTCGCCGCGCCGGCCGCGCTGGCCGCCGAGGTCTGGCCGACGCAACCCTTCCGCATCATCGTGGGCTTCGCGCCCGGTGGCGGCAACGACGTGCTGGCGCGCATCCTGGCGCGTGAGCTGCAGCAGTCGCTCGGCCAGCCTTTCGTGGTCGAGAACCGCGCCGGCGCCGGCGGCCTGATCGCCGACGAACTGGTCGCCAAGGCCAAGCCCGACGGCTACACGCTGCTGCTGGGTTCGGTCGGCGGCAATACCGTGGCGCCCATCCTTGCCAAGAAGCTCACCTTCGATCCGCGCAAGGACCTGGCGCCGGTGTCGCTGGTGGCCGAGTCCGGCAACGTGCTGCTGGTGAACGCCAAGCTGCCGTACCAGAGCGTGAAGGACGTGCTGGCCGCCGCCAAGAAGGACCCGGGCACCATCAACTACGGCTCGTCGGGCACCGGCTCCACCCTGCACCTGGCCGGTGCGTTGTTCGCCAAGCAGGGCGGCGTCGAGCTGGTGCACATCCCGTACAAGGGCAATTCGCAGGCGCTGACCGACGTGGCCGCCGGGCAGATCCAGAGCGTGTTCTCGGGCATCCCGCCGGCCCTGGCCTCGCAGCGTACCGGCGCCACCCGGATCCTGGCCGTCACCACCAAACATCGGGTCAAGTCGCTGCCGGACGTGCCCACCATGGCCGAAGCCGGCGTGCCGGGTTACGAGTTCTCGTCCTGGTACGGCCTGTTCACCACCGGCGGCACGCCGCCCGCGGTGGTGGAGCGCCTGGCCAAAGAGGTGCAGGCCATCGTCGCCCGGCCCGACGTGGCGGCGCAGTTCGTCGCGCAGGGCGTGGAGCCGGCCACCAACAGCCCCAAGGCCTTCACCGCGTTCGTGGACCAGGAACTGACCCGCTGGACCCGCGAGATCAAGGCCATGAACATCGTGCTCGATTGATCCCGGCCGGCGCACCCGGTTCCACCGGGTTTTTGCTTTTTCCTTCTTCGACCGCAGACATTTTCAAAAGAGACAAGATGAATTTCGACCACGCCAACCCTTATCCCAGCACCCGCATTCCGGTCTTCGCTCGCAACGTCGTCTCCACCTCGCATCCGCTGGCCTCGCAGGCCGGCCTGCGCATGTTGTGGAAGGGGGGCAACGCGGTCGACGCGGCCATCGCCACGGCGGCGGCCATGGCCATCCTGGAGCCGGTGAGCAACGGCCTGGGCTCGGACGCCTTCTGCATCCTGTGGGACGGCCATCAGCTGCATGGCCTCAACGCGTCCGGCCGCGCGCCGCAGACCTGGACGCCGGAATACTTCCATTCGCGCCACGGGGCGCACGGCCGCACCCCGCCGCGTCGGGGTGCGGATTCGGTCACCGTGCCCGGCGCGGTCAGCGCCTGGACGGCCTTGAGCGAGCGCTTCGGCAAGCTGCCTTTTGCCGACCTGATGGAGCCGGCCGCCGAGATCGCCGAACGCGGTTACCTGGTGCCGCCGGTGGTGCGCCAGAAGTGGGCGGCCGGCGCGCGCGAACTGCAGGGCCAGCCCGGCTTTTCCGAGAGTTTCATGCCCTGGGGCCGCGCGCCGGAAGTCGGTGAGCTGTTCCGGTTTCCTGCCGCCGCGCGGGCGCTGCGCGCCATCGGCCGCAGCCGGGGCGAGGCCTTCTACCAGGGGGAGATCGGCCAGGCCATCGCCGCCTTCATCCAGCAGCACGGCGGCACCATGACCACCGCCGATCTCGCGGCCCACCAGCCGGAGTGGGTGCAACCGCTGGCGCGCGACTATCGCGGCTACACGCTGCACGAGATCCCGCCCAACGGCCAGGGCATCGCCGCGCAGATCGCGCTGGGCATATTGGAAAAGTTCGACCTGTCGGCCCACGGCGCGGACTCGGTCGAGTCGCAGCATCTGCAGATCGAGGCCATGAAGCTGGCCTTCGCCGACACCTACCGCTACGTGTCCGAGCGCTCCAGCATGACGGTCACGCCCGAGCAGATGCTCGACGACGCCTACCTGGCCGAACGCGCCCGCCTGATCGACCCCAAACGTGCCCAGGATTTTCAGGCCGGCAACCCGGTGCGCGGGGGCACCATCTACCTGACCGCCGCCGACGAGAGCGGCATGATGGTCAGCTTCATCCAGAGCAACTACCAGGGCTTCGGCTCGGGCGTGGTGGAGCCCACCTTCGGCATCAGCCTGCAGAACCGGGGCTTCGGTTTCAGCCTGGACGAAGGCAGCCCGAACCTGGTCGCGCCCTACAAGCGGCCCTTCCACACCATCATCCCGGCCTTCCTTACCAAGGACGGCAAGCCGGTCATGAGCTTCGGCGTGATGGGCGGCAACATGCAGCCGCAGGGCCACA
>Ga0308163_10002194_pt1 | contig 18428 bp, 17 predicted proteins | sample PhyTR1_FD_201037 | JGI IMG/M metagenome (GOLD analysis project Ga0308163, IMG submission 201037) | Phyllosphere microbial communities from UC Gill Tract Community Farm, Albany, California, United States - DLSLT.R1 | ecosystem: Host-associated > Plants > Phyllosphere > Unclassified | place: USA...
GCCTGCAAGCCGGCGCCACCACTGGGGTCGTGGCCGGAGAGACAGAGGACAACGGGGCGGGAGCTGTAGATATTCATGGTGCGCGAGCTTACCACCAAAGCTGATTTTGGGGTGTGGGTGGCAGAGCAAGATAAATGCAGGAGCTGCCGGAGGCTGCGATCTTTGACGTTCCTGACCATTCCAACAGCTCTATCTCGGTGCTTTGCCCTGGAACGCCCGTTCTAGAGCCGTTGTAGGAAAAATTTCCATGGTGCTCAATGGCCATCAACGGCTATGCTAGGCTGGATCCAAACAATCACAGGTAATACCGGTTTTACGTCTACTCAAAGGGAATGGGGGGCTTCCTGACACAACCGGACGAGCCACGCTGGGGCTTCAATGCGCTATTTGCTGATGTTGCTGTTCTGCTTGCCCCTCATGGCGAGCGCCGTCGAATTCGACGAATTCACCCAGAGCCTGCCACTGGGCCGATCGCTGCAAGTGTTCGAAGACCCGAGCGGTCAGGCGACGATTGCCGACGTCCGTGCGCAAGACGCCGCCGGCCAGTTCAAAGCCCACGACAAAGCCACGCTCAACGCCGGTTACTCGCGCTCGGCGTTCTGGCTGAAGATCGACCTGCATTACCGCCCGAGCAACCCGGCCGCCCAGGGCACCTGGCTGCTGGAGCTGGCGTATCCGCCGCTTGATCACCTCGACCTTTACTTGCCCGACGCCAGTGGCGCCTACCGACTGGTGCGCCAGACCGGCGATGCCTTGCCCTTCGCCAGTCGCGAGATCCGCCAGAACAACTACCTGTTCGACCTTCCCTTCAAGCCGGATCAACAGCAGACGCTGTACCTGCGACTGGCCAGCGAAGGCTCGATCCAGGCGCCGGTGACGTTGTGGTCGAGCACCGCGTACCTCGAAGACCAACCGGTGCGCCTGTATGTGCTCGGCATCATTTATGGCGTGCTGCTGGGGATGCTGGTCTACAACCTGTTCATCTACCTGAGCGTGCGCGACACCAGTTACCTCTATTACATCTTCTATATCGGCTCGTTCGGCCTCTATCAATTGTCGGTGAATGGCGCGGCGGTTGAGTATTTCTGGCCGGACAACCCATGGTGGGCCAACGCCGCGACGCCGTTCTTCATCGGTTGCGCCGGGCTGTTCGGCAGCCAGTTCGCCCGCAGTTTCCTGCAGACCAAGACCCACAGTCCTTGGCTCGATCGTTTGCTGAGCGGCCTGATTGCCTTCAGTGCACTGGTGATCGGTCTGTCGCTGATGACCAGTTATGCCCTGGCCCTGCGCCTGGCGACCACACTGGCGCTGACCTTCACCGTGGTGATCTTCGCCGCCGGGATTCTTGCCTGGTGGCGCGGCTTGCGCGTGGCGCGTTACTTCATCATCGCCTGGTCGGCGTTCCTGCTCGGCGGCATCGTCAACACGCTGATGGTGCTGGGACTGCTGCCCAACGTATTCCTGACCATGTACGCCAGCCAGATCGGCTCAGCCATCGAGGTGGCGCTGCTGTCGCTGGCGCTGGCCGATCGCATCAACGCCATGCGCGAACAACAGGCGCAGACCTTGTTCGACGCTGGGCAGAAACTCGAAGTGCTCAACCAGCAACTGGCCCACAGCAACAAGCTCAAGGACGAATTCCTCGCCACGCTGACCCACGAACTGCGCACGCCGATGAACGGCGTGATCGGTTCGCTGGAGCTGATGCAGACGGTCGACCTCGATCCCGAGCTTGAGCAATATCAACAAACCGCCGCCGGTTCCGCCCGCGACATGATGCGCATGGTCAATGGCATCCTCACGCTCACTGAGTTGCAGGCCGGCAAGCTCAAGGCGACGCCGGGCAGTTTCAGCCTGCGCGCAGTGGTCGAGGCGTTGCGCGTGCAGTTCGAAGGTAATGCGGCGAGCAAGTCGCTGGACTTCAAAGTCGAAGTGCTGCCGACCCTGCCGGATCGCTTGCTCGGCGACAGCGCGAAACTGGCGCAGTGCCTGGAATGCCTGCTGGACAATGCGATCAAGTTCACCCGCGTCGGCGGGCTGGCGTTGCGCGTTACCGGGCGGCCGTCGGCGGATGAGCGCATGGCGCTGTCGTTCGCGGTGATCGACACCGGCATCGGTTTCACTGATCTGGGCGAGGCGACCCTGTATCAGCGTTTCTTCCAGCTCGATGGTTCGATGACTCGCGAATACGGCGGCCTCGGTGTTGGTCTGGCGATCTGTCGGCAACTGGTCGAATTGCTCGGCGGCAAACTCACCCATCGCTCCGAGCCGGGACGCGGCAGCCGCTTCCAGCTCGATGTTGAATTCGAACTGCCGGTGATCGAAGCGCCTGCGGATCAGCCGACCCGCGATTGCATTCGTGCGCCGCAGGACTGCACGGTGCTGCTGGTGGATGACAACAGCGTCAATCAACTGGTGATGCGTGGCATGTTGCTCAAGCTCGGTTTTCGCGTGCGCAGCGCTGACAACGGCGCCGCCGCGCTGGACTGCCTGCAACGGGAAAGTTTCGATGCGGTGCTGATCGATTGCCAGTTGCCCCGCCACGAAGGCGCATCGCTGTGCTGCCAGATCCATGCATTGCCGGGCTGTGCGCACTTGCCGGTATTCATGCTGGCGCTGGGTGCGGATCGCGAGCAATGCGCCCCGGGCGCGCCTATCGACTATCTGCACAAACCGGTGAAGTTCGAGGATCTGCAGGCTGCCTTGCAGCGCCGCGTGCTCAGTTGCTGATGGGGTAAAAGCGCCGCAAAAACGGCGTCTATGACACTTTGTTCAAAAAAGCACCAGTGCTTAACTGGTGCCATTGCTGAACAAGGAGCGCCGTCATGAACCTGCATCAGTTCGCCGAAACCCACGAAGTCACCAACCAGCCGCCATCGCTGGACGGCACCAACCTGTACCGCATCGACCTGCCGTTACAGGAGTGGTCGCGGCGTTTTGGCGCCGGTTGGGCCGAGTTGCGCATCGATGCCTATGGCGCACTCGCGGGTGGGCCGCTTATGGAAGCGGGGTTTCTCGCCAACCAGAACAAACCGCTATTTGCCAGCCATGATCGCTACGGCCATCGCATTGATCTGGTCGAATTTCACCCGGCCTACCACGAGCTGATGCGCACGGCGATCGAACATGGCCTGACCTCGCTGCCTTGGGCACACCCGCAGGACGGCGCACATGTCGCCCGCGCGTCGATGACCTATCTGCACAGCCAGGCCGAGGCCGGCAGTGGTTGCCCGTTGACCATGACTTTCGCCAGCGTGCCGGCCCTGCGCTTGCAGCCGGACCTGGCCGAACAGTGGCTGCCGAAAGTCCTCGCCACCGAATACGATCCGCGCAACGTCGGCATGGCGCACAAGGCCGGCGTGACCATCGGCATGGCGATGACCGAGAAGCAGGGCGGCACCGATGTTCGCGCCAACACCACCAAAGCCTATCCGGTCGGCGCCAGCGGCCCGGGTCAGGCCTATGAACTGGTCGGGCACAAGTGGTTCTGCTCGGCGCCGATGTGCGACGCCTTCCTGACATTGGCGCAAACCGACAAGGGCTTGAGTTGCTTCCTGCTGCCGCGCCATCGCCCGGACGACACGCGCAATCAGTTCTACATCCAGCGTCTGAAAAACAAACTCGGCAACCAGTCCAACGCCTCCAGCGAAGTGGAGTTTCGTGGGGCGCTGGCGTGGATGATCGGCGAAGAAGGGCGCGGCGTACCGACCATTATCGAAATGGTCGCCATGACCCGCTTCGATTGCATGGTCGGCTCCAGCTCGCTGATGCGCCAGGCGCTGACCCAGGCCAGCCATCACTGCGCGCACCGCAAGGTCGGCGGTAAATTGCTCAGCGAGCAGCCGCTGATGCAAAACGTGCTGGCCGATCTGGCGCTGGAGAGCGAAGCGGCGTTGGCGCTGAGTCTGCGCATGGGCAAGGCGCTCGATCATCTGAATGATCGCCACGAAGCGCAGTTCGCGCGGCTGGTGACGGCAGTGGGCAAATACTGGATCTGCAAGCGCGCGCCGGGGATGATCAACGAGGCCGCCGAATGCATGGGCGGTGCTGGATACGTCGAGGACAGCATCCTGCCGCGCCTGTACCGCGAAGCGCCGGTGAACTCGACGTGGGAAGGCTCGGGGAATGTGCAATGTCTGGATGTGCTGCGCGCATTGTCGAAGGAGCCGGGTGTGTTGGATGTGCTGTTCAGCGAACTGGGCGATGGCCATGGCGACAAGCGTCTCGCCGCGCATATCCAGCAGTTGCAGGCGCAGTTCAAGGACACCAGTGATATTCAGTATCGAGCGCGGCAGTTGACCGAAGACATCGCGCTCGGGTTGCAGGCCAGGCTTCTGTTGGAGGCGGGGAATTCGGCGGTCAGTGATGCTTTCATTGCCAGCCGTCTGAGCGGTGGCGGTCGCGTCTACGGCGCGTTGCCGCGTGGGCTGGACGTCGAAGCGATCGTCGCCCGCTCGACTCCACAGCTTTTCTGACCCACCTCAAATCCCCCCTCTGTGGGAGCGAGCCTGCTCGCGAAAGCGGTGTGTCAGTCGACATCTTTATTGGATGATCCACCGTATTCGCGAGCAGGCTCGCTCCCACAGGGACATCATTGATCTGCAGATTTAAGTGTCGCCACAACGCCACTGTTCCCGTGCGTCCACGATGCAGGCAAGATGAAGCTCTGCAAGTCAGAACACAGGAAGCTGATCGTGACCGAAGCGTTTATTGTCGTTCAAACCGCCGAACAAGCCGTGGATCGTCTGGCCGAGCTGCATGAGCGGGCCACCACTGCGCTGAATTCTGCCCTCAAGCGTTACCTCAAGGACCGCGTCGAACCCGACGCCGAACAGCGTGCCCTGTTTCGTTATCCCGAACTGCGTCTGACCTACCACTGCCAGGGCGAAGTGCCGCAGACCACCCGCGCTTACGCCAAGGTACAGTTGCCGGGCACTTACAGCGTCACCGTCACCCACCCGGCGGCGTTTCGCAAATACCTGCTTGAACAACTGACGCCGTTGATGCACGACTTCACCGTGACCGTCGAAGTCGGCGTCAGCCAGCAGAACATTCCGTATCCGTACGTGGTCGAGCAGGGCGATGAACTGGCCGGTTCCGGCGTCACTGCGGCGGTGCTGGCGCGGGTGTTCCCGAGTACCGATCTGTCCGCCGCTACCGATGGCATTGCCGACGGCCTCTACGACTGGGAAAACACCGATCCGCTGCCACTGGCACTGTTCGACGCCGCGCGCGTGGACTTCTCGCTGCGCCGGCTGGTGCATTACACCGGCAGTGACTGGCGCCATGTGCAGCCGTGGATTCTGCTGACCAACTATCACCGCTACGTCGACCAATTCATCGTTCATGGTCTGGAGCAGTTGCGCCGCGACCCGCGTTTCGTGCGCATGGTCCTGCCCGGCAACGTGATCATCGAGAAGAGCATGGACCACGGTGAAGCCTCGGCGATTGCCGCCGGTGTGGTCTGGCACCGTTACCAGATGCCGGCCTATCACCTGATCGCCAGCGATGGCCACGGCGTGACGCTGGTGAATATCGGTGTCGGCCCGTCCAACGCCAAGAACATTACCGATCACTTGGCCGTGCTGCGCCCGCATTGCTGGCTGATGATCGGCCACTGCGGCGGCCTGCGTCAGTCGCAGACCATCGGCGATTACGTGCTGGCCCACGCCTACATGCGTCGCGACGGCATTCTTGATCGTGTGGTGCCGCCGAATATTCCGATCCCGGCACTGGCCGAAGTGCAGCTTGCGCTTCAACAGGCAGCGGCGAATGTCACCGGCGAGAAAGGCGACGACCTGAAGAAACGACTGCGCACCGGCACGGTTCTGACCTACGACGACCGCAACTGGGAACTGCGCTGGGCGCAAGAACGGCCGCTGATCAACCTGTCCCGCGCGGTTGCGGTGGACATGGAAAGCGGCACGATCGCAGCGCAGGGTTATCGCCTGCGGGTGCCGTACGGCACGTTGCTCTGTGTTTCGGACAAGCCGCTGCACAGCGAAATCAAACTGCCGGGCTCGGCCAACGCCTTCTATGAGCGTGCGGTCAGCCAGCATTTGAAAATCGGCATAGAAGCGGTGGACCTGCTGCGTACTGAACTCAACTCGCTGCACTCGCGCAAACTGCGCAGCTTCGACGAGCCGCCGTTCCGTTAACGGTTAGTCGTGGTCATTTGGTGGTCGGGGCACTAGCATTGGCAGCCCTGACCGCTAAATGTTCTGTCTCTTATGTCCCGTCCCCCGCGTCCACCTTCCCGCCGTCCCGGCATGAAGCCTCAGTCTTCTGCCCCGCGCCGTGTTGCCAAGGCACCACCGGCCGAGCCGAAACTGATCCTGTTCAACAAACCCTTCGATGTGCTGACGCAATTCAGCGACGGTGAAGGGCGGGCGACACTCAAGGATTACATCGATGTGCCGGGAATTTACCCGGCCGGACGTCTGGATCGCGACAGCGAAGGTTTGTTGCTGCTGACCAACGACGGCCAGTTGCAGGCGCGCATCGCCGATCCGAAACACAAACTGGCGAAGACCTATTGGGTGCAGGTGGAGGGCGAGCCGACGGCCGAGCAGTTGCAGCGCCTGCGTGATGGCGTCGAGCTGAATGACGGCATGACTCTGCCCGCCCAAGCGCGGCAACTGGCTGAGCCGCAGTTGTGGCCGCGCAATCCGCCGGTACGCTTTCGCGCGACCATACCGACTTCATGGGTGGAACTGGTGATTCGCGAAGGGCGCAACCGTCAGGTGCGGCGCATGACGGCGGCGGTCGGGCTGCCGACTTTGCGTCTGGTGCGGGTCAGGATTGGCGACTGGACGATTGAAGGGCTGGATCAGGGCCAGTGGCGGGAAGTGCCGGCGCGCTTATAAGGCGCCGGATTCGATCAGGCCGATCACCACACTCTTGATGATGAACGCGGCCACGCCCAGGCCCAGCACGAAAAACAGAATGAACGAGCCGAACCGCCCGGCCTTGGACTTCTTCGCCAGATCCCAGACGATGAAACCCATGAAAATGATCAGGATGCTGACCAGACCGGTCATCATCCACTCTTCGAACAGTGCTGGATCCATTGGCGATCTCCGGCGCGGACAGGGCTGAAAGGGCGGCGGCGAGTATACGCCAAGGGCGGATGGCGGGGCATTGATCTGCGTCGCGTGTGCCGGCCTCTTCGCGAGCAGGCTCGCTCCCACAGGTTGAAATGTATTCCCCTGTGGGAGCGAGCCTGCTCGCGAAAGCGATTTCAGCTACGCAAATGAGTCAGCGGCAGTTCGGTGCTGTTGAGCACCTGATTCAGCACAAAACTCGACCGCACGCTGGTGACCCCCTCGATCCGGGTCAGATGCCCCAGCAGCAACTTTTGATAGTGATCCATATCCGGTACGACCACTTTCAACTGGTAGTCGGCATCCACTCCGGTCACCAGGCTGCACTCCAGCACTTGCGGCAATGTGCGGATCGCCGCTTCGAAATTCTCGAAGCGTTCCGGCGTGTGCCGGTCCATGCCGATCAGCACATACGCGGTCAGGCTCAAGCCGAGCATCTTGCGATCGAGCAACGCAACCTGGCGCGAGATATAGCCATCGTCTTCCAGCTGCTTGACCCGGCGCGAGCAAGGCGAGGGCGACAGACCGATGCGCTCGGCCAGTTCCTGGTTGGAGATACGGGCGTCGCGCTGCAATTCCGCCAAAATACTCAGGTCATACCGGTCGAGTTTGCTCATCAATCTGTCCTTGGTCGTAACTATTGCGGCGGATTATCTATCCAGGGTTAAAAATTGCGCAAGCAGTGTTTAATTCAGCAATTTTCGCAATCCTCTGTCGCGGCTTCAGGCCTATTCTTATCACCAGAATCACTGCTCGGTAACACAGTCCACGCGGCCCGCCCAATCAGGCCCGCCGCGGCCGCCACCCCCACCGGGGATGTGCCGGCCCCCGAGCTGCACACTGTCCAGAAGACGGCGTGAGGTGAGCCGACGTCAAAAGCGTCGAGCCAGGACGAAGTTCTCAGAAGGGAGGCCGACGGGTCTCCCTTTTTTCTTGCCTGTGTCCCGTCCTGAATAAGGTTTACACCTTCTGATCTGCTTTCAGGAGGACGTAATGGAATCAGTAAAAAGGCGTAGTCAGCGAGACTACACGCTGACCTTTAAATTGTCGGTCGTCGATCAGGTCGAAAAAGGCGAGCTGAGTTATAAAGAGGCTCAGGAGCGCTACGGGATTCAAGGCAAAACGACCGTTCTGACGTGGTTACGCAAGCACGGTCGGCAGGATTGGAGCCCAGGCACATACATTGGCTCGCCGAGGATGGGGTCTATGCCCGACAAAAACCGACCATTAACGCCAGAGCAACGCATCAAAGAGCTTGAAGAGCAGTTGGCGCTGTCCAATCAGAAAGCGCAGTTTTTCGAGGCGGTCGTGGATGTCTTGAAAAATGACTACGGTCTCTCTGTCGTAAAAAAGCGTCCCGGCAAGTCCTCGCCCAAAAACGAATCCAAAACCTGAGCATCAGCAGGGCTTGCCAGTTCATGGAGATAAGCCGCCAGGCTTACTACAAACGCAATCGCGCCGATGCGGCGCGTCTCGCTCTGGATCAGAAAGTTGCCGATTTCGTTCAGCAAAAACGTCAGCGGCAGCCACGTTTGGGCGCCCGAAAGCTGCATTACTTGCTGCAGTGCCAACCTCAGCTTGAGCTGCAAGTGGGTCGAGATCGCCTGTTTTCGATTCTGCGTGAACGGCGTTTATTGGTAGCCCGCAAGCGGGCGTATCACAAGACAACCGACAGCCATCACCGCTTTCGGCGTCATCCAAACCTGCTCAAACCCGGTCCTAATCAAGTTATTCCCAGCGGCCCGGAACAAGTCTGGGTGGCTGACATCACCTATCTGCCCACTCAGGAAGGTGTGGCCTACTTGAGCCTTGTGACGGATGCTTTTTCACGAAAGATCGTGGGCTATCACGTCCATGAAAGCCTACACACCGAGTCGGTCGCGCAGGCGCTGCGCCGAGCGGTGAAATACCGTCGAACGGAGCAGCCGCTGGTGCATCACTCAGATAGAGGCAGCCAGTATTGCTCGGGAATGTATCAGGAGTTGCATGTGAAGCACGGCATCAGGTGCTCGATGACTGATGGCTATGACTGCTACCAAAACGCCTTGGCAGAGCGGGTCAACGGGATATTGAAGACAGAGCTTTTGCTCCAGCGACCACAGGATTTAACGCAGGCGAAGAAGATGGTCAGTGAGTCGGTATCGATCTACAACCGCGAGCGTCCACACCTGTCTCTGAAATACAAAACGCCCGATGCGATGCATCGGGCGTTGGGGTGAAATAGGTGTAAACCTATTTCAGGACTAGACACTGCGATTTCATGTTGGCGCCTCAATAAATAAGTCGCGCGACTGATAACCTGTGGCAGAACCCGGTGGGGCTGTTTCGAGTCTCAGCAACAAGCCCTGCCAACGACAGGCTCCCGCAGTGAGGAAAAGCATGAATTCGCGCATCTGGCGTCTGGCCGGTGTTGGTTTGCTGTGTGTGGGTGTCAGTGCGCAAGCGCTGGCCGATGAGCCGCAGAATCGTGGGCCTGGCAACGGGCCGCAGAACGACGGGATCATCCGTGGCGACAACAGCCGTCAGTTCGAGCACAACGGCCAGCCGCATAACAATGACGAACAATGGCAGAACCGCAACCGTGCCGATGAGCGTCCGCAACCGCCTCGCCAGCCCGGTAGTAACCTGCCGGTCCAGCCGCGTCCCGACGCCGTGCACCAGACCCAGGAACCGCGTCAGGGTTACTACCGCGACGAGCGCCCGCAGAACGGTTACCACAATCAACAGTGGCAGACGCGGCCGCGTCCCGATGACAACCGCTGGCCGGGACGGCCCAACGGTCATGGCAATGGCTGGGGGCCTGGCCCGCAGTATCGTCCGGGCCATGTGATCGACCGTTTCCCGGATCGTGATTACCGCGTGCCGTATCGCGGTCAGGATTATTTCTATTCCGGCGGCTACTGGTATCGCCCGCAAGGCCCGCGCTACATCGTCGTGCAACCACCGCGCGGGATCCGCATCCAGTATTTGCCGGATTACGCCCGTGAAGTGTGGATCGGCGGCTCGCTGCTGTTCCTCGCCGCCGGCTCGTATTACGCCTATCAAGAGGCGACGCAGGATTACGTGGTGGTCGAGCCGCCGCTGCAGCAACCGCCGCAACCACAAGCTCAGGGCTATGACGTCGAAGCCTACCCGGCCAACGGCCAGTCGCCGCAGCAGGTGCAGCAGGACGGTTACCAGTGCTCGCAGTACGCGGTGCAGCAAAGCGGTTTCGACCCGCGCACCGCGACCTACCAGCCGGCGCCGGAAGTGGTTCAGGCCTATCGCCAGGCGCAGGGCAACTGCCTGAGCAGTCGCGGTTATCAGGTCAGATAGGGGCAGCTACAAGCTGCAAGCTGCAAGCTACAAGCCTCTAGCTACAAGCTACAAGCTACAAGCTTGTAGCTAGAGGCTTGTCGCTTGCGGCTGCTTTTACAGGGTCAGCGTGCACCAGCACTTCGGCCTTCGGATAAGCCCTGTGAATTGCCGCCGCCGCTTGATCGCTGATGCCATGGGCGACTGACAGGGTCAGTTCGCCCGGCAATTCCAGGTGCAATTGCACGAACCAGTGGTTGCCCGAGATCCGCGTGCGCAAGTCATGCGCACCCAGCACGCCGGGGACGCTACACGCCAGCTCAAGCATGTGCTGACTGACATCGGTCGGCAGTTCCTCGTCCATCAACACCGAAAAACTTTCCCGAGCAATTTGGATCGCACTCCAGAAAATGTACACGGCGATGCCCAAACCGAACCACGCATCCAGTTGCGCAAAACCCATCCCGGCCAACACCAGCGCGATCAGGATGCTGCCGTTGAGCAGCAGGTCCGAACGGTAGTGCAGCGAGTCGGCGCGTACGGCGTTGGAGCCGGTCTGCTTGATCACCCGATGCTGCAACATCAGCAGCGCGGCGGTCAGCAGCAGGGAAAACACGATCACGCCAATGCTCAGCCACGGCGCGCCAAGCGGTTCCGGCGTCTGCAAGCGTTGGTAGGCCTGAAACGCGATCAGCACCGCGCTGCCACCGATGAACAACGCCTGAGCCATGCCCGCCAACGATTCGGCTTTGCCGTGGCCATAACGGTGATCGTCATCCGCCGGGCGCAAGGCGTAATGCACCGCCAGCAGATTGAGCATCGAGGTGACGCCATCCAGCGCCGAGTCAGTGAGGCCGGCGAGCATGCTCACCGATCCGCTGAGCCACCAGGCAATCGCTTTGGCGATGATCAGCGTGCACGCGACCGCCACCGAGGCGCGGGTCGCCAGCCGCAGCAGGCGGGCGTGTTCGGGGCTGGAGGTCATTGAACGTCCTTATTCAAGCGGCCGGTTGCAGGCCGAACATCGCCAGTTGCTGGGTGCTGCCCTTGTGCTGGATCAGGCGTGGATCGTCGAGGGGAAAGTCTCTTCCCAGCTCGCTCTCAAGAATCGCCTGCAACTTGTGATTGTCGACCTGTCCATCCGGGCCGATGGCTTGCTTGAGCTTGGCCGGATCGATCTGCGCGGTGTGGCCCGGTTCGAAATAGATCGCCCCGGTGGCGAAGTCGACGGCAAACGCGATCAGCCCGGGAATGATGTAGAACAGCAGGCCGACGGCATCGAGCACGGCAATCGCCGGGTCGATCTTGCCGTCGATCTGGCCACGCCGGTCCGGGTAGAAAATCGAACCGCACGCCGACAGTTGCGTGAGCAGAGTGGCAACCAGAACACCGCCGATCAGGCGAGAGGGTAAGCGCATGGAAATGTCTCCTGAGTCATCAAATAACGAAGCTTCGTCTTGTGAAGTTAAGACCCTGACGAACGCCCGGCAGTTCGCCGTTATACTCGGCCCTCTGTTTGGGAGCCAGCATGATTTCTTTGCCGATCGACGATGTTTTACCCGCCCTGCGTGAAGCCCTCGCGTCACGCCACGAAGCCGTGCTCGAAGCACCGCCCGGCGCCGGTAAAACCACCCGCGTGCCCTTGGCCTTGCTCAACGAAGCCTGGCTGGCCGGGCAGACCATCGTCATGCTCGAACCTCGGCGTCTGGCTGCGCGGGCGGCGGCGGAGCGTTTGGCCAGCGAGCTCGGCGAGCAGGTCGGTGAAACCGTCGGCTATCGCATCCGCCTCGACAGCAAGGTCGGCCCGAAGACGCGTATCGAGGTGGTCACCGAAGGCATCCTCACCCGGCGCTTGCAGGACGACCCGGCGCTGGACGGCGTGGGCCTGCTGATCTTCGACGAATTTCATGAACGCAGCCTCGACGCCGATCTGGCGCTGGCCCTCAGTCTGAACGGTCGCGAGCTGTTTCGCGCTGAACAGCCGCTGAAGATTCTGCTGATGTCGGCCACCCTCGAAGGCGAGCGCCTGGCGGGGTTGCTCGATGACGCGCCGATCCTGCGCAGCGAAGGGCGCATGTATCCGGTGACGATGCGCTGGGGCCGGCCGTTTCAGCCGGGCGAATATATCGACCAGCGCGTTACCCAGACCGTGCTCGAAGCGCTGCACGACGAGACCGGCAGCCTGTTGGTGTTCCTGCCGGGACAAGCGGAAATCCGCCGCGTGCACCAGCAATTGGCCGACGCCATCGGTGAGCGCAAGGACGTTTTGCTGTGCCCGTTGCACGGCGAACTCGACCTCAATGCGCAACGCGCGGCGATTGATCCGGCGCCGCCCGGTCAGCGCAAAGTGGTGCTGGCAACCAACATCGCCGAGACCAGCCTGACCATCAACGGCGTGCGCGTGGTCATCGATGCCGGGCTGGCGCGGGTGCCGCGTTTCGATCCGGGCAGCGGCATGACCCGCCTCGACACCCAACGCATCTCCAAGGCCAGCGCCACCCAGCGTGCCGGCCGCGCCGGGCGACTGGAGCCGGGCGTGTGCTATCGCCTGTGGTCGCAGGATCAGCACGAACAACTGGCAGCCTATGGCAGCGCAGAAATTCTCTCGGCGGATCTGGCCAGCCTCGCTTTGCAACTCGGGCGCTGGGGCGTGACCCCGGGCGAACTGGTCTGGCTCGACATACCGCCCGCCGCCGCGTATGCCCAAGCGCAGGATCTGCTGCAACGCCTCGGCGCCGTGCACGGCGACACGCTGACGGCCCACGGCCAGGCCATGGCCGAACTGCCGGCGCATCCGCGCATCGCGCATTTGCTGTTGCGCGGTCAGGCATTGGGGCTGGCGGCGATGGCCTGCGATGTGGCGGCGCTGCTCGGCGAGCGCGATATCCTGCGCGGCGCTGGCGCGGATCTGCACAGCCGATTGGTTCTGCTTTCCGGCGAAGAACGTGCCGGTCGTGGCGCGCAGGGCGGGATGCAACGCGCCCGGCAATTGGCCCGGCAGTATCGCGGTTACCTGCGCGGCAAGCCGAGCGAACCGGTAAACGATCCCGAGCATCCGCGCTGGCTCGGCGCCCTGCTGGCGCTGGCCTACCCGGATCGCGTCGCCCAGCAACGGCGTGCCGGTGGCGCCGAATACCGCTTGGCCAACGGTCGCGCGGCGCTGTTCGCTGAGGCCGATAGCCTGATGAAGCACGAGTGGATCGTCATCGCCGACCTTGGCAGCCGCCAGGGCCAGCGCGAAGAACGCATCTATCTGGCGGCGGATTTCGATCCGGCGCTGTTCGATTCGGTGCTCGCCGAGCAAGTGCGCAGCGTCGATCAACTCGATTGGGATGAACGCGAAGGCGTGCTGCGCGCGGAGCGCCAGCGCAAGGTCGGCGAGCTGATTCTCTGCCGCGAACCTTTGACCGGTCTGGATGAAAACGCGCGCAGTCAGGCTCTGGTCAATCTGGTGCGGCGCAAGGGTCTTGAGTTGTTGCCGTGGACGCCGGAACTGCGCCAGTGGCAGGCGCGAGTGGCGCTGTTGCGCCAGCTCGATCTGAGCACCCAAGACGACAGCCAATGGCCGGATGTCAGCGACGCGGCATTGTTGAATACCCTGGAAGACTGGCTGATGCCGTATCTGGGCAAGGTCTCGCGGCTGAGCCATTTCGCCAACCTCGACCTGTCGAGCATCGTGCGCAATCTGCTGCCGTGGCCGCTGCCACAGAAGCTCGATGAGCTGGCGCCGCATCATTTGAGCGTGCCGTCGGGTTCATCGATTCGTCTGGATTACAGCGAACATCCGCCGATTCTCGCGGTGCGTTTGCAGGAGCTGTTTGGTCTGGCCGATACGCCACGGATTGCCGGCGGCCGGCAAGTGGTCAAGCTGCATCTGCTGTCGCCAGCGCGGCGGCCGGTGCAGGTCACGCAGGATCTGGCCAACTTCTGGCGCAGTACCTATGCCGAGGTGAAGAAGGATCTCAAGGGGCGTTATCCGAAGCATTATTGGCCGGACGATCCCTTGGTCGCCGAAGCCACGGCGCGGGCGAAACCACGCGGCACCTGACCCGCAATGGCTGCGCGCCATTAGCCCATCCGTGCTAATTGCCCTTGGTTGTTCCGGCTCGCAAAATCGCCGCCTGAACAATAACAAGCCTTGTTGCCTGGCAACTTGCGCCCAAGGAACGGAACTGCCCATGACCTCTTTCTTCAAGCTCAAGAAGTTGATCTTCTTGTCGGCTGCGCTATTGGCCGCCTCCAGTTCGGCCATGGCCGAAGAGCCCAATCCGATTGGCGACTGGTGGATTATCTACGGCAACGGCGTGCCCCAGAAAAACATCATGTACGTCGCCGATGCGACGTCGGTGGTGCCTTCGCAGAAAACCAAAGGCGCGACCATGGTCGCAGTGACCCTGGTGTATGAAGAGCCCGGCAAACCGATGATCGACGTCTACAACCTCGAAGCTCAGTGCGCCTCGGGCAAGGTACGTTTTATCAATGGCCAGTCCATCGAGCGTCTGGCCTACACCATGCGTCATCTGAAAGTTGCCAACCAATGGCAGACCCCGAAAGAGTTCTGGGTCCAGCAAGCGCTGAAGTTTGCCTGCGCCCCTGGCAGTCGCGCGAAAAACGACATGGCCGCCGTGGGCAAGATGGAATACCTGCAGATGATCGAGATGCTGCAGCAGATGTTTTTCAAGCTCGCGCCGATCCAGCAAAAGAGCCAGATGATGGACAACATCGACAGCCTGCTCGAACTGAAGAAATAAGCCGAGGCATCCAATGACTTACACACGTTTATGGCTGGCAATCCTGCTGGCAGGATTACTCTTGAGCGGCTGTTCCACTATCGCGCAGAGCCGCTGGGAAGGCCGTGATATGCAGGAAGCACTGGACCTGTTCGGCACGCCCGACTCGATGAAAAAGGAAACCGGCCCGAACGGCGAACCCTTGGCCGTACTGACCTGGTACAAGTCCTCGAGCTGGACCACCACCGAAGCGGCCGGCACTTCGATGACCCATACCGGCAATGGCATGGTGTACACCGAGCATTACCAGCAGGTCGGGCACAGCTCCAATTGCAAGTTGCAGGCGAAGGTCAATCAGCAGAAGAAAATCGCCCAGTTCCTGATCGAGGACGGGCGAATTCTGCATGGCAAGTGCACCAATGTTCGCTATGTTCCCGGCTACGTTCCGCCCGGTCTGTGAAGGCTACAGCGATTACGGCGCAGCGGGCAGGAGGAACCGCGCAATCACCGGCAAGTGGTCGGAGATGCGCAGGGTATCGTCCTGCCGCACCTGCGCTTGCAGGCGTTTGAGCTTCGGGCTGTAGAACAGATAGTCCACCGTGCGATCCGGACCGTTGAGGCCGGGGTCGTTGGGGTAATGGGTCAGCCATTTGGCCCGGTCGATGCCGCCGGCCTCGTTGTTGGTCGGGATCATCGGGTACTTGTCCCACAGCAGATGCAGTTCGCTGTCGGCAGAATAGGGCGTGCGCCGCTCAACCGGCAGGCGTCGATACTGGCCCAGCGGCAGCAGATTGAAATCGCCACCGATCAGCCACGGCAGGCCTTGGCTTTCATATTTGTCGAGGATTTTGGCCACGGCAGCCACTTGCGCCTGCACGTTGCCGTCCGCCTGGCTGGCGCGCTGCAAGTGGGTGTTGAACACGGTCAGTTGTCCGCCATCGCTGAGCGGCAGTTTGACTGCGAGCAAGGCGTCTTTGGGCTGGAACTGGCGGCTGATGAAGTTGCTCGGGGCGACGGGCAATTGCAGGCGTTCGGCGTGTTCGATGCGATAGCGGCTCAGCGTGGCCAACTGGCGGCCGACGCTGCCGTAGATGTGGGGCTCGGGGACAAAATCGGCTTTCCAGTCGAAGGCACTGGTGCTGCATGGATACAGATCGGCGACCCGTTCCTGCAACAGTTTGAGCTGGTTCTGGTAATCGCTGGCCTTGGCGCCGTCGTCGAGCTCCTGCAACAGCACCACATCGGGTTGTTCGTCACGGATCACCCGCGCTACTTCGTCGAGGCTGAAGGCCATGTCTTCGGCGGTCGGCGCTTCATCGTCGCCTTCGGCCAGATCATTCCAGAACACGTAGCGCTTGCCGGCGAGGAACTGCACGTTCCAGGTCATGACTTTCAGCGCTTGCCCGGGCACCAGTGTCGGCGCGGTGGTGCCGCAACTGACCGGCAGGGTTTCGCGGGCATCGGGGCGCCAAGTCAGGCTGAACAGCAGCACGCCGAACAGGACGACGGCAAGGACAACGAGCAACAGGGTGTAGCGCAGCAGACGGGTCATGGCTCGGCTTATAGCGTTACAGAAGGTGGCCCCGAGCATACCTGACGGCAGCGGCGAAGCCCAAGCACGGTGGGGTCAGACCGCTCCGTTACGTTTGTCAGGCAATTCGCTGATCAGCATGAACAGACGGAACAGCACCACACTGGTGAACAGTTGCAGGAAGCTGTGGGCGCTGTCGATCAGCCCGGCAATCAGCGGATTCTGCGGTTCGGGGTACACCGCCAGCGTCGCGCCCTTGAGCAGCCACAACGGTGTCATCACGCAGAGAATGCACAGCAGGATGCGCCAGAAGTGTCCACGGGTCAGGCGCAGGCTTTCCTTCATCGACTGCAACGGCCCGAGGCCGCGCAGCACCAGCAGGTATTCGGCGAAGGCGAGCATGACCATCAGCATCAGGCCCGGCAGGAAGTACAACGACAGACCAAGCAGAATCAGCAAGGTATTGAGCGCGGTCAGCACCGCGAAGCGCGGCCACAGGGTTGCGGCCATCGCCAGCAGGTCACGGTTGCGCGGCGACTCGCCACGGCTGCGTGCATCGAGAAACAGGATCAGCGCGGCGGTGTACAGCGGATACACCAGCAGGCCGACGATGATGCTGACGCCGGCGAAGGTGTCCGGCCCGGTGGCGTGATCGACTGCCTGCTGCAAGAAGGCTTCGACAATCACCAGCGGCAGGCACAACTGCACGATGCTGCCCAGATGGCGTTTGAAAAAATACAAAGAGTCGCGCAGTACTTCGAGGGCATTCATCAGTCGGTATCGCAGGTCGAAAACAGTGGCTCACTTTAACCGATGCAACGCGGGCCGACACAAACGTAAACATTCGGTAAAGGCCATTGAAACGTTTTGTCACTGTCTCCATTACAGGAGAGCACCGCGCTCAGAGTGGGCGCGGGCACGTTATTACCGGCAATCTACGAGGTCGCCATGAACAGCGAAGAGCAAACCCTGATCGATGGACTGTTTTCCAGGCTGCAACAGGCCGAAACGGAGGCAGCCCCGCGCGACGCCCAGGCCGAGGCGCGGATCAAGGAACACCTGACGCGCCAACCGGCGGCAGGCTATTTCATGACCCAGGCGATTCTGGTGCAAGAGGCCGCGCTGAAAAGCCTCGATGAGCAGAACAAGCAACTGACCCAGCAAGTCCAGCGCCTGCAGGCCGAGCTGCAATCGGCCAAGGCCCAGAGTGGCGCTCCGTCAGCGAGCGGTGGCGGTGGCTTCCTGTCAAGTATCTTTGGCGGCGGCAATTCGCGTCCGGCGCCGAGCCAGAGCGCAGCGCCGTCGTCCACGGGCGGCTGGCGTGAACCGGCGCCGCAGCAGAGCTATCAGACTCCGGCACCGCAACAGAACTTCGGCGCAGCGCCGCCCAATTATGCGCAGCAGGCAGCCCCGGCGGCGGGCAACAGCTTCCTCGGCGGCGCGCTGAAAACCGCCGCAGGCGTGGCCGGCGGTGTGATGCTGGCGCAGGGCATCAGCAGCCTGTTCCACCACAACCAAGCACCTGAAGAAATCGTCGAGGTCATCAAGGAAGAACCGGCGCAGGTCGCCGATCAAAGCAACAACGGCTGGGGCGATGATCAGCGCGTGGCGGACAACGGCTTCTCTGGCAATGACCAGGACGGTTTCAGCGACGCCGATTACAGCAGCGACAATTCGTCGTTCTTCGATGACGACGAATCCTTTGTCTGACATAGCCTCTGAAGGCTGACATGTACTCTGTGGCGAGGGGATTTATCCCCGCTGGGCTGC
>Ga0308163_10002196_pt1 | contig 18417 bp, 15 predicted proteins | sample PhyTR1_FD_201037 | JGI IMG/M metagenome (GOLD analysis project Ga0308163, IMG submission 201037) | Phyllosphere microbial communities from UC Gill Tract Community Farm, Albany, California, United States - DLSLT.R1 | ecosystem: Host-associated > Plants > Phyllosphere > Unclassified | place: USA...
CTGCTGGCAGGCACCGAAGTGGCGATTGGTTTTGAGGACGGTAACCCGGACAGACCGTACATTTCCGGCGTACTTCACGACTCGGCGCACGGTGACCATGTCACTATCCGAAACTACAAACGTAACGTTCTGCGGACGCCTGCGAACAACAAAATCCGCCTCGATGACAGCCGTGACCAGGAGCATATCAAGGTCTCCACCGAGTACGGCGGTAAGAGTCAGCTGAATCTCGGGCATTTAGTGGATGCGGAGAAGCAGAAGCGCGGTGAGGGTTTTGAGCTCAGAACCGACAGCTGGGGAGCCATCCGGGCACAGAAAGGGATGTTCATCAGCGCTGATGGCCAGACGAAAGCACAGGGTCAGGTGCTGGAGATGCAGCCAGCGGTAAGCAATCTGGGTGATGCCCGGGAGCAGATGACGTCCATCTCCGATGACGCGCAGAAGGCGACCGCGAACCCGGCCGATCTCCAGGCACAAATCAAACTGCTGGAACAGCAACTGACAGACCTCAAAAAATCAGTGCTGCTGCTCAGTGCACCGGATGGAATGGCACTAACCAGCGGGCAACATCTACAGGTATCTGCCGGGCAGAACCTGATAGCCACTGCCGGTAAAAATGCCGACGTCAGCGTGGTGAAAAATCTGTTTATCGGGGTGGGGAATGCCCTGAGCGTGTTTGTCCGCAAGCTGGGGATCAAGCTGATCGCCAATCAGGGACCGGTAAAAATACAGGCGCAGAACGACCTGATGGAACTGGTGGCGCGCGGGGAATTCAGTATTACCAGCACTGAGGATGAGATCCACATTACAGCAAATAAGCGTGTGGTGATCAATGGCGGCGGAAGTTATATCAACCTGGATGCCAATGGTATCGAATCTGCCACGTTGGGTGAGTACCGGACAAAAGCCGGGTTCTACGGGCGCAAAGAGAAGGCTAACAACCCCGAACAATTCCCGAGCATTGCCCAGGAAACCACCGAACCTTCCCGCAAATTCAGCTTTTCCTGACATGGAGTCATAACATGATTATCAGCCCACCATTCCTGAAAGCGAAAAATGTCCATGAATCCGATGCGGCATGGATTGAAAGAGTGATGGCCGTAGTTGACCGCCGCGATTACCCGGTTAATGGACATGGCTCATGGCATGGCGGGATCCACATAGCCCATACTGATGGCGGCAGGCCTTTTGAGAGTGTAAGAGCTGTTGCGGATGGGATCGTGGTTTCCGTGCGTAAAAGTTCAGGCATCGGTAAACGAGATAAGGTACCGCTGAACCTCAATGCGGATCAACCAAATGTCAAAGGCAGTGACGATGGCTACGTGCTGCTAAAGCACGCAACGGAGATCGGCAGTGGTGAGGACGCTAAAGTGGTCTTTTATTCGCTTTATATGCACCTGAAGTCGCTTGAATCAACAGTGAAGGTCGGTGAGAAGGTGTACCGGAAAGATCCGCTTGGCACCTCCGGGATGGTTGATGCGGTCAATGCCTTCCATTTCCAGATTTTCTGTGATGACGACAACATCAGCAAACTGACGGGCAGGAAGAGCCGCGAACTGGACGTGTCGAAAGATGGCCGAACCGATGCCGTATATGGGGATATTCATTTTTATCTTCCGGCCGGGACGAAGTTTTATGATAAGGCACCCGCAAATAACAGTACCGCCATAACCGGGCTTTCTGAGCTCAATACCAGCAATGCGCCTCTGTATGCCAGCATGACTCTGGCCCAAGGCAACTGCACGATGGTAACGCGGCAGAAAAATACGCAGATTGACGGAAAATATGATCTGCTGGGTGAACCACTGGTTAACGCAGACGGTGAAGACTACGAGTATAATCTGTATAAAACCGCACTGAAGAATTATAAGGAAAGCCCGAGTGCCGGGTTCGAATTACTTCGCTTTGGGCGGGTGATCAATACAGACCATGAAACACTGGTACCGGCAGATGCGCCATTATGGATGATGGTCAATTACCCGGGGGGAAAGGGGGTAGTCAATCTTGCCGATCCAAGTATTAAAAAGTTTAGTGACGCTGACTTTCCGCATTGGACAGGCTGGCAGTTGGTTGATGACGATAGTGATAGCGATAGCCAGTGTAATTCAGCCGCTATTAAGAAACTTCAGGAAGATGGTGAGTTCGATAACCAGTGCGGAAAGTTAATCTGTCATTTCCCGTTTGAATGGGAAAAAAGTACGATCGATACCCGCTTCTCGTGGCTGAAAACGGGAAGTGAAGAGCATGATCCGATGACGGATGAAGATTACGCAAAATTTAAAGCTCATGCTGAAGCGCTGTGCTTCGAATCAGCATTCAGTAGCGGAAGCCTTTGGCACTTCAATCCCACTAAACTTATAAAAAATTTGAGGGCGTGCGGCTGGCTTAGCCATGAAGAAATTTCCTCCATGATTCCAAGGAAATATTATGAAGGCTACCCCAGCAAACCAGTTAATGTGACAGTTCCATGGGCTACTTCATTTGGTCGGTGGGATAAGTATGTGAAAGATTTTAATAATGCGTGTAATAAGTACAATATAATATCGCCGCTAAGACGTTCTGCATTTTTAGGACAGATTTATATTGAGACTGGAATGCTCAGGACAATGACTGAAGGCGGAAAGGGGCAGAAAAATAGTAAAGGAAAGTTTGTATCCCCAGCGACTGAGTATTATCAGCCATTTTATGGCAGAGGTTTCATGCAGCTAACTTGGCCACAAAATTTCGATGACTATAGAAAATTTAGAACGAAAGGGAAGTTGCCTGATGAAACTTCAGGGTATGTTTACGATGATAGTCGAATAACAACTGTAAGTGAACACTACTGGGCAGATCCAAGAAAGACAGTTGTAGATAAGCATACCCATGAAAAACACACAGTTATTGATGATGAACTATTAAAAAGATGGCACCCACGTTACGATCCTAAAATTGTTGCTGAGGATTCGTTTTGTGCAACTGATAGTGCTGGTTTTTATTGGGTATCAAAACATCATAGTCACGAAATTAATATTAATCGAGTCCTGGACAATGGAGTTACGTCAGAATCAATTGGTAGATGTTCAGTTCTGGTTAATGGTGGCGGGTATGGATATTTTGAACGACAGGCCTATACACGGTATGCATTCTACTATTTAAATGATGCCGTAACTACAAATACCAAAGAAACAGTTGAAGTACAAAAAGGTCGTAGTACTGTAAAAATCACTGTTGATTACACCAGACAATGCAAGTGAGAAGGCGGTTAATTATGAATAATACAATTTTATTGTTGGGTTTTGTTAGTGCCCTTAATTTTCTTTCATTGGGTGCATCTGCGAATGATGGAGATGTATCATCGGCAGTTAAAAGCTATACCTACAAAGATGGAGAACCTTACGGCCTATCACAAGTGTATCAAATTGATGCACCTGACACCGGTTTCCCTCCTTATTATATTTTCCAGAAGTTAGGTAAAGGGAACGCATACCCATTTGTTTTTAATCGCGAAGGAATACTTGGTAAAGATGAGCCATACAGTCGGTGTAACGTAGTGCTCAAAATTAATGATCAATATCTCATACCAAACAGGAATTATAAGTCTGGATATGCCGAAGATTCTGAACCATGCATCGGCATCGATAGAATGCAGATCATTAAAGGTAATAAAGATATTAAATGGTATGTGACCGAGGCTTTATATCAGTCAGAAGGTGACACACCAGATAAAACTGAAGAAATATATTTCTATTCTGACAAGGTTTTTTGCTTCTCAAAAGATTTTAGTTCAAAACTAGCTGCGGGGAAAATTAAAATAAAAGACCTCGAGAATTTATCTGTGGATGAGAAAAGTGCTGAGGAGTGTGCTAAATAAAACCCAGTGGTGATGCTAACTTCCACTAGGATCGCGTTGATAAAATGAATAAAGCTCAAACTGACAGGTTTTATTAATACACTATATGATATTTTATTGTAGAGATACTGCCGCAGAAGGGGGTAATTAGAGTATCTCATATATAGATGGACTAACAAATGAATCTGATATTTTCAACAGTTGCCGGTTTTTTTATTTCATTTAATGTATATGCATCAGGTGTTGCATTAAATGGAACTAACTCAATAACCGTTGACATTAACAATGATAAAAAGACTCTTAAATTTGATACCATTATCAACGGCTACAGTGTTAAATGTAGTGGTGATAAAATAATTCTCTGGGGTAAGCCGAAAATAATTAATGATGGAAACCCCCAAGATACAAATGTGATTCTTGTAGATTTGGAACGCAGATATAAAAATATTGAAAAGAGTGTGAGTGAAGGTGTTTTTAGCATTGATTTTATAAAAGGAAAGGATCTCGCTTATATCGGAACCAATCAGGGGTTGTTTTTTAATCTTGCAAATGGAAATATGAAGCCAGTTGGATCAGAGTTTGATCCTACAGATGATAATAACTTTGAAACGTGCAAGAAAATAGCTCGTGGGGGTTTAATAAATATCCTTAAGCAACAGCCAGTGTAAGCCCTACAGGAAAGTAACGCAAAAAATCATAAAGGTATTACTATGAAATATGCTTTTTTCTTTTTGTTCGTTTTTGCCAAAATTGCATTTGGTTGTGATAATGATATTTTAGATGTTAATAGTGCAAAAAATATTTCTGCAAAGGTTTTGCTGAAAGATAATGATTCGTTGGAAGTATCAGTTTCAGAAGCCGGCAAGCAGGTTAATCAAGAAAATGTTGATGTGTCATCGGAGAAAAAAATCACATTACATTTGAAGATTACAATCGTGATGGCTATAAAGATTTTAGTATTTGGCATCTGGATGAGGGAATGGGTGCTTATAAAATCTATAGATTATTTCTCTTTTCTCCTGCCGACAAAAAGTTCAAAGAGATAAAGCCAACATGCGGCGATGACTTTGTTAACGTAAGAATTGAAGGTCATGATCTGATTAATATGATTTATGACGATAACACTCCAAAGTCATGTTCTATCCCCCTCAAAAGTCTTAAATAACTGCATTCGATATGTAAAAGAGATATAGAGTTAAAGTTATATTTAATTGAAAATTTGTTCAATGGTCGAAGCCTAGAGAAAAGTTAAATTTCATAGTCATTAGGGCATCCATGTAAGTATATAAGCACAGGACATAATGTTATGAAAAAAATTTGCATGCCATTTATTATCGGTTTCAGTTCTTTCTCTATGGCTTCTGTTCTTGCTGCTGACGCAGGATTTGTTCCTGTAACTAGAGCCCTGTCATCTGATTCAAGTGCCAACATTTCTTCGTCATCCAGTTTTGAAGCATGCAATATGCATTTTAGTGATTTTAAATACCCTGCATTGTCTGATGATGAGTACTTCCAAAAAAATCACCAATATCGGAGTGGACTTGCCTGTATTTTGGTGAAGCATATGAAGCAGGATATGATGTACAGCAAGTTAACAACAAGGATGCCAGTGTTAGTGCCGCTGATAATAAAATTGTTTATGACTACAAAAATAAGGCATGGAAATCAATTCCGGATGCTACATATGTGAAAAATAGGAAGGAAAATCATCTATCTCTATTTCAGGTAAAAAGCAAAGGTGCATCTGATTTTATGGCTGTTAATGCCATGGCGAAAATTAAAGATGGAGCACTAGGCCAGAGTGTTTATTTTTGTTTGACACATAAAAATAATGCCCTATGTGGTTCTGGTGTTAATTCTTTGGATGATAAAGGTGAAGATCTATCTAAAGAAACATTGAAATTGCTTGAGAGCATTTCATTTGATGGTGACTAGCCTTAATTAAAATTTGGAAATTTTAAAGCATGAGAGTGTGAATGTCGTATTCCCTGAAAGATCTTCCGAAATGTTATCCTCGGCAAGTACAACCTAAAATATCCCGTTGGCTTGCCGTATTGGTTGCGATGCTGGTCATCAGCGTGATTCTTATGCGGATATTCGGACGATACATCGATAACAGTCACTTCCGGATGTTGGCTATTGGCACACCATTAGTTGTGTGGATTGTGTGTTTCACTATTCGCATGTGGGCCTGGTCATTACAGGACAGTAAAGCGAATGGTTTTGACCGGCGTCGGGAGCAATGGATCTTGAGTGAGACCCGTAGGGCTCGTCGTGCACTTCAGGTTTTGAATACGACATTTATTACAGCCCATCAGGAAGACGAACAGCGTTCTGTTGCTGATGATATGCTAAATAATCACAGCATCATCATTTCGCAGTCGGACTGGAAAGGCGAAAAAAGCAGGAGGCTGAGCCTTATTACGGCAGAACCAGAAGATACTCCTGGATTGGTCATCTCACGTTTGTTCTCTGAGCTTATTGCCGATCTTCCAGTTCACCAGTTTCCTGAGAACGCTTCGCTTGTTGTCATCCTCGATGTCTCGTCATCTCTGCCATTCCCTGCCGTCAGTAATATCTGGCAGGAAGCCTGGCAGGAGAGTGGCATAACCTGTGCGCTTGAGTACACAGACAGCAATGGGCCGGGGGTAGTCAACCACTGGCTGGATCACCGCATCAAAGATGATGCGATGTTATTGATTGTTGGCCTCCAGATTGATCCGGTTGTTTCAAACAATACTGCTGAAGCAGCCGTTGCTCTGCTTCTTGGCAACCGCCTGACTCAGGAAGCACTCGAACCTCTCGCGTTACTGCACCGGCCTGATGCTGCTCCAACCGGTGAGTTGAGGCAGGGGATGAACATGGCCGCCTATAACGTCCCGCTCAAAGAAAATATCGTGAAAAATTTATGGCTTGCCGGGCTGACAGGTAACCAGCGTGCAGAAGTGATCGCGTGCCAGAATGCACATCCTGCGCAGTCTGTAGAGGACGAAGCTGTCATTTCGCTCGATACATCTATGGGACATGCCGGTGCCGCGGCCCCCTGGCTGGTTATCGCTGCCGCCACCGAAATCGCCCGACAAACTCAGTTACCACAGATGATTATCTGCGGTGATACCACACAGAATGTGCTGTGGAGCACGCTCATTACCCCGATTGCTTCCCGACAGGAGATGGATCCGTGAAGCTACCTTTAGCACCGAAGACTACGGAAGGCCGCTATCTTGCTGTCGCATTGATTTTCTTTTTGCTGTTAGCCGTTATGACGTTCATGGTCTGGAAGCATCCGGACATAGCAGGGATTGAAGACGGAAGTCAGCAGCAAATTTACTGGCTTATCGCCGGCGGATGTATTTCAGGCTGCGCCCTTATCGTATCCGTAGTGCTTCTGGCGGCAGTTCGTAGTGCCGGTAAGCAGGAGTTTAATGCGCTTGTCGACAATACCAACGGTGATGATGAGAAAAAGAAACGGGAAAATGATAAAGCGCCTGTTCACCCTGCGGTGGCCATGTGTAACAAGATTCGGGGACATCTTCGCTCCCGTGTAGGCCTTTACTGGCGTCGTAAAACCCGTCTGTTGCTCATCACCGGCGATGAGGCGGCAATCGAACAACTGGTACCTGGCCTGCAGGAAAACCTGTGGCTTGAAGGTAACCGTACCGTTCTGATTTACGGCGGCAGTCTGACTGCTGAGCCCGATAAGGAAAAATACGCTGCGCTGCGTAAACTGCGTCGCGGACGCCCACTGGACGGTATTGTCCGCGTCATGCCGCAGTCGCTTAATCTTACCCCACAAATCAGCGACAACGACTTACGCGGACTTGAAAAAATCAATGAACTGCTCCGTTATTCCGCCCCGGTCTGGCTGTGGCAACTGTGTGACAGCAAGTGGTCGCAGACAAAACGCACTGAACAGACGGTAGGAGCCAGTTTCCCGCTGCGTGCTAAGCCCGACGATATTACCCGCCAGCTTGAGCTGATGCTGCCGGTCCTGCGAACGCAGGGGGTGAGTCAGGTCGCTGAGAACAACGGTCACGACTTCCTGCTGCGCCTGGGCCAGTACCTCAAAGACGGCGGTATCGCCCGCTGGGCTCAGCAACTGGTGCCATGGCTGGCTGCCTCTCAGCAGCGCGTTCCGCTGCGAGGCCTGATGTTCAGTCTGCCGGAGAATAAACCCGCCGCTATCGCAGGAGAAACAGCCGGTGCTGCACCTGCCGACGTTGAGAAATATATCCCGGAATCACAACGCCATGCGCTGACCCTGCCGGTAACCTGGCAGGGCATTGTGGATGACTGTACCCGCGTGCGTGGCCGCCGTGTCGGTATGGCGTGGGAACAGACGCTGGCCTGGACGCTGATGACCATTATCTGTGTCTGGGGGGCAGGGACGCTGCTGTCGTTTGCGCTTAACCGGTCGCAGATTGTCTCCGTGGCGCAGCAGGCTCATGCCCTGGTGGAGCATCCTTCTGTATCGGATTACCAGCTGACGGCCCTGCATACCCTGCGTAATGATGCCGGACGTCTGCAGCACAGTATTCATGAAGGTGCGCCCTGGTACCAGCGCTTCGGTCTGGACCATAACCAGCAACTGCTCGATGCGTTGCTGCCCTGGTACGGCGTGGCAAACAACCGCCTGATACGTGACCCGGCAAATGAAGCGCTTACGCAGAAACTCAGCGCGCTTGCAAGCTCCGCCCCCAACAGCGACCAGCGTGCACAGTTGGCGAAGCCGGGCTATGACCAGCTGAAAGCCTGGCTGATGATGGCTCGTCCGGATAAAACCGATGGTGCGTTTTATGCCCAGACCATGAAAGCCGTACAGCCGACGCGCATTGGCATCTCAACCGGCCTGTGGCAAAGCCTGTCGCCGGATTTATGGGCGTTCTATATCTCCGAATTACCCAAACAGCCGCAGTGGAAAATCACACCGGATGCGCAGCTGGTCAGCCAGAGTCGTCAGGTGCTGTTGCAGCAAATTGGCCGCCGTAATGCGGAAAGTACGCTGTATGAAAACATGCTCAAATCGGTGCGCCGTAACTTTGCCGATGTATCTCTGGATAACATGACCAGCGGTACCGATGCGAGGCGACTGTTCACCACTGATGAAGTGGTACCAGGCATGTTTACCCGCCAGGCGTGGGAAGGGGGCATTCAGCAGGCTATTGAAAAGGCCGCAAATTCCCGCCGGGATGAAATTGACTGGGTGCTGAGTGACAGCCGGAAAGCGGTTTCCTCAGACCTGTCACCGGAAGCTCTGAAAGCACGTCTTACGCAACGTTACTTCACCGACTTTGCCGGCAGCTGGCTGAGCTTCCTCAACAGCCTGCGACTTAATCCTGCGAACAACATTGCTGACGTTACCGACCAGTTGACGCTGATGAGCGATGTCCGCCAGTCGCCGCTAATTGCCCTGATGAACACCATCGCGTGGCAGGGGCAGACCGGCCAGCAAAGCGAAGGCCTTTCGGACTCCATCATCAAATCGGCTAAAGATCTCGTAGGCGGAAAAGATAAACCTGCGATTGACCAGTCTGCGTCAGGGCCGCAGGGGCCGCTCGATGAAACCTTTGGCCCGCTGCTTCAGCTTCTGGGTAAAAACACAGGCAGTAACGTTATGTCGGCTGACACTTCACTGAGCCTGCAGACGTATCTGACCCGCATCACCCGCGTGCGTCTACGACTGCAACAGGTGGCCAGTGCCTCTGATCCGCAGGAGATGATGCAGACTCTGGCGCAGACCGTATTCCAGGGCAAAAGCGTGGATCTGACCGACACCCAGCAGTACGGCAGTCTGATTTCGGCAAGCCTTGGCGAAGAGTGGAGCGGATTTGGCAGCACGATGTTCGTCCAGCCGCTGACTCAGGCCTGGGAAACGGTGCTGCAGCCGTCGGCGGCGAGCCTCAATGACAAATGGAACCGCTCGTTGGTCGCGAACTGGCAAACTGCCTTTGACGGACGTTTCCCGTTTGCCGCCAGCAAAAGTGATGCCTCTTTACCGATGCTGGCTGAATTTGTGCGTAAGGACAGCGGACGTATAGAGCGCTTCCTGACGACAGAACTCAACGGTGTGCTGCACAAAGAGGGCAGCCAGTGGGTGGCGGATAAGGTCAACAGCCAGGGGCTGAGCTTTAATCCGGGCTTTCTGCGGGCGATAAATCAGCTGAGCCAGTTGTCAGACATTTTGTTCACCGATGAAAGTCAGGGCATCAGCTTTGAGCTACAGGCGCGCCCAGTACCGCAGGTGGTGGAAACCCAACTGACCATTGATGGGCAAATGCTGCACTACTTCAACCAGATGGCGGAGTGGCAGAGCTTTCGCTGGCCGGGAGACACTTTCAAGCCGGGGGCAATGCTGACCTGGTCCACCGTCAACGCCGGTGCGCGCCTGTTCGGGGATTACAGCGGGACCTGGGGCTTTATTCGCTGGCTGGACCAGAGCAAGCGCCAGCAGCTTGACCGCAGCCAGTGGATGATGAGCTTCACCGCACCGGATGGTCGCACCCTGCAGTGGGCGCTGCGCTCACAACTCGGAAAAGGTCCGCTGGCGCTGCTGGATCTGCGCGGTTTCACGCTGCCGGATCAGATATTCAGTGTCGACAGCGCGGCCACCGCTCAGGCGCTGATGGCTAACACAGGAAACAGTGACATGGATGGTGTCGAATAATGAGCATACTGCAGAATCTGGTTGCCGCCTGTCAGGCTGACGAAATTCAGCTGCGACAACAGGCGCAGGCACGCACAGAAAATTGGCAGCCCTGGCTTGCCCCGGTAAGCGTTGCCAGTCCGACCGGGGAAGACCCAGGATATGACGATGATTTTCAGCGTATTCGTGAGGAAGTCAACAAGCTCTCTGGCATTGATACCGGTCTGATTTGCACGCTTGCTGAAAAACTGCTGACCACCACGGCCAAAGATATCCGGATTGCCACCTATTACTGTTGGGCACGTCTGCACCAGGATGGCGAAGCTGGCTTTGCCGAAGGACTTGAACTGCTGGTGGGATTGCTTCAGCACTATGGAGCACAGCTTCACCCGCAGCGCGAGCGGAGCCGTAAACCGGCGCTGGAATGGCTCGCCGGAGCCCGAGTACTCGACAGTCTGTCGCTTTACCCGGAAGTTGTACGTGATGACGCACAGCGTACCGCCGGAGTGCTGCTGCTCATCAGTGACAGTCTGGAGACAGAGCCGGAGGCGTCACGGCCAGAACTCAATGCGCTATACAGTGCTCTGGAGTCCCGTCTGATTAAAGGCGGGGGCGTGGATGCGGTGGTACCGCAGAACGCCGGTAATAAGGCCCAGTCACAGCCCTCCACGCACACGGTCGAGTCAGGCGCGCCGGTTCTGAACCGCATTACCTCCGGCCAGGATTTGCTGGCCCAGGCCCGTACACTGACCGGATATCTGCGTGAGCAACCTGATGGCTGGCTTGCCGCTCACCGGCTGATGAAAAGCCTGCGTCATGACACGCTGCACAGTATTCCTGCTCCGGATGCACAAGGGAAAACCCGAATCGAACCGCCGCGTGCAGACCAGCGGGCCATGCTTAAGCGCCTGTATCTGCAGCAGAGCTGGTCCGAAATTATGGAGCAGGCCGACAGCGCTTTTTCACGCGGCGCCAACCACCTCTGGCTGGATTTGCAGTGGTATATCCATCAGGCCCTGGTGAAATCGGGGCAGGATGTGCTGGCTGATATCATCGCCGCCGACCTGAAAGGGTTGCTGCGTCGCCTTACCGGGCTTGAAACCCTGGCCTTTAATGACGGTACGCCGTTTGCGGATGAAGTGACACTGAACTGGATAAACCAGAGCGTGCTGGACGATATGTCCGGCTGGCGGGATGAGCCCGTCAGCGCTATCAGAACGGGTGACAACGATATTCTGGCGCTTGAACCTGAAGCGCTGGAGAAAGCAGACAGCGAAGGTCTGGATGTTACTCTCCACTGGCTGCAGACCCGCCCTCGTGCCGACTCTGCAAAAGACAAATGGCTGTTGCGCCTGCTGATGGCCCGCGTGGCCGAGCAGAAGGGCAAGAATGAACTGGCCCTGCATCTGCTGGGTGAACTCGATGGAGCTGCACAGTCCATCACCCTGGCACAGTGGACGCCAGAGCTGCTGTTTGAAGTCAAATCACGCCGCCTCCGGCTGCTGCGGATGAAAGCCACCCGCAGTGAAACCGACAAATCGCGCTTCCAGCCAGAGATGGAACGGCTTCTGGCAGGTCTTATCGCACTCGACCCGGCAGGCAGCGCGGTACTGTGCGGATAATCAGGACTGAATTTATCAAGGAGAGTCACACATGGCAGAAGGTAACTATCTGGTACAGGGTGATAAAACAACCTGTGGCGGGAGAATAACGACGGGTGCAGAGGATCACACTCTTTTTGATAAACCCGTTGCCAGGGAGCAGGACAGTGTGACCTGCGGTCAGCATCCCGGGCTTTATAAAATTGCCGGCGGCATCGATAACGACACCATTCATGACCGGCGTATGGCTGGCACCCTCGACAGTTACAGCACCTGCCCCTGCAAAGCAAAATTTATCCCGTCGATGTGGGACGATACATACGAGAAGAGTAGTGGTAGTGCAAATTCGGCAGTCGGAACTTCATCTTCAACGGATTCATCAACGAACAGTTCGACGAGCTCTTATTCTGAATTGTCGTCGGATGCTGCCAGTAGACCACATTGCCAGCACACAGATGGAGCTGTGAAGGTTGCAGACTATATACTTAATGAAATTAAGACGAATGTAAAAGGCCAAATTGCTAAGACCATTAGGAATTACATTGATGATGAGACAATAAATAAAACATTAAATGAATGGGGTAAGTTACCGTTTTACGCAAAGCTTGGTCCTCGCCCTCAGCCACATATGGCTGAAGCCATCATTGTCTGGTATCAAACAGTGAAAACAGGATCTGTATGGGATCATAAGCCGAAAATCCGTGATAAATTTGGTTCAGTTGCTGTTGCGCGACCTCTTCCAAGTAATACACCGTCTAAGTCCTATTATCATAAATACAAGCAATGTGATTATTTTTATGATGTATGGTCGAATATCCATTATGGTTACGTTGGTCTTAGTGTTGGATTTAGCGAAGAGTTACTACTCTCTGGTTCAACATGGGAACAAAATATGACCCCTGGTGCAGTCGGGGATGATACATTAGATGATGTGACCAGTATGAAAATCGGCTTTGCGCTGTATCATCAACATGGGAAAATGGCAGAGACATTAACAACCACTGATATTCTGAATGCTTTAGATAACACGCCTGTTAAATCGCTTCCGGTATCTAAGCAGAAACACTGGTGCTGGAATGAGAGAAACCCAGACAAAGTTGAGCAATAAATGCCATGAAAAAATTAGCAGTGTTAACATTCATTTTTCTTTTTATTGCAACTGTAGTGATTTACCTGATCCCGGTAAGGCCAGCGGTCATCGTTCAAAATGCAACGAAAGAACGTGTATATTTTCGTGCCGGTGAGAGTATCAACGGTGTTGAACCTTCCCCAGAAGAGGTTGATAAAGTAATGAGGAAACACCCTGATGTTATTGAACCGGGAGAAACCTTAAAGATAACATCTTCATTTTCGGCAATAATTCTGGAGGGTTATGAGTTAAATGTCGGTTGGTCTACTGGCGGTCAGTTTGAATATAATTCCACTGGTTCCGGAGGGCAAAACTTCCACATCTCCTCAAAGTCAGGCTTTTGTTCGGCCGTGTTAACCATTTCCCCAGGGTATAATGATTTCGAGTTAAACGACAAGGTAGATGGTATCTGTCTAAAGAAATTACAAGACATTATCCCAATGGGTAATTAAAAATGTATCATTTAAAACAACGTGTCATTGCTTTTGCTGGGGGCATCTTCTTCATGGGGCTTGCTGCCGGGATTTCATATCTCGGAATGTATAAGTTAACTGAATATCTGTCCTATCCTGATGTCGTCAATTTTTCATTTTGGGTGTTTTTCGCTGCAGCTTTTTTCTTCTTTTTCTCTCCATTATTAGCGATGCTTTTTCCTGTTGTTTTTACCGGAAAGCAGATAAGTGTTACATCAGGCAAAAAATTACTGAAGGTCGTGTTTATCATCTTAGGGCTTACTGTCCTTGGAATGTTTATCTTTTCAGAAAGATACACAGCATCACTCATGTATAAAGGCTACACCGAATGTCGGGGGATCCCTTCAGGATGGATGCCTGGTATGGCAAAAAAATATGCCACCGAGCCCTCCCTTTGTGCTCAGCATTGATGGGCCTCGTTTCTTTTTGATACTCCCGCCAGACTCGCGAAGTCTGCTTCAGTGTTAAACACGCAGCAATTAACTAAGCAGAAAAAAAGTATGGATGATTTAACCCTGCGTTACTACGACGCCGAAATGCGCTACCTGCTCGAAGCAGGTGAAGAATTTGCTCAGGCCCACCCTGAGCAGGCGGCAATGCTCAATCTTGATAAAGCGGGCGCACGCGACCCTTATGTGGAACGTCTGTTGGAAGGTTTTGCTTTCCTGATGGGGCGGCTTCGCGAGAAGCTCGACGACGATCTGCCGGAGCTGACCGAAGGGCTGGTCAGCCTGTTGTGGCCGCATTACCTGCGTACCATTCCGTCAATGTCGGTGGTGGAGTTCACCCCTGACTGGCGTGAAATGAAAGAGCAAATGCGCATTGTCAAAGGCTTTGAGGTGAACTCACGGCCGATCGGTGAGAAGGGTACGCGCTGCCGGTACACCACCACCAAAGAAATCACCCTTCAGCCGTTGTTGCTGGAGCACGCCCGCCTGTCGACTGACCCTGACGGACGTTCGGTCATCAGCCTGCGGTTTAATTGCAGCCACCTGGCCGACTGGAGCCGTGTCGATCTCAGCCAGATCCCGTTCTACTTCAACGCTGATGCACCGCTGGCCTGTGCGATGCATGAAGCCTTTACCATGAACACTGCGCGTCTCTGGCTGCGGATGCCGGGTGACATGGACAGAAGACCGCTCGACGGGTATTTCACCGCACTGGGTTTTGGCGACGACGACGACCTGTGGCCGAAGGGAAGCAGCAGCTTTAGAGGCTACCAGCTGCTACTGGAGTACTTCACCTTCCGTGAGAAATTCATGTTCACAGGGCTGCGTGGGCTGGAGACCGTGGCTTTTCCGGCTGAGCTCCCATGGTTTGAAATCGACGTGGTACTGGCGGAACGCTGGGAGCATGATTTCAGCTTTACCGAAAAGCATCTGCGCCTGAACTGTGTGCCAGTGATAAACCTGTTCCCGCTGGAATCCGACCCGCTGACGCTCAATTCATTGCAGACCGAATACATGCTGCGCCCGATGCGCGTTCAGGATGGCCATACTGAGATATACGCTGTCGATTCGGTGATGTCATCGAGCCAGCATACCTACGTGCCGTTTTCGAGCTTTCGCCACAAAGGCGGAATGATGCGCCATGAAGCCCCGGAATATTACTACCACACTCGTATGCGTCGCGGCCCGTCAGGTCTGCATAACACCTGGCTTATCCTCGGCGGTGAAGCGTTTGATAACCACACCGTTCCGGAAGACGAGAGCCTGTCGCTGACTCTTACCGGCACCAACGGTCAGCTGCCACGACGAGCACTGCAGAGCACGGTGCTTGATACGGTGATGAAAACCACCTCAGCCAGCATCGCCGTGCGTAACCTGTGTGCGCCGACACAGCCCTGTTACCCACCGGCGCAGGATCGTTTTCACTGGCGCGTACTCAGCCATCTCGGCAGCGGTTTCCTGTCAATGATGGATAATGCCGACGTGCTGCGTGGCACCCTTGCGCTGTATGAATGGACCGACAGTGAAATGAACCGCCGCCGTCTGGAGGCCATCATCGATGTGAAACACAGCGAAACCGAGCGCTTTGAGCAGGGCTATCTGGTTCGCGGTGTGCAGATTGAGGTGACGCTGGACAGTCACGGCTTTGCCGGACGCGGCGATATCTGCCTGTTTGGCGAGATGCTGAGTCGCTTCTTCGCGCTCTACACCGATATCTATCTGTTTAACCGCCTGATTATTATCCTGCAACCAACCGGAGAGCGCCTGGAATGGGAAGAGAAGCACAACCGCCGCATTCCAGGCTGACCCCGCGGCTGGAGGCTGACCTTCACCGGATAAACTTTTACCGTTTCTGCCAGCTGCTGGAGAAACTGAATCCGGACCGGCCGCTGATGGGCTCAACCAGCCATCCCGGTGATGACCCGGTGCGATTTGCACCGCATCCCGGGATGGGTTTCCCTGCCAGTGAACTGAAGGCTGTCGAATATGACGAGGATAATGACAGCAAGCCACCGCTCATCCGCACGACCTTTATGGGGATGTACGGTGTCGATTCCCCCTTACCAACGGCCTACCTGGATGACATCACCCAGCGTCGCGAAGGGCACGAGGCGCTTCAGGGCTTTCTGGATATCTTCAGCCACCGCATCCTGACGCAGTTTTATCGCATCTGGCGTAAATACTCGTACCCGGCCACGTTTGAGCCCGGCGGCACCGACAGTATTTCGCAGTCGCTGCTGGGCCTGGTGGGGCTGGGCATTCCGGGCACTGCAGAGCATATCGCCACCCCGGTATCCCGTTTTCTGTCACTGCTGGGCGTACTGCAGCAGCCAGGTAAAACCCAGGAGGGGATGCAGGCGCTGGTGACGCTGCTGGCCCCGGATACTACTGTGAAGGTCAGCCCCTACTGTCTGCGCCGGGTAGAGGTCAGCCAGCCACTGGGCTTTTACGATGATGACGATTTTCTTCTGGATGGCAACACGCCGCTGGGTGAAGAAGCCATGGATGCTAACAGCCAGTTGCTGATTGCGCTTGCGACAGACAGCGAACAGGAATCACAGGGCTGGAAACCTGATGGTCTGCTGTATCAGGACTTTCTCGTGATGCTGCGGGTGTATCTGGGCTGGCGCTTTAAGGCAAAAATCTCTCTGACCACCCGGACCCGTCTGCTGGCCGCGCCGCTGCTCGGTGAAGGCCCCTTCTGGCTGGGGATGAATGGCGTTCTGGGCGCGGAAGACGAAGGCCTCCCGGACGATATTCCGCAGACCTTTACGACGGAACTGGGCTATTACACCGGCCTGCAGCCCGCAACACCACAACAAGGAAACCGACGTGTTACGTACAAGTTTAACTAAAACCACGCGCTGGCTGCTACCGCTGCTGGCATTCAGCCTGGCTAGCTGTGGCGTGACGCAGAGCGTCACCGATGGCACTAAATCGGCGTTTAATGCCGTGTTCTACAAAAAAATCAAGGTGCTGCACCTCGATTTCACCGCCCGTGAAGCGCTGAACACCGATTCCCGCGAGAGTAACTCGCTGTCTGAGCCGGTGGTGGTTCGCGTCTACCAGTTAAAAGACCGTAAAACCTTCGACAAAATGGTCTACCAGCAGTTGCTGAAAGACGGAGAAACCATTCTGAAAGCTGACCTGCTGGCCACCCGGGATGTGGTGGTGAAGCCAGGCGGCGATGCGAACCTGAGTATGCCGATGGAAGAAGAGGCGAAGTATGTGGCGGTGGTGGGTCTGTTCCGTCACCCGGATATGATCAACAACACCTGGAAGCTGGTGACAGAGCGTGAAGACCTTGACCCGGATAAACCGCGTATTCTGGAAGCGGGGAATAACCATCTGACACTGCAACCGCTCAAGGACGATTAATGCCTCAGGGACACAACACGCCATCGCTGTATGAAATGCTGAGCGGGAATTTTTCTGGTGGCCTGAGCCTCCATCAGGTCAGTGAACAAAATCAGGTCATCCTGTCGGTGCTGGATAACATGCAACGCATCCTCAACTGTCGCGCCGGCACGCTGGCGCATCTGCCGGACTATGGCCTGCCCGATATGACCAAAATCCTGCAGGGCATGCCGGGGACTGCTCATGAACTGATGGGTGCTCTGTCGGCTGTTCTGCTCAGATATGAGCCACGCCTGAGAAAAATAGCCGTTGTCCTGCTGGAACAGAACATCCCCGGTGAGCTGCGCTATGCCATTGATGCAGAACTTAACGGTGTTGGCCTCGTACGCTATGGCACCGAGTTTATGCCAGAAGGGCGGGTTCTCCTGCGACACCTGAAGCAACAGCAGTATCTTGACACAGCAACCCGTCTGTAAGGCCAGTTAATACCATGTCAGTAAAATCACAGTTCCTCGAAAAACTACAGGCCAGAGAGCCAGCCCCGATCTTATCTACCAGCAAGACTCAGGCCGATATTGCAGAGTTTCGCCTGCGAATGGTGCAGCTTCAGGAGCAGATGGATGCGTGGCTGGTGGGTACCGGATTGAATGTGGAAACATTTACCGTCGCTGTTACGGACCTGCTGGTGGAGGACAGGACTTTTGAGATTGCCGCTATCACCCTGCGTTACGACGACCGCTCTGTAAAATTTACACCGGTATTTTTGTACGGTCAGGGCGTGACAGGATGCGTGGAATTGACCCTTTATGCAGAAGGCAGTGTGACGTCTGTGGGGCGCCTTTTCATGCGGGCAGGTCATTTCAGTGACTGGTCCTTTACTCCGCCGGGAGCATTATCCCGTCCCGGACAGAGTTTTGATGAAAGCACCTTTTT
>Ga0308163_10002197_pt1 | contig 18415 bp, 15 predicted proteins | sample PhyTR1_FD_201037 | JGI IMG/M metagenome (GOLD analysis project Ga0308163, IMG submission 201037) | Phyllosphere microbial communities from UC Gill Tract Community Farm, Albany, California, United States - DLSLT.R1 | ecosystem: Host-associated > Plants > Phyllosphere > Unclassified | place: USA...
GTGGGGACGGGCGCGGCATGCCACGCCCCTACGGGTTTGGGGGGGACGCGGCTACTCCGTGGGGACGGGCGCGGCATGCCACGCCCCTACGGGTTTGGGGGGTACGCGGCTACTTCGTGGGGACTGGCGCGGCATGCCGCGCCCCTGCGGGTTTGGGGGGTACGCGGCTACTCCGTAGGGGGCGGGCATGCCCGCCCCGTGTTTTTCCCGACCGCGCTGGCTAACCGCGTTCGCGGCGCTGCATCATCGCCAGCGCGCTCAGCATCAGCAGCAGCCCGCTGAAAATGGCGATGCTGGCCATCGCCATTCCCTGACCGACGGAACCCTGCTCGAACTGACGCCAGATAAATATCGACACCGTCTGCATTCCCGCCGGGGCCAGCAGCAGCGACGTCACCAGCTCGCGTGAGGCGATAGCAAATACCATCAGCATCGCCGCCAGCAGGCTGGGGAATACCAGTGGCAGCACGATATGGCGCAGCGCCTGCAGTGAACTGGCACCGTGAACCCGGGCGGCGGGTTCGAGGTTGCCGCCAAGCTGTTTCAGCGCGCTGCCAACGTAGCGCACTGGCCACGGCAGCAGCAGGCAGCAGTAAGAGATCAGCAGAATCGCCCAGCTGTTATAGGGCGTGACTGGCCAGAACGGCTGGTTCCACAACAGGATCAGCCCGACGCCCACCACGACGCCGGGCAGCGCGGCGGGCAGCAGCGACAGCGCATCAATCACTGCCGCGCCGCGAATACGCCTGACCACCACCAGCCACGCGGCGAGAAAACCGAGCAGCCCGGTAATCAGCGCTGCGCCAAGCGCCAGCCCGAAGCTGGTGGAGAGCGCTGCCAGCGCATCGCCGTGCTGGGCAAACAGCGCGCTGAAGTGCCGCAGGGTCAGGTTATCCCGCTGCATGCCGCCGGACAGCGTGGAGAGCAGAGCGGTCAGCAGCATCGAACTCATCGGCACCACTACCACCAGTAGCGCCACCAGGCTGAACAGCGCGAGCACTGGCCAGCACCAGCCGCCGAGAGGCACACCGCTGTTCTGTGCCGGTTTTCCGGTAATGCTGGTGACCTCTTTACTGCCCACCAGCTTCTTCTGCAGGGCAAAAGCCGCCAGCGCCACCAGCACCAGCAGTAGCGACAGCAGCGACGAGCCGGGCAGGTCGATCGGCCAGTCCGCCAGCCGCTCCTCAATGCCGACCGTCAGCATCACCACTCCGGCACGCGAGCCAAGCGCGGCGGGGACACCGTACTCCTCGATGGCGAGAGTAAAGGCCAGCAGTACCCCTGCGGCCAGCGCGGGCAGCATCATCGGCAGGGTGACGTGCCAGAAGGCGCGCCGGGCGCTGGCCCCGTGTACGCGGGCGACAATCGCCAGCTGCTGTCCGCTCGCCAGCAGGCTGCGCGACACGGCAAAGTAGACCACCGGGAAAATGTTCAGCGTCATCACCAGCGCAATGCCGCTCTGGCTGAACAGCAGATCGTTGAGATCGACGCCGATCAGCTGAGCCAGATAGCCGTTATGTTGCAAAGCCAGCATCCAGCTCAGGGCAGCGATATAGGGCGGCGTCAGAAACGGGATCAGCAGCAGCAAATCCCACAGGCGCGCCAGCGGCAGGTTAAACAGCCCGCGCAGCGTGCCGAGCGGAATGCCGATCAGCGCACTGAGCAGCGCCACCGCCAGCCCGGTTTTCAGGGTTCCGCCGAGCAGTGCGGGCAGCTGCGGGTCGGCCAGCAGTGTGGGGATTGGGCTGAAGGCCCCGGCGAACGAGCCTTGTGCCAGCGCCGGAAACAGCGCCTGCAACAGGATAAACAGCAGCGGCAGAGCGACCAGCACCACCAGCAGCGCCACGGTGAGTAGCGGCAACAGACGAGAATTCATTATGCAGATCCTGAGTGGTGGCGCAGGCGCGCCACCGCACGGCTTAAGGTTGGCTGAACAGCGTGCCAAAACGTTGCAGGACTCCAGCACGGTCGGCGTTGCCGCCGCGCTGCGCGGGCAGGATTTTCAGGTCGCTGAGCAGCGGACGCTTAGCGCCAACGTCCGATCGCGCCGGCATCAGCCAGGCATCCGCCACCTTCTGCTGGCCTTCTGGCGACAGCACGTAGTCGATAAAGGCTTTGGCATCGGCCGCGTGCTGGCTGCTTTTCAGGATCATCATCGGGCGCGGGGCCACCACGGTGCCGCTGGCCGGGAAGATCACTTTAATCGCTTCACCGTCCTGAATGCTGTTATAGGAGACGTAATCCACCGCGCCGAACACTGCCGCTTTCGCGCCCTGTAGCACCGGGGTCAGCGCCTGGGCGTTGGGCCCGGCAATGACCATACTGTTGGCTTTAAGCTGGCTGAACAGATCCCAGGCTTTGTCGCCCATGCTGTTTTGCAGGCCGATAAGCAGGTCGAGGGAGGCCCCTGACAGTGACGGATCTGGGGTGGTGACGCGCTCTTTAAAGGCGGGGCGGGTGAGATCCTGCCACTCTTTCGGCTCCGGGGTGCCGCTTTTGGTATTCCAGACGATGCCGAGCGCCGAGATCCCCTGCGCCACATAGCTGTCGGATTTAAATGCCGCAGGCACCTTCTCTGCGTTGGCGCTCTGATACGGCAGCAGCCAGTCGCGCTGCTGCAGCTCTTCGGCGGTATCCCACGAGGCGGAGATCAGAATGTCGGCCTGTGGGTTAGCCTGTTCGGCTTCCAGCCGTGCCATGACTTTACCGGTGGTGGCCTGGAAAATATTTACCTTCACCCCGGTCTGCTTTTCATACCCGGCGGCGAGGCTTTTCGCCAGTGAGCCCGGCCCGGCGGTATACACCGTCAGGGCGTTAGCATCGGTGATCATCATGCCAGAAGTCAGCATCATCGCGAAAAGTGCTCCTGTTTTCTTCAGTTTAAACAATGTCATGCAAGTCCCCCAGAGAGTGACGTAACGGTTTGAATGGCTGAAACGGTGCCCGCTGACAGCCAGACGATGCGGTCGGCAAGCATCTCTGCCTCGCCGCGATCGTGGGTGACGTACACGGCGGTGGTGCCGAGCTGGCGCAGCAGGCTGGCCATCTCCAGGCACAGCGACTCGCGCAGGTCACGGTCGAGGTTAGAGAGCGGCTCGTCGAACAGCAGAATTTTTGGCTCGGCGATAATCGCCCGCGCCAGCGCCACGCGCTGCTGCTGCCCGCCGGACAGGTCAGAGGGTTTACGCCGGGCGAAGTCCGCCAGGCCAACGCGCTGCAGCGCCGCCAGCACGCGCGCTTCACGTTCACGGGGGGGAACCTTGCGCATCAGCAGCGGAAAGGCGACGTTATGCGCCACGCTCATATGCGGCCACAGGGCGTAATCCTGAAAAACCATGCCGATATCGCGCTGTTCGGGAGGCGTACTGAGCCGGGCACTGGCAATCAGGCGCTCGCCAAAATGCAGCGTGCCCTGCTGAGGCTGTAGCAGCCCGGCCAGCAGTTTCAGAAGGGTACTTTTGCCGCAGCCCGAGGGGCCGAGCAGGGCAACAATGCTGCCTGCTTCAATCTGCAGATCGCACTGGTTGAGCACCGTGTGCGCCCCGAAGGCATAGCCAATGCCTCCCAGCGTGACGGAAGTGGGGGAACGTGACATTTTCTATCCTCTTTGGGACTTTGCGGGCGAGTATAGGGCGGCTATATGACGGATTTATGGCGGGTGATGAGGGGAATTCTCATCTTTGATAAAAACGTCCAGGGCTTTTAGTGGTTCAGGTATGATGGTATTTCATCCATTTTTACCCTGCGAGCAGTGATTTTCATGTCTGAGCAGCCAGCCGAGGCCCCGGCATTAAGTGGCTTTCGTTTAAATCTGCGCATTATTTCCGTCGTGATGTTCAACTTTGCCAGCTATATGACCATCGGCCTGCCGCTGGCGGTGCTGCCGGGCTATGTCCACGATGTGATGGGCTACAGCGCCTTCTGGGCCGGGCTGGTGATCAGCCTGCAATATTTCGCCACCCTGCTGAGCCGCCCACATGCCGGACGCTACGCCGATCTGTGGGGGCCAAAGAAGGTGGTGATCTTCGGCCTTTGCGGCTGCCTGATCAGCGGGCTGTGCTACCTGCTGGCGGCGCTGGGCACGGGGGTCCCGCTGCTTAGCCTGCTGCTGCTGTGCCTGGGGCGCGTAGTGCTTGGCGTGGGCCAAAGTTTTGCCGGCACCGGCTCCACGCTGTGGGGGGTTGGGGTGGTGGGGTCGCTGCACATTGGCCGGGTGATTTCGTGGAACGGGATCTGCACTTACGGCGCGATGGCGCTGGGTGCGCCGCTCGGCGTGGCGATTTACCACTGGGGCGGCCTGCTGCTGCTGGCAGGGATCATTATCGCCATTGCGCTGCTGGCGATCTCTCTGGCGCTGCCGCGAGCGAAAGTGAAAAGCAGCAAGGGCAAGCATCTGCCGTTTCGCGCCGTGCTGGGGCGCATCTGGGGCTTCGGCATGCTGCTGGCGATGGGGTCGGCGGGCTTTGGCGTGATTGCCACCTTTATCACCCTGTTTTACCAGGCGAAGGGCTGGGAGGGGGCGGCCTTTGCCCTGACGCTGTTCAGCGCCGCCTTTGTCGGCACCCGCCTGCTGTTTCCTGATGCCATTACCCGCCACGGCGGTCTGAACGTGGCGCTGGTGTGCTTCGCGGTGGAGGCGCTCGGGCTGTTTATGGTGTGGGGCGCGTGGGAGCCGTGGCTGGCGAAGGTCGGTGCGCTGCTGACCGGGGCAGGCTTCTCGCTGGTGTTCCCGGCGATTGGCGTGGTGGCGGTGAAGGTGGTGCCGCCGCAGAATCAGGGCAGCGCGCTGGCGACCTATACGGCGTTTATGGACCTGGCGCTCGGCATCACCGGGCCGCTGGCCGGGCTGATTATGAGCTGGTACGGGGTGCCGGTGATTTATCTGCTGAGCGGGTTGCTGGTGTGCGTGGCGATGGTGGCGACGATAAGGTTGAAGGCTTCAGCGCCCCGTTAACGGGCGGACCAGAACAGCGGTCCGCCCCTACATGACCCGTAGGGGCCGATCTTTTTTCCGATCGGCCCGGGCGATCGTTAATCCTGCAGTAACGCAATGCTCTGGCGGATCTCGCGCTCAATGTCCGCCGCGCTCCAGCTGTCCATCACCGAGGCAAACGGCTCGAAGGCGTAAACCCCTTGGTAACCCAGCGCTTCCAGGCGCTGTACCTGCCACGCGCTTTTCAGCAGGTCGTCTTCACTCAGCATCAGGCGCTCTTCATCGGTCAGCTCATTCACCGGGCGGCCATCAATCACCCCGGAGAGATGCACCAGGCCAATCTGCGACACATCGATGCCGGCGGCGAAGTCCTGCTCCGCGCCCTCAAACAGATGGTGATGGAAGGTATCCAGCACGATTTTAAACGGCACCCCGGCCTGCTGGATCAGGCTAATAGCCTGGCCGGCAGAGCGCAGTGAACTGACCGGGAACCCCAGCGGCTCAACCAGACCATTGACGCCGTAGCGTGAAAACAGCGGCGCCAGCTCGCGCAGCGCGGCGGCGGTATCCTCGGCCGAAATCTGGCTGCCGTCGTTGAGCGGGCACATCACCAGCGCTTTAGCACCAATCCCGCTGGCATCTTTCAGCAGCGATTCCGCCCGCGCCAGCAGGTCAGCGCTGATTTGGTTAAACGGATACAGCGCGTTGATGGTGACGATCTCGATGCCATATTTTTCGGCCAGGTCGCGCACCTGCTGATGGCTCATATTGTCGGTAACGCTGCCGCTCTTCATATCATTGCGCAGCTCAACTTTATGCAGGCCGAGTTTTTGCACCAGCTGGAAAAACGCTTCAATGCTGAGCGCGGGGGCGATTTTACGGTTAATGCAAAAGCGGGTTGGATCAATAGCCATGAGATGGCTCCTGTTAAGTAGGGCGTATTCAAAAGGTTACCGCGCCAGCGCTATTGTCATGCCGGAGCCAGTCGCAGGTGCTGCATGGCCTACAAGAGAACATTTATTTCATGTTTAGTTAATAATGAAATTTAAATTTTTAGATCCGTCTCGCAAAATTTCAATAATAGCGGTGTTCAGCAGCCTGTAACCCAGGGGAGTGCAGCTGTTTTAGCGCACAATTATTCCGGGCTAACCGGGCGGTTCGAAAAACGGCGGTTCCGCACCGGGCGTGCGCTGCGGCGTTTTTTACTCAGGACAATGAAGTGGGCGATCGATGCACATCGGTTGGGCGTAAAAAATGCGATCCAGGCCGCTAAAAACGAATTTTCTAAAGTGAAATATTTGAAAAATTTATTTCAATATTATACTGTCTCAACACGAATCAGGGTTTTGCCCGGCGCGGCAGCGGAAAGACGTCAGACTGCCAGCAAGGGAACTTACTTCATCAAAGAGGCCAGCACATGACTATCGTAGGAAACTTTATTGGCGGTAAAACTTCTCTGAGCGCCAGCAATGAAACTATCCCAATTTACGACCCCGCCACCGGCAAAGCGGTGCGTGAACTGACGCAGAGCACCAGCGACGAAGTGGCGCATGCCATTGCTGTTGCTCATGAAGCGTTCGATAGCTGGTCCCGCACTTCACCGCTGCGTCGTGCCCGCGTGATGTTTAACTTTAAAGCCCTGATGGAACAGCACCGCGACGAGCTGGCCGAGCTGATTGTTAGCGAGCACGGCAAAGTGTGGTCAGATGCGCTGGGTGAACTGACCCGTGGCCTGGAAGTGGTGGAGTTTGCCTGCGGGATCCCGCACCTCATCAAAGGTGAGAACTCGGCGGATGTGGCGAGTGGCGTTGACAGCTACTCGCTGATGCAGCCGCTCGGCGTGGTCGCGGGCATCACCCCGTTCAACTTCCCGGCGATGGTGCCGCTGTGGATGTTCCCCATTGCGCTGGCGTGCGGTAACACCTTTGTGCTGAAGCCACCGGCCCTTGACCCGTCTGCCTCTGTGCGTATGGCGGAGCTGCTGACCGAAGCCGGTCTGCCGGACGGCGTGTTTAACGTGGTACACAGCTCGAACGAAAACGCCGAGCAGCTGTATAAAGATCCGCGCGTGCAGGCGGTGAGCTTCGTCGGCTCTTCCGGCGTGGCCGAGCATATTTACACCACCGCCAGCGCCCACGGCAAGCGCGTGCAGGCGTTTGGCGCGGCGAAGAACCACGCTATCGTGATGCCGGATGCCGACCTTGATGCCACCGTGAACGCCATTATGGGCGGCGCGTTCGGCTCAGCCGGCGAGCGCTGCATGGCGCTGCCGGTGGTGGTTGCCGTGGGTGATGACACCGCCGACAAGCTGATTGCGGCACTGACGCCGCTGGTGAAAGCCCTGCGCGTTGGCCCCGGCATTCACAAAGGCACAGACGAGAATGAAATGGGGCCGGTGGTTTCCGCTGCGCACCAGAAAAAAGTGCTGGGCTACATCGACAAAGGCGTGGCGGAAGGCGCGAAGCTGGTGGTTGATGGCCGCGGTATTCAGGTAGAAGGCAACCCGGAAGGCTACTACGTTGGCGGTACGCTGTTCGATAACGTCACCAATGAGATGGTGATCTGGCGTGAAGAGATCTTCGGGCCGGTGCTAAGCATTATGCGCGCGCCAGACTACAAAACCGCGCTGGATCTGGTTAACAGCCATGAGTTCGGCAACGGCAGCGCTATCTTTACCAGCAATGGCCACACCGGCCGCGACTTCGTGCGTGAAGTACAGGCGGGGATGGTTGGCGTTAACGTGCCGGTGCCGGTGCCGATGGCGTTCCACAGCTTCGGCGGCTGGAAGCGTTCAGTGTTTGGTGCGCTGAACGTACACGGGCCGGACGGCGTGCGCTTCTACACCCGTATGAAAACCGCCACCGTGCGCTGGCCGAGCGGCCAGAAAACCGTGTCTGAATTCAGTATGCCGACTCTGGGCTGATAAAACGGGCGAGGCGTGCCTCGCCCCGATGCTTGCCCACAGAACAAGGAGACAGAATGTCATTGCTATCCAAAGTAAAACAGCCGGATGCGCAGGGCCGTATCCAGCACGTTACCCCGGAAAGTGCAGGCTGGCGCTATGTCGGTTTCGACGCTTATCAGTTGAAAAAAGGACAGACGCTGACGCTGGAGAGCGGCAGCAAAGAGCTGTGCCTGGTGCTGGTTGCCGGGCTGGCTTCGGTGAAAACCCGTCATGCGGAGTTCCCGAACATCGGTAAGCGCATGTCGCCGTTTGAACGCACGCCGCCGTACTCGGTGTACGTGCCGCACTGCGAGCAGGTTGAAGTTGTTGCAGAGTCCGATCTTGAGCTGGCGGTGTGCAGTGCGCCAGCGACGGAAGGCAAGCTGCCCGCCCGCCTGATTGCGCCGCAGGACGTCGGCGTTGAGCAGCGCGGCAAGGGCAATAACAAGCGCCTGGTGCACAATATTCTGCCGGACGATAAGCCTGCCGACAGCCTGCTGGTGGTGGAGGTGTATACCGACGAGGGTAACACCAGCTCTTACCCAAGCCATAAGCATGACCAGGAAGATTCACCGGATGAAACCTACCTGGAAGAGACCTATTACCACCGCTTTAACCCGGATCGCGGCTTTGCGATGCAGCGAGTCTATACCGACGACCGCTCGCTGGACGTCTGCATGGCGCCGTACAATCAGGACGTCGTCACCGTGCCGCGCGGCTATCACCCGATGTCGACCGTTGCCGGATACGACAACTACTACCTCAACGTGATGGCCGGGCCGGTGCGCCTGTGGAAATTTACCTGGGAGAAAGACCACGCCTGGGTGAACAGCGACGACTATCCGCGTAAAAAACAACCGCCAGGGATGATTGACTGCAGGCTGACCGAAAAAGAGGGTTAGCCCCTACGGCATTTCAGTGAGCCTCACCGTACGGTCGACCCGTGGTGATGATTGACTGCGGGCTGACCGAAAAAGAGGGTCAGCCCCTACAGCATTTCAGTGAACCTCACCGTACGGTCGACCCGTGGTGATGATTGACGCCGGGCTGACCGAAAAAGAGGGTCAGCCCCTACACCAATTCAGTGAGCCTGTGCGGTAGGGGTCGACCTTTTTTCCGGTCGACCCGTGGTGGTGATTGACGCCGGGCTGACCGAAAAAGAGGGTCAGCCCCTACACCAATTCAGTGAATCTGTGCGGTAGGGGTCGACCTTTTTTCCGGTCGACCCGTGGTGATGATTGACGCCGGGCTGACCGAAAAAGAGGGTCAGCCCCTACACCAACTCAGTGAGCCTGTGCGGTAGGGGGCGACCTTTTTTCCGGTCGCCCCGTGGTGATAATTTACACCGGGCTGACCGAAAAAGAGGGGCAGCCCTACACCAATTCAGTGAATCTGTGCGGTAGGGGGCGACCTTTTTTCCGGTCGACCCGTGGTGGTGATTGACGCCGGGCTGACCGAAAAAGAGGGGCAGCCCCTACACCAATTCAGTGAGCCTGTGCGGTAGGGGTCGACCTTTTTTCCGGTCGACCCGTGGTGATGATTGACGCCGGGCTGACCGAAAAAGAGGGTCAGCCCCTACACCAATTCAGTGAGCCTGTGCGGTAGGGGTCGACCTTTTTTCCGGTCGACCCTTTTTTATGGGCGGGGTTTATTCGGGTCGGCGTTGGTCAGCGCCAGTGATACCGCCAGCGTCTGCGCCAGGCAGAGGGAAGCGACCTGCGAACGGAAGCCATCAACCTGCGCTTCACGCACCACAAAGCAGACGTCGCTAAACGCCGCCAGCGGGCTGACCTGACTGTCGGTAATCGCAATCTGATGCGCACCGCGTTTGGCGCCCAGCTCCACCAGCTCCACCGCTTCACGCGCATACGGCGAGTAGCTGATGGCGATCACCACATCTTTCGGATTCACCATGCTCAGCTGCTCGGCAAACATCCCGCCGAGGCCGTCAATCAGGAAGGCGCGGCGCTCAAGGTGGCGCAGCGCGTAGGTCAGATAAGAGGCGACGCTAAAGGAGCGGCGCAGGCCAATCACGTAGATGTTATCGGCCTCGTCCAGCAGCTTCACGGCTTTATTCAGCTGTTCCGGATTAACCTGCATCGCCAGCTGCTGCAGCGCCTGCGAGTTTACCATGGTGAAGACGTTGAGGATTTCTGCCGGGCTTTCCGGCGCGCCCTGCGCCTCATCGGTAGCGGTCTGGCGGAACAGACGTGCTCGCTCGGTATAGTTAACGGTCTCTTCCATCAGGTGCTGACGAAACACCTGCTTCATTTCATTGAAACCGCTAAAGCCAAAGGCGTTAGAGAAGCGGATCAGGGTGGAAGGCGGCACGTCGGCCTGCTGGGCGATCGAGGCAACGGTATCAAAGGCGATGCTGTTGCTGTTATCCAGAATATAGCGAGCCACCTGCTTCAGGCGTTTACTCAGGGTGTCGTAACGGCGACGGATATCGTCCTGTAACAGGGAAAGCTGGGTGGGGTTGTTATTCATTGCTCGGCTCGCTAAGGAAAATGTTGTTCTTCTGTGCGTTATTCTACCAGATGAACAAAAAATTTCACTTTAAGGTGAAAGCGGCGGCTTTTATTTCATCAGGATGGGAAAGGGGTCACATAAATGCGGTTTACGCCCTGCCAGCGGCGGAAATGCGACGATTTATTCTGAATTGGGCGAGCATTGCACTCACCCTTGCAGGTTACAGGTTGGTGATAATCAGCGTGGCCGAACCGCTGAAGGGGCCGGTGACGGGTTTTTTGGCGCCACTGCCCACCAGGGCAAAGCTGACGTTGTCGCTTCCCTGGCCATCGATCAGCCGGGTTTTAAACGCCCCGTTGGGCTTGACCGTCTGGCTGTGATACTGCATCACCACGCCGAGATCCGGATTAGAGGTTTTAATCGCATCGCCGAAGCCAGCGGGCTCGGCAGCCAGGCTGACGTTAATATCCTGGGTCAGCGCGGTGTTACATTTATAGGTTAGCGCACGGTCGGCTTTATACGGCGATGAAGCCGGGCTGGCGGTCACCAGGCTGCTGTCGACGTTACCAAACGCCACGCTGATGGTCTGGCCGTTGTTAATGCGGCACTCAACCGGAATGGGCACCACGGTTTGCTCGGTGATAAGTTCCATCATGGGAACGGTTGGCCGCGGGTTCCGGGGCCAGACAAATCGATATAAGTTTGCCAGCTCTACCCCGCCGGGATAGAAGAATGCGCCACCAATAATCGTGCGTCGCAGTCGAAAAGTGATGGTGCCAGCATTGCCAACCTGCGCGCCACTAAGCGAGCTAATACCAGTGTAGCGAGGACCGAGTGTTGCATCTTCGCTATAAAAATAGTCAAAGGGGGCCGTAGTTAATTTATGAAACGTTATACGGTAATCGATATCATCGGAAAGTTTAAAGTAACCGCTCTGCTTTTCAGACTGCGGGTTTTTAACTTCGCTCATAAAAGATGCAGCCCTCATAGCTCCGTTTTTCGAATAACACCACCCCGGATAAGCCTCTGGCGTGGTCTTAAATGAAACCTCGCCCGTACTTCCCTCGGTGTTAGCGCTAAACGTGGCCGTGCCGACTTTAATCTTAAGTTTATTCATCGGGTCGGCCCAGCAGCCGCCATCCGGCATGCCCGGCGGCAGTTCGGGCGTCGCGCTGGCAGCAGCGGCCGCAAGCAGCAGCGGCAGCATAATTATTTTCTTACCGTTCATGGTGTTCCTTCTCCTTGTACGATATTCCGTGAGCGGCCCGGCCTACTGAAACGCCACCAGCAGCGTCGCCGACGCCTGGAAGTCCCCGGCTTTCGGCTTCACCTTCGGATCGGCTATCGGCGAGGCGGTCAGCACCAGGCCACTGGCGGGTTTTGGCAGGCAGAACCACTCTTTCAGCGTCACCGCTTCGCCATTGTGATAAAAACGCACGCCGAGGCCGTCGGTTGAGGTGGCCAGCACGTCGGCGGCAAAGCCGGGAGGGCCTGAGATCATCATTTTCAGTGATTTAGAGCCGTCGCTGCCGCTGCACTTCAGGTTGTCGTTGAGGGTTTTCACCACCTGACGGCCGTCCGCCTGACTGATGCCGACGGTGCCAAACTGCACCTCTATCACCTCGTTGTTGTTCAGCGTGCAGCTGGGCGGGTCGACCACCGTGCCGCTGAACTTCACCTCCGTAGCGCCCCTGTCGACGGCCCGGCAGCTAAAGCTGACGCTGACGGTGGCGATCGCCAGCAGCCACGCCATTTTTCTTAAGCGCATATCCACTCCTTATCAGCCGCGCGGCACGCGGTTCGCGGTGACCGTGCAGCGCGCCGCGGCACAGCCGAAGGTAACCTCGGGGCGGCCGCCGTAGTCGTTGAGGTAGGTCAGCACCGGCGCACTGCCATAGTTAGCAATATCCCCGGGCAGCGGTGCGCTGGCGCCCGGCGCCAGCATCAGCGGGCTAAAGGCGCTGACGCCGCGCGCCGCCACCAGGGTGACGTAGTAGGCGGAGGGATTGCTGATGCGCCAGCCGTCGCCGCGCTTCTCCAGCACCAGCTGCGACAGCCACGGGCTGGCAAGCTCGCCCAGGGGGGCCTGGAGCGCGGCCGGGCGGTAGAACAGCTTGATGCGGTTTTGCAGCGCAATATTGAAGGTGTTGGGGCGGTCGTTGCGCGGCGGGATTTCGCGCAGGTTGAGGTAGAACAGGGTTTCGCGGTCCTGGCGCAGCAGGTTGACGTCGGGCAGCGCCTGGATTTTTACCTGGCTGCTGGCACCCGGCTCGATGCGCTGCAGCGGCGGCAGCACCAGCAGCGGTCGGCGGACTTTTTTGCCTGCCCCGTCCTCAATCCAGCCCTGGGCGAGGTAGGGCGCGGTGCTGTTCTGGTTGTTGACCAGCAGGCTGGCGGAGGTGCTGTCGCCGTTAAAGATAACGCGGGTCTGCTGCAGCGCCAGCGCCGCCCGTGCAGGCAGGGGGGCGGCGAGCATCGCAACGATGGCAGTAGAGAGGGTGATGCGCAGGGCGTGTTTCATACGGTTATTCATCCGGCACGGCGCCGTATGCAGGCATTCTGATTCCTTTCAGTAACAGTTCCATCTATCAACCTTAATCAGCAAGTTAAATCGCGCCTTATGGTATTTATTGACAAAATAAAATGACAGGGGCTTTTTTTAAATTAATGAAATGCGATCTTTTATGCTGGTTATTGGTGTTATTTATTGCCTTTTTCTCGCCTGATGTCGCTAACTGATTTTTTAATGGTTAAATATGTCGCAGAGATTATTTTTACAGATCAAAAGATCGCATGTTTTTATTTTTTAGATCAAAATCCCTTAGGGTTTTAACGGAGTTAAATAACTTGAAGGGTGGAAGAAAATAGAGATAAATATAACGCCGATGGAATGGGGGGATTAACAGCCTGATGGCGCCGGCTATAAAAAAACGTGGGAAGGGAGTTGCTGAATTGGGCGAGCATTGCACTCACCCTTGCAGGTTACAGGTTGGTGATAATCAGCGTGGCCGAACCGCTGAAGGGGCCGGTGACGGGTTTTTTGGCGCCACTGCCCACCAGGGCAAAGCTGACGTTGTCGCTTCCCTGGCCATCGATCAGCCGGGTTTTAAACGCCCCGTTGGGCTTGACCGTCTGGCTGTGATACTGCATCACCACGCCGAGATCCGGATTAGAGGTTTTAATCGCATCGCCGAAGCCAGCGGGCTCGGCAGCCAGGCTGACGTTAATATCCTGGGTCAGCGCGGTGTTACATTTATAGGTTAGCGAACGGTCGGCTCTGTACGGTGATGAAGCCGGGCTGGCGGTCACCAGGCTGCTGTCGACGTTACCAAACGCCACGCTGATGGTCTGGCCGTTATTAATGCGGCACTCAACCGGAATAGGCACCAGGGTTTGCTCGGTAATAAGTTCTATCATAGGAACGGTTGACGGAAAGCCTGAATAGACATATCGATATAAGTTTGCCAACTCAATTCCGCTGGGGTAGGAGAATGCGCCGCCGATAATCGTGCGCCGCAGCCGAAAAGTAATGGTGCCAGCATTGCCAATTGCTGCGTAGTTATCAATCGGGCCAATACCACTGTTGTTAGGACCAGCTCCTGCCGATTGGACATAATATTCTTCAAAGGGAGCCGCCGTAGTAAAATCATCAAACTCTAGACGATAATCGATATCATCGGAAAGTTTAAAGTAACCGCTCTGCTTTTCAGACTGCGGGTTTTTTACTTTGCTCCTAAAATATTTAGCTCGATCGGGTCCGTGCTGCGAATAACACCACCCCGGATAATACTTTGGCGTTGTCTGAAACGAAACCTTGCCCGTACTCCCCTCGGTGTTAGCGCTAAACGTGGCCGTGCCGACTTTAACCTGCAGTTTGTTCATCGGGTCGGCCCAGCAGCCGCCATCCGGCATGCCCGGCGGCAGTGAGGGCGTCGCGCTGGCAGCAGCGGCCGCAAGCAGCAGCGGCAGCATAATTATTTTCTTACCGTTCATGGTGTTCCTTCTCCTTGGGCAATATTCCGTGAGCGGCCCGGCCTACTGAAACGCCACCAGCAGCGTCGCCGACGCCTGGAAATCCCCGGCTTTCGGCTTCACCTTCGGGTCGGCTATCGGCGAGGCGGTGAGCACCAGGCCACTGGCGGGTTTTGGCAGGCAGAACCACTCTTTCAGCGTCACCGCTTCGCCGTTGCGATAAAAACGCACGCCGAGGCCGTCGGTTGAGGTGGCCAGCACGTCGGCGGCAAAGCCGGGAGGGCCTGAGATCATCATTTTCAGTGATTTAGAGCCGTCGCTGCCGCTGCACTTCAGGTTGTCGTTGAGGGTTTTCACCACCTGACGGCCGTCCGCCTGACTGATGCCGACGGTGCCAAACTGCACCTCTATCACCTCGTTGTTGTTCAGCGTGCAGCTGGGCGGGTCGACCACCGTGCCGCTGAACTTCACCTCCGTAGCGCCCCTGTCGACGGCCCGGCAGCTAAAGCTGACGCTGACGGTGGCGATCGCCAGCAGCCACGCCATTTTTCTTAAGCGCATATCCACTCCTTATCAGCCGCGCGGCACGCGGTTCGCGGTGACCGTGCAGCGCGCCGCGGCACAGCCGAAGGTAACCTCGGGGCGGCCGCCGTAGTCGTTGAGGTAGGTCAGCACCGGCGCACTGCCATAGTTAGCAATATCCCCGGGCAGCGGTGCGCTGGCGCCCGGCGCCAGCATCAGCGGGCTAAAGGCGCTGACGCCGCGCGCCGCCACCAGGGTGACGTAGTAGGCGGAGGGATTGCTGATGCGCCAGCCGTCGCCGCGCTTCTCCAGCACCAGCTGCGACAGCCACGGGCTGGCAAGCTCGCCCAGGGGGGCCTTGAGCGCGGCCGGGCGGTAGAACAGCTTGATGCGGTTTTGCAGCGCGATATTGAAGGTGTTGGGGCGGCCGTTGCGCGGCGGGATTTCGCGCAGGTTAAGGTAGAACAGGGTTTCGCGGTCCTGGCGCAGCAGGTTGACGTCGGGCAGCGCGAGGATTTTCACCTGGCTGCTGGCCCCCGGCTCAATGCGCTGCAGCGGCGGCAGCACCAGCAGCGGGCGGCGGACTTTTTTGCCCGCCTCATCCTCAATCCAGCCCTGGGCGAGGTAGGGCGCGGTGCTGTTCTGGTTGTTGACCAGCAGGCTGGCGGAGGTGCCGTCGCCGTTAAAGATAACGCGGGTCTGCTGCAGCGCCAGCGCCGCCCGTGCATGCAGGGGGGCGGCGAGCATCGCAACGACGGCAGTAGAGAGGGTGATGCGCAGGGCGACTTTCACGTTAACGATCTCCGGGCTACAGGCTGCTGATAATCAGGGTGGCGGAACCGCTGAACGGCCCGGTGGCGGGGGTTGTGCCGCTGCGCTTGACCACGCTGAAGCTGACGGCGTCGCTGCCGGTGCCGTTGACCAGCGTGGTGGCGTAGCTGCCGTTGGGGGGCACCGGCTGGTTTTTGTACAGCATCACCACGCCGATATCCTTATTGCTGGTTTTCACCGCGTCGCCGAAGCCCGCCGGGTCGGCGGCGAGCACCACCCTGATATCCTGGCTGAGGCTGGTGTTGCACTTGTAGCTGAGGGCGCGCTCAACGTGATACGGCGACGTCGACGCGCTGTCGGTTAACGCCGAGCTGTCGACGTTGCCAAAGGGCACGTCAATCAGGGTGCCGTTATTGATGCGGCACTCGACCGGAACCGGAACCACGGTTTGCTGGGTGACCAGGCGATAAATGGCAACCGGCGGCTGACTGCCTTTGTAGACGTAGCGGTACAGTTTCATCAGTTCAACACCCCCTGGAAAGGAGAATGCGCCGCCGATCAGCTTACGCTTTAAGGCAAAATAAATTTTCCCACTGTTTCCTACGATAGCCTCAGTTAATGCTGTGATGCCATTACCCTGTGGTCCTTGTAGGGCAGGGAGATATAAGTCACTCACTGGGGCAAAATCTTGGATATCGTCGATCCAAACCCGATAATCGACATCATCACTGAGCGCGTAATAATTGAGAAACTGCGTCGATTTTGGCGCGTCGAGGGTTGCGCTAAAAATGCTCGCCTGCTGTTTGCCGCGCAGGGAGTAACACCAGCCCGGATAATGTGCGGGTGAGGTGGTATAAGAGACTGTCGCCACGCTGCCCATGGTATTGCTGCTGAAACTGGCAGAGCTGAGGGTTATCGACAGGTTATTCATCGGGTCTGCCCAGCAGCCGCCATCCGGCATGCCGGGCGGCAGCGTGACAGCGGCAAATGACGGCATAAATAACAGCCACGGCAACAGAAGCGTCAGCATGTGGCCGGGCTTTGTGATTCCTTTCAGTAACAGCTCCATCTATCAACCTTAATCAGCAAGTTAAATCGCGCCTTATGGTATTTATTGACAAAATAAAATGACAGGGGCTTTTTTTAAATTAATGAAATGCGATCTTTTATGCTGGTTATTGGTGTTATTTATTGCCTTTTTCTCGCCTGATGTCGCTAACTGATTTTTTAATGGTTAAATATGTCGCAGAGATTATTTTTACAGATCAAAAGATCGCATGTTTTTATTTTTTAGATCAAAATCCCTTAGGGTTTTAACGGAGTTAAATAACTTGAAGGGTGGAAGAAAATAGAGATAAATATAACGCCGATGGAATGGGGGGATTAACAGCCTGATGGCGCCGGCTATAAAAAAACGTGGGAAGGGAGTTGCTGAATTGGGCGAGCATTGCACTCACCCTTGCAGGTTACAGGTTGGTGATAATCAGCGTGGCCGAACCGCTGAAGGGGCCGGTGACGGGTTTTTTGGCGCCACTGCCCACCAGGGCAAAGCTGACGTTGTCGCTTCCCTGGCCATCGATCAGCCGGGTTTTAAACGCCCCGTTGGGCTTGACCGTCTGGCTGTGATACTGCATCACCACGCCGAGATCCGGATTAGAGGTTTTAATCGCATCGCCGAAGCCAGCGGGCTCGGCAGCCAGGCTGACGTTAATATCCTGGGTCAGCGAGGTGTTACATTTATAGGTTAGCGAACGGTCGGCTCTGTACGGTGATGAAGCCGGGCTGGCGGTCACCAGAGTGCTGTCGACGTTACCAAACGCCACGCTGATGGTCTGGCCGTTGTTAATGCGGCACTCAACCGGAATAGGCACCAGGGTTTGCTCGGTAATAAGTTCTATCATGGGAACGGTTGACGGCATGCTCGGAAAAACATATCGATATAAGTTTGCCAACTCAATTCCGCCGGGGTAGGAGAATGCGCCGCCGATAATCGTGCGCCGCAGCCGAAAAGTAATGGTGCCACCATTGCCAACCTCCGCGCGACTAAGCGGGGTAATATCACTGTCGCTAGGACCGGAGTATGCTTCTCTGTAATGATATTTTTCAAAGGGGGCCGCCGTAGTGAAATCATCAAACGTTAGACGATAATCGATATCATCGGAAAGTTTAAAGTAACCGCTCTGCTTTTCAGACTGCGGATTTTTTACTTCGCTGGTAAAATATGCGGCAGATCGAGATCCGCTGCTCTGCGAATAACACCACCCCGGATAATACGATCGCGTTGTCTGAAACCAAACCTTGCCCGTACTCCCCTCGGTGTTAGCGCTAAACGTGGCCGTGCCGACTTTAACCTTAAGTTTATTCATCGGGTCGGCCCAGCAGCCGCCATCCGGCATCCCCGGCGGCAGTACGGGCGTCGCGCTGGCAGCAGCGGCCGCAAGCAGCAGCGGCAGCATAATTATTTTCTTACCGTTCATGGTGTTCCTTCTCCTTGGGCAATATTCCGTGAGCGGCCCGGCCTACTGAAACGCCACCAGCAGCGTCGCCGACGCCTGGAAATCCCCGGCTTTCGGCTTCACCTTCGGGTCGGCTATCGGCGAGGCGGTGAGCACCAGGCCACTGGCGGGTTTTGGCAGGCAGAACCACTCTTTCAGCGTCACCGCTTCGCCGTTGCGATAAAAACGCACGCCGAGGCCGTCGGTTGAGGTGGCCAGCACGTCGGCGGCAAAGCCGGGAGGGCCTGAGATCATCATTTTCAGTGATTTAGAGCCGTCGCTGCCGCTGCACTTCAGGTTGTCGTT
>Ga0308163_10002198_pt1 | contig 18413 bp, 18 predicted proteins | sample PhyTR1_FD_201037 | JGI IMG/M metagenome (GOLD analysis project Ga0308163, IMG submission 201037) | Phyllosphere microbial communities from UC Gill Tract Community Farm, Albany, California, United States - DLSLT.R1 | ecosystem: Host-associated > Plants > Phyllosphere > Unclassified | place: USA...
GTTTCTGCTGCCGGGGTTTCTGCAGCCGCGCTGAACTCACCGACTTCGATGTTTTCAACCAGGCAACCGGCCGCGTAATCCTCGATCACGTAGTCCTCGTTGATGGACTCATAGTTCTCGATGCGGTCGCGCTTCGGCACTTCGTCAATCAGACGGCGGTGCGTGCCTTCCTGCCAGTAAATCGACAGGTTATCGGTGCGGGTGATAAACATCGCGTCGGCCGGGAAGTACGGCACGCGCACCGCTGGCAGACCGCCGATGCGTTTCTGACTGATAATGACGTCAGCGGCCAGCTGCTCGGTGTTGGCCTGCGACTGGTTGACGATTGGGAAGTATTTATCAGCCAGTAGCTGACGGCCCACGATAACAACCAGCTCCGGGTCTTCCTGATACCATGGCTCGATCAGGGTGTTGGTGGCATCCATCACCAGCGCGTCGAGGTTGGCATAGTCGCCGTTTTTGCCGACGCGGATTTTTTCAGAAACGACGGTGCCGTTTTCGTCGGTGATTTTGCTCATCACGCGCGCCGGTGCATCGTTGCGGTACTTCTGCAGCCAGCCTACGGCCACGTCCTGCAGCATCGGATTCTTGGCGCGGTTCGAGGTTTTGGCGCGTGTAACGCCGTTGAAGCCGATCATGATGCGGTCAAGCGCCTGGCGCTTCACGATGGCGTCACGCAGGCGGGCCTGAAAATCTTCATAGCGCGCCCACAGGTCGAGGGTGTTATAGCGGATATGAAAGTCGTAGTTGACCTGCACACACTCGTAACCCTGCTTATCCAGCGCGGCAAAGTCAGCGGTTTCGCGCTCGTCGCCACCTGCCGTGTCGGTCACGCTGGCAATAGAGCCGGACACGCCGATCCCGATTTTCTCGCCCTTCATTTCGGACACCGGCACGATGTTTATGCGGGTCAGGAAGTCGGAAGACTCCTGCACGCGGTTCATCAGGGTCTGCGTGACCGTCGGCTCAACGGTAAACTTTTTGTTCATGTCGTCGGTTTCGACGCCGTTCAGCTCAGCAAGGCGGGTCATGAACTGGTTAAACTTAAAGCGGGTATTCTTGCGCATTGGCGTTCCTGTTTATCTCTGTGTTGGGTTTTAACGTTCAGGCAACGCCTGATTAGCAGTCGGTCTGCGCGCCGGACTTCGGATCGCTGCCGGTTGCCGCCGGGCGGCGGTTAAAGCTGCCGTCGGTCTGCGAAAGCTGGCCCTGCAGCGCAGCGAAAGCGGCGCGGTCTTCCCCGGCCTGCTGCTCGATAGCCTCAAGGCGTGCGCTGACGGATTGCTCCAGTGCCAACAGATCCTGCGTCTGGCTCTCCGCATTCAGCTGCACCTGCTCAGCGACGGCCGTTACCGCCGCGCTGACGTCAGCGAACTGCTCGCCATCGGTTTTCTTTTTGGCAGAGAACATCGCCGAGATGCGCGCCAGCAGTGAAGGTGATGGCTCGGCCACCTCTTCAAACTCGATCACGGTTTCTTCAGCGGCGGTAAAGAGGTTGCCTTTATCCTGCTTGCGTGACGCCAGCGGATTAACTTTGGCCGTGGCGCTAAAGCTCAGAATCTCCGTGCCGAGGCTTGCCGGGTCGTCGGTGACGGCAAGGCCGACCAGATACGCCTCGCCCGTGTCGGCGAACTCAGGGTTAACTTCAATGGAGGTGTAGATTTTCTGGCGCGCTTTGGTCAGCTCGACCAGCTCAGGCGTCGGATCAATCCAGCCAAACAGCGCCAGCTTACCTTTAAGCGGGCCGTCGCCGATTTCTTCAGCCTCGACGGCGGTCACGTCACCAAAGCGGCGGAAAGTGCTGTCAGCGGCATAGCCCCGGATGTGTTCCATGTTGATGCGTGCGCCGTACATTTCCGGACTGTAGTTTTTCGCCATCTGCGAAATCCAGTCACGGGAAATGACACGGCCGTCAGTGGTTGCGCCTTCAACTGCGATACGAAAACGCTTTGCTTTGATTGCTGCCATTAATCAGGCTCCGGTCAGGTGTTGGGTCGGTTCGGGGCCAGTTTCCCCGTCGCCACCCAATCCCTCAACGAATGCCAGCCCGCTGATGCATCAGCAAACAGGGACAGCAGGCGCGCCATTTTCGGCACCGGTAGCCTTGCCGGTATGAACATGACACCGACAACCATCATCAGCGATCCGCGCCGTCAGGCCGCGCTGCTTTACTGGCAGGGTTATTCCGTGCGCCAGATTGCGGAGACGCTCGGACAGAAAACGCCAACCGTGCAGAGCTGGAAGCTGCGCGACGCGTGGGACAACGTCGCGCCCATCAGTCGCGTTGAATCCAGCATGGAAGCCCGGCTGATCCAGCTCATCATGAAAGAGGTAAAGGGGAATGGTGATTACAAAGAGATAGACGCGCTCGGCCGTCAGATTGAGCGCCTTGCCCGCGTTGAGCGCTACCGCAGCAGCGGCAACGAGGCCGACTTAAACCCCAACGTGCGCAACCGCAACAGAGGCGAGCGCCAGCCGGTCGTTAAAAACGAGTTCAGCGACGAGCAGATCGACAAACTCACCGGCGTGTTTATGGAAAACTGCTTTGAATATCAGCTCAACTGGCACCAGGCCGGGCTGACTCACCGTATCCGCAATATCCTGAAGTCGCGCCAGATTGGCGCAACGTTCTACTTTGCCCGCGAGGCGCTGATCGATGCGCTGACTACCGGGCGCAATCAGATTTTTCTTTCGGCCAGCAAGGCGCAGGCGCACGTTTTTAAAAACTATATCCTCGACTTCGCCCGCCAGGCTGATGTTGACCTGAAAGGCGATCCCATCGTCTTGCCGAACGGCGCGCGCCTTATATTCCTCGGCACCAACGTGCGTACCGCGCAGAGCTATACCGGCAACCTGTATCTGGACGAATATTTCTGGATCCCGAAATTCCAGGAGCTGCGCAAAGTCGCCAGCGGCATGTCGCTGCACAAGAAATGGCGCACGACGTACTTTTCCACGCCGTCGGCCCTGTCACACAGCGCTTATCCGTTCTGGTCAGGCGAGCTGTTTAACAAGGGGCGGCGCAGCAAAGATGATCGCATCGAGATAGACCTGTCGCACTCGCACCTGGCGAAAGGCGCGCTGTGCGGCGACGGGCAGTGGCGGCAGATTGTGACGGTTGAGGATGCGCTGACCGGCGGCTGCAACCTGTTCGACATTGATCAGCTGCAGCTTGAATACAGCCCGGCGGAATATCAGAACCTGCTGATGTGTGAGTTTGTAGACGACGCCGCGAGCGTGTTCCCGTTCGCCGAGCTGCAGAGCTGCATGATCGACAGCCTGGAAGAGTGGGAAGACTTCAACCCGTACCTGCCGCACCCGTTTGCATACCGGCCGGTCTGGATCGGCTATGACCCGTCGCACACCGGCGACAGCGCAGGCTGTGCGGTTATCGCACCGCCGCTCGTTGCGGGCGGAAAGTTCCGCGTGCTGGAGCGTCACCAGTGGCGCGGCATGGACTTTGCCGCGCAGGCGAAATCTATCGAGGATTTAACCAAAAAATACACCGTTGAATATATCGGCGTGGACGCCACCGGCATCGGCCAGGGTGTTTTCCAGCTGGTACGCCAGTTTTACCCGGCCGCGCGCGAAATCAAATACTCACCGGAAGTGAAAACCGCAATGGTGCTGAAGGCGAAAGACACCATCAGCAGCGGGAGGCTTGAGTATGACGCAGGGGCAACGGACATCACGCAGTCGTTTATGGCAATCCGTAAAACCATGACGGCCAGTGGCAACCGCTCAACCTACGAGGCGAGCCGCAGCGAAGAAGCCAGCCATGCTGACGTCGCCTGGGCAATCATGCACGCACTGTTAAACGAACCGCTTACCGCAGCCAGCGGCGGCGCTAATCCCTCAATTCTGGAATTTTACTGATGAGCAAACGCAGAGGCCGCAAGGCTCACACCGCCACCGCGCAGCCTGTACAGGCAACCGCACCGCAGCAGCGCGCCGAGGCGTTTACCTTTGGCGATCCGACGCCGGTCATGGATAAGCGAGACATTCTGGATTACGCCGAGTGCATCGGTAACGGGCGCTGGTTTGAGCCGCCGGTCAGCTTTAACGGGCTGGCAAAAAGCCTGCGCGCGGCCGTGCATCACAGCTCACCGATTTACGTAAAGCGTAACATTCTGGCCTCGACCTTTATCCCGCACCCGATGATGAGCCAGCAGGAGTTCAGCAAGTTTGCGCTGGATTATCTGGTTTTCGGTAACGCCTTTGCCGAGCTACGCCGCAATGGCCTGGGTAAGCCGCTGCGCCTTGAAACTACCCCGGCCAAATTCACCCGCAGGGGTGTGAAGGATGGCGTTTACTGGTTTGTGAATGACTGGAAAGAGCCGCATGAATTTTCGGCCGGCAGCGTCTTTCACCTGCTGGAGCCGGATATTAATCAGGAGCTTTACGGCCTGCCGGAATACCTCAGCGCGCTTAATTCAGCCTGGCTGAATGAGGCGGCAACGCTGTTCCGCCGCAAGTATTATCAGAATGGCGCGCACGCCGGTTACATCCTGTATATGACCGACGCGGCGCAGAGCAGCAGCGACGTTGACCGGATGCGCCAGGCTATGCGCGACACGAAAGGGCTGGGTAACTTCCGCAACCTGTTCATGTACGCGCCGAACGGTAAGCCGGACGGGATCAAGATTCTGCCGCTTAGTGAAGTGGCGACGAAAGACGATTTCTTTAACATAAAGAAGGCCAGCCGCGATGATTTATTAAGCGCGCACCGCGTACCACCACAGATGATGGGAATTATTCCGGACAACTCTGGCGGGTTTGGTGATGTGGTGAAGGCGGCGCAGGTGTTTGTACGTAACGAGCTGACACCGCTGCAGGAGAGAATGAAGGAGATTAATGCCTGGATTGGTACTGAGGTAATTACCTTTTCTGCGTATATTCTTTAAGCAGGGCAGCTTTGTGAAAAACGAAGCTGCCCTAAAATTATTTCTTAAAAGTTAATGTGCTATTTTTTTGAAGGCTAATCTGCTCTTTAATTGGAATGCTAAGCTTGTTAGCAATCCATGCCTTGTCTTCATGATTAGTATAATGCATGTGAAGATGCGTTATGACAATTTCTTGCAAAAGCCTTCGCGTCATCAAATTATCTTTAAGGAGTGGCCATAATTTTATTATTTCATCTTTCGGTATTTTTTTTGTGAACTCAAGCTTTATGCTTATTTCTACTAGCTTGCTAATCTCAGTCCCAAAATGTTCAGAAAGCTTTTCATAGTAAGATGTCAGATCTTTGTGTCCAATAGAATACGATATTTTTCTGATGACATTTAATGACATCATGTAACTATATGTCCAATAAAAAAGCCTGGCCTCTTTAGTTATTCTTTCAGTGCTCCAATGCTTTTTATCGGCAATTATTCTTTTTACTTCGTGTATAATCTCTTCTTTTAATTCTTTTGTTATGGCATAATAAAAATCTAGATATCTAAATCCTACAGAGTAAGTTTCAATGCCAAGTTTTTCCAGCTGAGGTATGGGTAGAGATCCTTTCCTATTTCTAATTATCTGTCCAAGTATTTCGACAGCTTTATAAGATCTATTGACATCAATCAAGTCTTTGTTTATTGACTGAACATCTTCCTCCTCCCAGTCTTCTGAATCGAATTCGGATTGTGGAAGAGACCTTTCAGAATATTCAATTTCTCGTTCTTTTTTGTCTTTTTCAGCTAAAGAGTTCTTTCTTTCTCTCTCAACATCTTTACTCTTGTCGATAACAATTTTCGGGATTTCTCCAGCCATCTCGTTTAAGAAGCTTACATCTTCTTTCCCTAACGTGGCTTCTTTCTGATTGCCGAAAATTCCTCTCAAATTATTACAAATACGGTCAATAATGGGCTTGTCTTTTGTGTGGTGCGTCAAAAATATCAGAACGTTAGCGTGTTTCTCTGTGTGAATTTTTTTGCTTAAATCATCAATATGATATAAGGCATCTTCGCTTGACATATCAGCAATTTTTTTAGCCACAAAGAAGTAATAAATGTACTTATATTGAAATGATACTTTTTCGTAGTCTATAGAAATCAACTTAGACCTGACAAGTTTATTTAAAATGTCTTCATGTGATGAAACGTAATAATTTTCAGAGTATTCAGATTTATATTTTTCAAGTTTATCGAGAGATATCTTGGCGTTACCATTAGAAAATATATAGAATGCCAACTCACTTAAATAGTTGAAATAATCGCTCATTTCATCAATTCTAACATTTGCTTTACTGAATGCCTGCACAATAAGTGAATGGTAGCAATGTCCGTATGAGGAAAGAGCAAAACTATTAGGAGTATTTGACTCTAAAATCTGAAGTATCATAAGGAGAAATACTGGCTTGCTTGGCACAATATTCTTCATCAAGATAGAGTCAATGTTTCTTTTAAGGTTGTCATTAATGCTTTGTTGTTCATAAAGACAAACAGATTCTTCTTGCCCAATAGAATTCCATTTTTCTACAAATTCACTTCTTTGAGTGTGCCCAAGGTTTGATATATCATACTTATCAAAATCATCAAAATCTTTTAATAATTGTTCACTGAATCTTATTTTTGAATCTGAGATGACTAATAAGTTAGCATACTCATTCTTTAGGGAGGAGAGTAAAGACCTTTTGTAGCGCTCATTAATAGGAGACTCAGTAATATCATCAATTATTATTATAATTTTATTATCATCTTCAATTAAACTATTTTCATACTGTGAATTATAGCATGAATGAACGACGTTTTTAAAATCACTTGTTTTCTTGAATAACTCTCCTTTTATAAGGATGGGCGTGTAGTTATTCAAATGATAATCCCTAAATAAAATTTTTGCTAAAGTGGATTTCCCGCTTTGCTCTTCCCCGATTATTAACGTTTTCCTATTTATTATATTCTCAATGGCTAATGATTCTTTTGAGTTTCTATATACGTCATAGTCATCGAAGTCATACTTTAATCTTTTTAAATCGGGATATACAAATAGGTCATTAAGCGTCACAATGTCTTTATTGCTATGCTGTATAGTAAAGCCTAGTTCATTTAAATATGATTTAAAATCATGCCTTAATGCATTCGATTTTACAACAACTCCTTGAACTTCTAATTTTTGTGATATAACGTGCGAACTGAGGATATATTCGACAACTTCGGATATAGATTTAGCCACTTCCAGATAAGCTCTATTAACGTTGTCAAAGCTTTTAATAGGCTCAGCTTTCAATGGTACAGCGTTATAGGGGGCTAAATTTGAAGAGCTAAATGTGCAATAGTCTAGAATTATAGGAATAATTCTCATGTCATCTTCTTCTGCCTTTTTTCTTAAAGCAGCATCAACTTCAACCTCTTTACAATAATTTGAGTTTAAGAATTCTTGAGTGACAATAAAAAGAAAAACATCACTTTCAGTTAACTTTTCTTTTATTTTATCGTCAAACTTGTCTCCAGCTAGAAGCTTTTGATCATGCCAGATTTCAGCAGTGTCTTCGACCATCGGCATAAGGAAGCTTAAAATTTTATCTTTTTCGGCTTTATCTTTGCTGCAGTAACTGAGGAAAATTTTAACTTTATATTGCATGATATTCATTCATCTCTAAAAGTAAAAATCAGTAGGAAAAAAATATATATAGCGTAAATTAATACGTCTATTATTAAGTAGGCATTGCTTTTAATATTAGGGTCAAACTCTGAAAAGATTCGTATTGTTAGAAATACGCCAATCACTACTGGTGCGATTTTTTTATAAGCGATGCCAACTATTTTTCTCGGGAAGTTGATATTTTTTTTATAAAACTTTCCTTCGAGAGTAAATATATCTTCGTCAGAAAATATAGAGTTCAGTTTTGATTCTATTTTTGAAACATAACTTAGCTTTCTACTGATAAAATAACATAACTGAAAATACTTAATAAATATGAAAAGTGAAGTGATCCAAAAGAATGTTGAAAGAAGGCTTTTTTCAGGCAGTGTAGAATGAGATGCGCCGCTAATTTTCATTATTATTGCATCTAAAAAAATTCCGTTAGCTAGTTGCACTGTCAATGCACAAATTGACAAAAGAAGCAACAGGAAAAATTTATCACGCTTATCATTCAATTGCTTAAGCGAGTCAGTCATGTTCGCATAGTGGCCGTAAAGTATTTCTTTATCAATATCAATCATTTATTGAAGATTCCTTGTTTTATAAGCGCGAATTGAATGCAGCTATGATGCATAAAATTAATGAAATTAGGAAGTATCTGAAAGAGGAAATTTGATTTTTATTTTTTATTGCTTTTTTAGTTATCTATTACCGCGCGCAATGCTATCCCCGCCACGCCTGCCCGCTTTATGCATCGCTTTTCATGCAGGTGCATGTGTTACCTCTGAACGCGCCAGCACCGGCCTCACACACGCTTAGCGATCCAATTTGGATCATGCGGATTCATGCAAGCATATGCACTTTGATGCAGAAGCAAAAAGCCACCTGAAAGGTGGCTAGTGAACGGTAGGGAAGGGGCAATTAATCATTCAGCCTGGCGGTATATGGCAGCTTCGAAAACAGATGTGTCGATTGTCCCTGCCATGTCGCTGATCATCGACAGTGCCATTTTTAATTCATCTTCTTTGCAGTGTGCGATCAGTGATACGTCAGCAATGAACTGGATGCGTGCAACCGTCTCGCTTATATTATCTATGTCCATCAAATGATTAACTCCTTCTAGTCAAAATATACTGTATGTATAAACAGTATCATGGCGTTTTGGAATCGTAAAGAATCGTGCGGCTCAGATTAGTCCGACTGCCGTTTTATTAATCAGGCACAGGTATGCCGCTTTTTTTCGCAAGAGCATTAAATCTTTTTAAGGGAGCAGGATTCTTGTTCCGTCTATGGAACAGATAGCCGCTTGTACCGCTCCAGTAAGAAAGCTCCCCAACCCTGATTGTATAGCCTTTCATCATGCGCACAGCTTCGCCGTCGGACAGTGTTAACCTGGAGATCTCGAAGAAACTCTTTTTCAACGCCTCCCGTTCTGTGCAATGACTCACTTCAGGTGGGTATCTGTCCGGCTCAGGTTGCTGCTGCGCTGGATTTTCTCTTAATCGCTTAATAATCCTTCTTCGCTCGGCGCGAGTAGGGGGCTTTGTGAAATCGATAGCTGCTTCAGAGCCTGTTGGCTCCGTACAGTTATTGACAGAACTCCGAGAGGACGCGGATGCGTCCTTAAATTCAAAACCCAAATCAACGGCACGTTTCGGGACAATCTTCCACTGCATCAGGCGGGTTAAGATCGGCGTGTCGTCGCCAACTTCGGTTGCGTAAATGCCCTTGATGCGCACAGTTTCCTCTCCGTACTCATTCACGTCTTCGCTTGCCTGATACCAGGTGCGCACGGCCAGCTCGTCACGGCGCACGAACGGCCCGCCCTGCGCGTTAACGTATCCGGCCCAGTCGCCTGCGTCGGCTGCATCATGCGCTGCCGCAAACTCGACGCTAAGTCCGTGTGCGGTTTCGCTGTCAGCCATGCGGCGCAGTTCGCGGTAAACCGTGACCGGCGCGCCGCCCACAAACTGGAATTGACGGATATGCCAGCGTGCCGCCCAGGCAGAAACGGCCGAGGCGGTTTCCTTAAGGTCTTTGCCGCTTTCGTCGTCAGTCTCGCCGTCCAGCGCGTAGCCATCGATATTTTTGGAAATGTATTTAGCAACGTAACCCGTCGCGCTGCCTTTCTCCGGGTCAATAGCCTCGGCGTGAAAACGGGCCTTACGGGCCTTTTCGGTTGTCAGTTCGCTGCCGTCTTCCTGCCAGGCGTAGTCGCGCATGATCTCGCGCACGCGCTCAGCCTGCTCCGGGCGCATAAACATGAGCATGTGCCAGTGCGGGGTCGCATCATGATGAGGCTCAGCAACGCGGATCCCGAAGATGCGGATTTCTTCTCGGTGCAGCTTGGCGCGGATTTTCTGCCAGACGCTGCAGAGATAACGCTGTGTCTCGGCCGGGCTGGCACCGTTCCATTTGCGATTTCGATGCCCGGTTTTGATTGTGGCGTGATAGCGAGCCGGGGCGGTGAGGGTGTAAAACTCACCGATAAAGCCCATTTCGGTGCAGATGTTTTCGAAACCGCGAATGCGGGTCATCAGCTCGCAGCGACGGATCGCCGGGTTAGCTACGCTGCCGTCGTACTTCTCGATCAGGCTGATGCGGTTGCCTTCCTCGTCTTCAAGCTCCATTCCCTTAAGAAATTCACGGGTGCGGCGCTTCTGTTCGCGCCACTCTGAAACGGTCATGCTGCTGGCATAGGGTGTATGCTTTTTGCTGACGTTTGCCAGTGCGATTTGGAGATGTTCACGCCAGGATGCGGCGACTCGACGCAGCCTGCCTTTCCACCATTTATCAGTCTGCATACGCAGGATTGCTGGAGTAACTTCCTCCGGGTCAAAAAGGCGTGACGTGACCTTTTCCCACAGTGGAGGCGTCTGGCTCAGCTCGCGGGTTATGGTGGCGGCGGTCATGTAAAGACGGTGAGTGTATTTGTAATCTGACTCGTCGCTAGCCTGCGCGTGTGCCTGTAACAACTCGGCGAGGATGAAATTAGCAACATCCCCAGCCAGTAGTTCGACGTCGGCGCGCGCCATGTCAGGCAGTCGGTTGAAGCGGCGCATTAGATTGAAAAGCTGACCACCTGCTAGAGCCGTGTTGTCACGCTCAGTTGCGTTACCCCCGAGTAAATTTAACGTGCTCCCCTTCATTACGCCGACACGATATTGAGCGTTAACGGTTTCAACGCGTGGCAATGTGCGCTCAACAAATGTCTTTGTTAAGTACGCATTGGCGCGGGCTGTTCCGTGTGTCTTTTCCAGATCACTGACGCGGCGTTTAACGTCGAGCTGTATCAGGGTCGGCTGCTTTTCAAGTAGCTCCTGCGCACGCACTAAAGCCGCAATCATCTGACTGCGGCTGCGCATTTCCTCATAGGTGGGATAGGGGCTGGCGATGGCTTCCCGTGGAGCATTCCACGGGTAAGCAAATTCCTCATGCATCAGGTATTACCCTGCCGGTGTTTATTGCGATGTTCTTCAATTTCCTGGCAGGAAACACAGCGAGTTACACCCAGATACGCGCGGCGGCGCTTTTCAGGAATTGGGGCATCACAGTCTTCACAAAATGAGGCGCTTATAGCAGGTGCGCGATTGACGATATTGGCGATGTTGCGAGCCAGCATTTCATCGGTGCGCTGCTGTACGATGTCCATTGAGTCAGCCATTAGTGCGCCTCCTCAATCTGTGCCTGGATTTTTTCTGCTTCCTGATTAAGTAGCTCGGCAGCTTCGACATGTGTTAATTCTTCCCGGCGAATTTTCGAGGCCAGAATGTTAAGGCGGGATATCATGAGGTCAGCACGACCGCGTCGTTCTTCGCGACGTGCATCATTCAGCATCATATCGAGTTCGATATAGGAACCAGGCTTAGTGGTACCAGATAATTTATTCAGCATGTGATTTTCCTTTCTTCAGGCAAAGTGAATCCCGGCGGGTTTACGCCAATTAATTGCTTTAGTTATTTAGTTTGAAAGAGTCATTCGTTTGGGAAACAAACTCACAACAGCTTTCAGGTGGTTCATTGCGCGAATCAGTGCGTTTCTTTCATGAGTAGTGAGATCAGTAAAATCGGCTGAGTGCCGGTCTTTACCGATGTTTGCCAGAAAGAAAATGGCACTTAAAGCACGCTTGTTATCCTGATAATTGCTGTCAGTAACATCGCGCATTTCAGCAATAAAACGGGCTACATCTTTTTCGCAATTACTGCCCATCAGTTGAGCCCGAAGCAGAGCAACATGATTCAGCGCGGCAACACGTTGACCGGCTGTCAGTTCGACCAGCATGGAATCGCCTTCGATAGCCATGATTTGCTCCTCTTGGGTAATGCCTGTGCTTTGACTTCTAAAGCTGACGGCGTTACTGGATTCCAGCGCTTACCGTTTTCTCCCATGATCCAGCCGTGTCCGTAAGACATAGATGGGCTTTGACGTTTTAGCCTTGCAGCCATTGAGATCATGATTGCCCCTCAACTCATACCAAATGATGCACCGATGCCGCTGATAGCATCGACGGTTGAGGACAGTGCCGGGTTAGCCTGAATACGCGCCTGTACCGCAATTGCGGCCAGCGTTAAACAGCGAATACCGCTATTAACATTTTGCAGCAGGCCGCGTTTACAGTTGGCTGTCATAGGCTCTTTAGAGGTTGCGCCTGCTGCTAATTGGCCCACTTCTGCAGTAGCTTTCATGACATAAAGGGGAAATTTCTCATCAGCGACTTCGTTTACCGGCACACAGGGGAGGCACTGGATTTGCGCCAGCAGGCCATCAACTAACGTTGCATCTTCAGTGACATCAGTAAGGGCTAAAACTTCTAAGACGGTAAGCTGATGTGGCTGGTCTGGATTCAGCTTATTACGCAGCGTTTGCGCACGCATACCGGACTGCTTAGCGACGTCCTCCATGTTGTGAATTAACGCGAATTTACGACAGGCATCGTCGTAATGAGTATGGGTAGAAACCATGAAATCAAACATGCTCTGATCCTTCTTAACTTGCAAAATCAAGTTATGGTTTGATGTAGCGGCATTTGATCGCCTGCTGGCGGTTTTTTTCACGCCATGCAGCAACATTGATAAGCGGATTACCATGTTTGGTCATGGTGGTTTCTACCACTTCGCCGGTCTTACGATTGGTGCGGTTCTGCGTGTAGGTAAAAGAGGGGGTCGGAACGAGTAGTACAACGCCGTTAGCAATCCATTTCTCCAGCACTGAAAGGCTGATGCGGTTTGCTGCAGCAAAATCTTGCTTAGACATTGTCGGGGATGTTGCCAGCGTGACAGCTTTGTTTACAGCGTCGTTTACTGCTTCGCTGATAGCTGGCATCAAAATCGCTGCGACATTGGCAATAAAATCTTGAGATTGCACTAAGTCAAATGCGTTTTCACTAATTGCATTTTCAGTTTGCATAACGCAAAATCTCCTGTTTGTTAGCGTGTTCTATGATGTTGCATGTGGTGTGCATACACACTAGATCACATTTGTGCTCATTTAAAATACTTTTGTGGTTGATTCTGTATGTCTGACTTACAGTCAAATGCTTATGAAGTGATTGAGAGGTTGCTCGCAGCTTATGGGGTGACTACACAACGGGCCTTGGCAGAATCGCTAAATGTACCTTCAAATAATGTTAGCGCTTGGTCTCAACGTAATAGTGTTCCGGGTAGTGCAATAATAAAGTGCGCTCTAGACACTGGTGCAGATCTGCGTTGGCTTGTGAAAGGTGAGCTTGCAAAAGCAAATTTTGACAGATCTAAAAACCTTCCTCATGGAAAAGCGCTTTTAGATGAAATCATTTCTAATGGTGGTAAGTCTGTGTTACGGCGCATCATGGATGCCTATGGTTTTACATTGCAAAAACAGCTTTGCGAATTGTTAGATATTTCATCGGGTACGGTTAGTACGTGGATTCGTAGAAATCATTTTCCGGGTGAAGTAGTTGTCACTTGTGCCCTTGAAACTGGTGTTTCATTGGAGTGGCTTGCAACGGGTAAAGGAATGTCAAATGGAACAGACATGGAAAACTTTTCTCAAAAAAAACAATTCTGTAAGATAGAGAAAAATAAGCTTTCAGCTGGGAAGTTAATTAAGGATGGTTTTTATTATTTTGACAATTCTTTCATATCAAAAGATGTTATTAGCCCTGTTTTTATCATGTCAGCTTCAAAATCATGGTTAGTGGATTTTGATAAAAGAAACATTAGTAATGGTAGGTGGGTTATTGATATAGACGGAAACGTAGATGTCTATGATATTGCAAGAATTCCAGGTAACAAAATTAACATTGTGGGCAACGGATCAGCGTTTGAATGCAATGTTGAGGAGGTAGCCCCTCTGGGGGTAGTGGTACTAACGTTAGAAAATAATATATAGATATATAAGGATATAATTATGAAAAAGTTTTTAAAGTGGATATTCTATGTTTTTGTTGGGCTAATGGTGATTGGTTATTTTGCAGGAAGAAATGATGATACAAAAACGTCATCGAGTACTTCTCAAGCAAGTCAGTCCTCATCAGCTAATGCATCCGAGAATGCTGAAGAAAGCCCTACACAAAAACCTATTTATCAGACGACAGCTCGTAAATTATTCAATGATTATGAAGAAAATGAAGTCGCAGTTGATGAACAGTTGAAAGGTAAAGTTGTTGCTATGACTGGCATTGTACAGTCTATCGACAAAGATTTTACAGATTCAATTATTATCAGCTTGAAGACTGATAATGAATTTATGCCCGCACGACTTAAAATGAAGGACTCGCAAAAAGCTGCTGCAATAGCTTTAAAAAAAGGCAAGCAGGTAGTGATCGTGTGTGAAAATATGTCTCGCATTATCGGAGCACCTTCAGGTCGAAACTGCTCATTTAACTAATATAGATAGGCGCTAATTATTTTAATGGCGCCTATTTTTTTATTTATATAAAATTAACATGGAGTAGTTATGTCCGAAGGTAGCGGGACTAAAAGAGCTTTAACTAAAATGATTGAGTTTTACAAAAAACTCGATACACGACAAAGGTTATATTGCAACTTATTTTTTTTCTCCGTTATATTTATAATTGGATGTGTTTTTTTTGATGCTGAGCAAAGGAGAGTTTTTTTAATACTAATTGTCCTTTACTGGACTTCGACTGTAGTGTTCGAAACATTGAGTATATACAAAAAAATATGCAACTATACTTTAGGTAAAGCTTTACTGTTAATTGGGTTTACTCTGTGCACAAATATTTCATTAGCTATTGCTGGGGTTATAATAAATGATGTTACAACTGTAGCCCCCACAAACTTCCCTCATGCATTAATATTGGTTTCTATAGCGATAATACCATTTATAATGGCGATTATAATGCTGGTTATATACTTTGCATTGTTTATCACTCTTCCCATATGGGGGGTTGTCATTTTTGTTTATGATAATAAATTAAAGAAAATTCTACTTCCCGGTTATGAGCCTCAGGATGGAGTGTTTCTATATAAGACAACAAAACTGATTCAGGTTTTATCAATAGGTTGCTACTGTGTCTTTTTCCATTCACTCTTTAACAGCATTCTTGATGATTATACCAAGTTCTTATATTCGAAAGCGCAGTCATTTATTTACACTTTTGAAATGTATGGTAAGTCACCATGCATCGGACTGCCCTCAGGTAAAGTTGCATTTATAAACGATGACAATGTTCTGATTGCTCACAAAAAAGGTGAGGATATGAGCTTCATAACTCATACTTGTGAATATAAAAAATAAGTTTAGCTCCTATCCAAGGCTACGGCGGCAGTCTTGCTAAAGGCTGCAGCCATTTTATCGCCACATTCATAGCTAACCTATTAATAAATAAGGAATATTAAAGTATTCGGTCTTTTTCTGTCAGATGCCGCCCATCAGTTAATGATTTTCAATCAATAACTTAGTCTTTTTCCGTTGTGTTCTTCTCCACTCTTCTGCAAGACGCCATTCCATTATGTCATTGCCATTTTTCCTATTCATATAAGTTACAACCCTGCTTTATTTCCTCTCTATGAAAGGGACACCGTGGCGATAATCTGCCACCTGTTTTACTCATGGTTGAAGCCCTGCCAGGAGCATCAGGTATAGGCTGTGCAGCCCGTGCGAGAGAAGTTTGCTGAGTGAACGGCGTTGCAGTACTCGGTAATGACCGCTCTACTATCCTGTGGCACTCTATTAAGTCACATGAAAATGAGGGAACGATAATGAATGCAGGGAATGCAATCACAGAACCTGGCAGATATTACACATTTCAGTCACCACTATCGGGCAACGTATTTTTTGAATTGAGACCACGTGTGCTGCCACGAAACGCACAGCCGGTGCTGGATGAGTCCAGCGGCATGTGCATTGGTTATTCTGTGGCTCAGGCTCCCGGTCTGTGGCAGATATACGATGTGCAGGGGCATTTTGTTCGACTTGAAGAGGCACCTCTCGAAACGCCACTGATTGATCCTACAGACATAGCGCTTCTTGCGTTTGGTGTATTTCGAATTTTCCGCGCTGGCCGCGCATTATTGGAGGCTGGTACACGAGCTGCTATAAGTGCCAGACTCAGCCAGGCAACAATAATGTTCCTGCGTGCCAGGTTAAAAACGGGTTTATCGGCGTGTAACCTGAAAATGACCGAAACAGCGGCGAGGCACATGTATGAGCCGGGTCGCTATGTTCCGTTACATATTCAGGAAAGAGCTATCCGCTATGGCAGACGCATGGCCGATCCTCGCAACGGAGAGGGTATGTATCGTTATGAAACGGAAATGTATAAATACACCGTAAGAAAAATATCACTGAGTATAAGAAGTACACTCTTGAGGTTGTGGTAAGGGTATCAGATTGGACGATAACTCATTTTAAGTATTTTTGATTAACCGACAGGAACGTACATATGTTTGATATCAGAGATGAAGAATTCGTTTTTGCGGTGTCGCCTTTTGAACGGGTTGTCGATAACGAAGCCGATCCTGTTAACCATCACTGGGATTGGATACAGTCCTGGATAGAATTCTCGGTAAGCGGCCTGAAGGTGGCGTTTAAGACTGAGTTCACCGTTGGAGAGTTGAAAATGTTGAAAAAAGAATTTTCAGCTTTTCATCAGGCGATAATTGCTCAGCAAAAGTTAAAGTCGTTTAAATATCAAAGCGATATTCATCAGCTTGATATGATACTGACAAATGAAAATACTATTGATAGCGTAACGATTGATTTTATCCTTCGACCGGAGCCTCATGCCGACAGCGTTCAGGTTAAAGGCAGCTTTGGCCTTGATGAAAGCTATTTCCCCGAGATTCTGAAGAGGCTGGATGAAATGATTCAATGGCAGAATTAAACATTTAGCCATTGAAAAGTTTTAACTGAAAGCTTTGGGCATAAAATGGGTCTTTATTCAGGTTTTTCCGTCCATGCAATATTTGATGCGGCAGTATCAGCACCTGTACTGCCAGGCAGGGGAAAATTGCTGATGCTCTATATGAGATTCTGAATAAATGAAGCGTGCTATTTTATGGCTGATTCAGTCATTTTTCTATTTAGTTCCTGCTGCAGTTATTGTGGCTGGCGTGTATATCTTCATCTGCTTTGTTCCGCAGTATGCAGCACTTCTTAGTTTTGCATGGGTTATTGTAGTTTCTTATGTGTATATTAAATTTAACCGATGGTGTTGATAAAATCCTGACATATTAGTGAGCTTAAAATTTGGGTTGAAAAGCGAACGCAAAATAACCCTATTAGCTTAAGGTGCCCGGTCTCCATCCCAAAAACCCACTCCACTCTGCAACAACAGAAACAACCCTGCCAGCCTCGCACCCAAAGCTTACCTGTCATCTTGTCATCACCGCGGTTTGGCTTATCCTTAAAGCTTCAATCAAAAGGAGCATCGTTTATGAAAGCGGCAATTGCTAACAGTGAACACAAGGTTGAAGTGGTTGAGAAGACGCTGCGTCCTCTCAAAACGGGCGAAGCACGGCTCAGGATGGAATGCTGTGGCGTATGCCATACCGATCTGCATGTGAAGAACGGGGATTTCGGTGATAAAACCGGCGTGACGCTGGGTCATGAAGGTATCGGTATTGTTGAGGAAGTCGCGCCAGATGTGACCTCACTTAAGCCAGGCGATCGTGCCAGCGTGGCATGGTTCTTTAAGGGCTGCGGTCACTGCCAATACTGCAACTCCGGTAACGAAACGCTCTGCAGAGAGGTCGTTAATGCCGGTTATACCGTCGATGGCGGTATGGCTGAAGAGTGTATCGTCGTTGCAGACTATTCGGTCAAAGTCCCCGACGGGCTTGATCCTTACGCCGCCAGTAGTGTCACCTGCGCCGGTGTCACCACCTATAAAGCGGTGAAAGTGTCCGAGGTAAAACCGGGTCAGTGGCTGGCGATTTACGGTCTTGGCGGGCTGGGAAACCTTGCTCTGCAATATGCGAAAAACGTCTTTAACGCCAAAGTGATCGCGGTTGATGTGAGCGATGGGCAACTGGCACTGGCGAAAGAGATGGGTGCCGACCTGGTCGTAAACTCGTCCAGCGAAGATGCGGCTCGCTTTATTCAGGAGCAAACCGGTGGGGCGCATGCGGCTGTGGTAACGGCGGTTGCCAAAGCAGCGTTTAACTCTGCTGTCGATGCGGTCAGGGCCGGTGGTCGGGTGGTGGCTGTCGGACTGCCGCCGGAAGCGATGAGCCTGAATATTCCACGTCTGGTGCTCGATGGCATTCAGGTAGTAGGATCGCTGGTCGGGACGCGTAACGATCTGGCGGAAGCTTTCCAGTTTGCGGCAGAAGGGAAGGTGGTGCCGAAGGTGACCAAAAGGAAGATTGGTGAGGTCAATGCCATCTTCGATGAGATGATTC
>Ga0308163_10002200_pt1 | contig 18387 bp, 19 predicted proteins | sample PhyTR1_FD_201037 | JGI IMG/M metagenome (GOLD analysis project Ga0308163, IMG submission 201037) | Phyllosphere microbial communities from UC Gill Tract Community Farm, Albany, California, United States - DLSLT.R1 | ecosystem: Host-associated > Plants > Phyllosphere > Unclassified | place: USA...
GGCCGCCCCGAGCCGATCCGCCCGCCCACCGCCGGGTATCATCTCCTGTGCCCTCCGACGCCCTCCCCGACGACCCCGCCGCGCCCGCGGATCCCGCCGCCACCGCTCCCGACGCGGCCTCCGCCTCCGCTCCCGGCGCCGCCACGGCCATCGATCCCGCCGACCTCGCCGTCACGCTGCGCGTCCTCGGCTCGCTCGCCGACATCGACGAGGACCACCCCGACTTCGTCGCCGTCCGCCGCGCCACGGCGAGCATGTTCAAGTCCGTGAAGAAGGCCCGCCGCCTCGAGAAGCGCGAGGCCGTGGCCACCGCCGACCGCGCCGTCGTCGCCGCCACCGCCACGGGCGCGCCCGACCGCATCGACGACGAGACACGCGGCATCCCGCTCGCCATCACGACCGCGAAGCCCACGGCCGGCACGCTCCTCCGCTCGCGCCCCTGCTACATCTGCAAGCAGCACTACACGCAGGTCGACGCGTTCTACCACCAGCTCTGCCCGGACTGCGCGCTCCTCAACCACGCCAAGCGCGAGGCCCGCACCGACCTCTCCGGGATGCGGGCGCTGCTCACCGGCGGCCGCGCCAAGATCGGGATGCACATCGCGCTGCGGCTCCTGCGGGACGGCGCGCACACCACCATCACCACGCGCTTCCCGCGCGACGCCGTGCGCCGCTTCGCCGGCCTGCCGGACGCCCACGAGTGGGTGCACCGCCTCCGCGTCGTGGGCCTCGACCTGCGCGACCCGGCCCAGGTCATCGGCCTGGCCGACGCGGTCGCCGCCGCCGGCCCGCTCGACATCCTCATCAACAACGCCGCGCAGACCGTGCGCCGCTCCCCCGGCTCCTACGCGCCGCTGTCGGAAGCCGAGTCGGCGCCGCTCCCGGACGGCGACCTGCCCGAGCTGCTGACCTTCGGGCACACGAACGACGCGCACCCCGCGGCCCTCGCAGCCAGCGTCGCGGCGCACCCGATCCTCTCGACCGCCACGGGCATCACCGCGGCGGAGGTCACCGAGCTCGCCATGACGGCGGGGTCGTCCTCGCTCGCGCGCCTCGCGGCCGGCACGGCGATCGACGCGGGCGGCCTCGTGCCCGACCTGCACGACGCCAACAGCTGGACGCAGGTGGTGCACGAGGTGGATCCGCTCGAGATGCTCGAGGTGCAGCTCGCCAACGTCACGGCGCCGTTCCTGCTCGTCAGCCGGCTCCGTCCCGCGATGGCCGCGTCGAGCGCGCGCCGCAAGTACGTGGTCAACGTCAGCGCCATGGAGGGCCAGTTCGCCCGCGCGTACAAGGGCCCCGGCCACCCGCACACCAACATGGCGAAGGCCGCGCTCAACATGATGACCCGCACGTCGGCGCGCGAGATGCGCGAGACGGACGGCATCCTCATGACGAGCGTCGACACCGGATGGATCACCGACGAGCGGCCGCACCCCACCAAGGTCCGGCTCGCCGAGGAGGGCTTCCACGCGCCGCTCGACCTGGTGGACGGCGCCGCGCGCGTCTACGACCCCATCGTCATGGGCGAGGCCGGCGAGGACATCTCGGGCGTCTTCCTCAAGGACTACCGCGTCGCGGAGTGGTGATCCGGCGCGTCTCCTGACACGACGGGAGGGCCCGGCCGCCGCATCGCGGTGACCGGGCCCTCCATCCGTGCGGAGCTCCTACTCGACGGCGTCGAGGTCCGACTCGAGCAGCGTCGCGAGCTCCTCGAGCGCGGCGTCCGCGCCGTCGCCCTCGGCCGTGAGCACGACCTGGTCGCCGTTGGCGGCGCCGAGGCTCATGAGCGACAGGATGCTGGTCGCGTCGAGCGGCGTGCCGCCCGGCTTGCTGATCTTCACGGCGACGCCCGTGCGACGCACGGCCTCGATGAAGAGGGATGCGGGTCGGGCGTGCAGGCCCACGCGGCTGCCGATGGTGGCGGTGCGCTCGGTCATGGTGTTCTCCTTCGTACGGGGATCGGGTGGGTCGGATGGGAGCGGATCAGGCCGCGACGGGCACGCCCTGGTCGACGGTCGCGTCGGCGACCGCCTCGGGGCGCTTCGTCGTGAAGCGCTTGAGCACGACGACGAGGAACGCCGAGATGACGGTCCCCACCGCGACGGAGGCGAGGAAGCCGAGGAACGTGCCGTTCATCGCGAAGAGCACGAACACGCCGCCGTGCGGGGCCTGCGACACGACGCCGAGGCCCATGACCATGGCCCCCGTGACCGCGCCGCCCACGATGCTCGCGGGGATGACGCGCAGCGGGTCGACCGCGGCGAACGGGATGGCGCCCTCGGAGATGAACGCGGCGCCGAGGAGCCACGCGGCCTTGCCGTTCTCGCGCTCGGCCGGGCTGAACAGGCGGCGGTCGATGACCGTGGAGGCGAGCGCGAGGGCGAGCGGCGGGACCATGCCGGCGGCCATGACCGCGGCCATGATCTGCCACGGGGCCGGGTTGTCGAGGGTGCCGGCGCCGAGGCCGGCGACGGCGAACGAGTACGCGACCTTGTTGATCGGGCCGCCGAGGTCGACGCACATCATCACGCCGAGGATCACGCCCAGGATGAGCGCGCCCGAGGTGCCGGACAGGCCGGTGAGGAACGTGTTGAGCCCGCGCGTGAGCGCCGCGATGGGTCCGCCCAGCACCATGACCATGAGGCCGGAGGCGACGATGGACGCGAGCAGCGGGATGATCACGACGGGCATGAGGCCCCGCAGCCAGCGCGGCACGTCGATGCGTCCGATGGCGTACGCGATGCCACCGGCGAGGAGGCCGCCCACCAGGCCGCCGAGGAAGCCGGCGCCCATGATCACGGACACGGATCCCGCGACGAATCCGGGCGCGATGCCCGGCCGGTCGGCGATCGCGTAGGCGATGTAGCCCGCGAGGGCGGGCACGAGGAAGGCCATGGACGCGTTGCCGATGACGAACGCCACCGCGCCGAGGTACTGGAGGAGGCCGCCGTCCGGCAGGTTCGCCAGCGAGTTCTGCAGCACGACGTCGGACGCGGTCTCGGTGATGCGGTAGCCGCCGAGGAGGAAGCCGAGTGCGATGAGCAGCCCGCCGCCCGCGACGAACGGGATCATGTAGCTGACGCCCGTGAGCAGCCAGCGCTTGAGGCGCGCGCCGACCGACTGCGACGACTGCGGGGACGCCTGCTCCGAGCCCGAGGCGGCGGATGCACCGCCCGGGACGCGCGCCGCGTTCGGGTCCTTCGCGGCGGCGACGGCCTCGGCGACCATCTGGTCGGGCTGGTCGATGCCGCGCTTGACGGGCGCCTGGATGACGGGCTTGCCCGCGAAGCGCGCACGGTCGCGGACGTCGACGTCGACCGCGAAGATCACGGCCGTGGCCCGCGCGATGATCGCCGGGTCGACGGGCGTGACGGAGGAGGATCCCTGCGTCTCGACGTGCAGCTCCACGCCGGCGCGCTTCGCGGCCGCGACGAGCGAGTCGGCGGCCATGTAGGTGTGCGCGATGCCGGTGGGGCACGCGGTGACGGCGATGAGGACGGGAGCGTCGGCCGCGGGGGCGGGCGCGGCGGATCCGGCGTCGGCGGTGGACGCGGCGGGAGCAGCGGCCGGCGCCCCCGTGGAGGAGGCGGGCTCGTCCACGAGCGCGCCCTCCACGAGCGAGACGACCTGGTCCTCGTCGGTCGCCGAGCGCAGCGCCTCGACGAACTCCGGCTTGATGAGCGAGCGGGCGAGGCGCGACAGCAGCACGAGGTGCTCCTGGTCGGCGCCGTCGGGCGCGGCGATGAAGAAGACGAGGTCGGCGGGGCCGTCCGGCGCGCCGAAGTCGACCGTGGGCTTCGGGCGGGCCATGACGAGCGTCGCCTCGGTCACCGCGGCGGAGCGGCAGTGCGGGATGGCGAGGCCGCCGCCCATGCCGGTCGCGGTCTTCGACTCGCGGTCCCAGGCGTCGGCGAAGAGGGCGTCGGCGTCGGTGGCACGGCCCTCCGCGACGACGCGCTCGGCCAGCGCGCGGACGGCGTGCTCGCGGTCGGCGCCGAGGTCGGCGTCGAGGAGCACGAGGCGGTTCGTGATGAGGGATGGCATGTTCTTCTCCAGGTGGGACGGGTCAGCGATCGGCGGCGATCGGGAGGAGCGGCTGGACGGTGACGCTGTCCGGCCGTGTCTGGTCGGGGGACGGCATGGTGCTGCCGGGGAGGGAGGCGGCGGCGGATCCGTGCGCGACGGCCTGCATGAGCCGCCCCTCCGGTCCCGCCCCGCGGTGGTCGGCGAGCAAGTAGCCCGCGAGCGACGAGTCGCCCGCGCCCACGGTGCTCACCGGCACGATCGGCGGCATGGTGGCGTGCCACCCTCCGTCGGCCGTGGTGAGGACGGCTCCGCGGGCGCCGAGGGTCGCGAGGACCGCGCGGCAGCCGCGAGAGACGAGGGATCGGGACGCGTCGTGGGCGAGGCGGGGGTCCTCCTCCAGCGCATCCGGGTCGTCGAGCCCGAGGAGCTCGGCGAGCTCCTCCCCGTTGGGCTTGACGAGGTCGACCACGGCGCCCGACGCCACGAGCGCCGCCATCGGCGCGCCCGAGGAGTCGACGGCGATGCGGGGGGCGCGGTCGCCGAGCTCCGCCCGCACGGCCTGCACCACGCGGGCGTGGAAGTCGTCGTCGAGGCCGGGCGGCAGGGATCCGGCGAGCACCAGCCAGGTGGCGGCGCGGGCGTGCCGGACCACGAGCGCGACGAGCGCGTCCGCCTCGGCCGCGGTCAGCACGGGCCCGGGCTCGTTGACCTTGGTGGTCGTGCCGTCGGGCTCGGTGAGCGTGACGTTCTGCCGGACGCGGCCGGCGATGTCGAGGTGGTCGAGGGGGATCCGCTCGGCGGCGAGCGCCACGAGCATCGGGTCGTCGAGACGGCCCGGCAGGAGCGCGACGGTGTCGAGGCCGGACGCGATGAGCGCGCGGGAGACGTTGACGCCCTTGCCGCCCGGCTGCTCCGTGACGCCGCGGGCGCGCTGCACGGCGCCGCGCGCGAGGGCGCCGGCCAGGTCGATCGTGCGGTCGAGGCTGGGGTTGGCGGTGAGGGTGAGGATCACGCGACCATCACCTCCACCTCGGCGGCGGCCAGGGCGTCGGCGAGCGGCGCGTCGGGCGCGGCGTCGGTGACGAGGGTGTCGAGGTCGTCGAGGGCGGCGAAGCCCACGAGCGCCTCCTCCCCCGCCTTCGAGGCGTCCACGAGCGCGACGGCCCGTCGGGATCCCCGGGTCAGTGCGGTCTTCACGGCGGCTTCCTCCTCGTCGGGCGTGCTCAGGCCGAACTCCGCGTGGATGCCGTTGGCGCCGATGAAGGCGATGTCCGGCCGCAGGCGCGACAGCTGTCCGAGCGTCGCGGGCCCGACCGCGGCGCTCGTGATGCCGCGGAGGCGGCCGCCGAGCAGCTGCACCTCCACGGCCGGGTTCCGGCTGACCGTCTGCGCGACGACCATCGAGTGCGTGACCACGACCAGCGTGCGGCCGGGGACGTCCGGGACCCAGGCGGCGATCCGCTCCGCGACGAGGCCCGTGGTCGTCCCGGCGTCGACGGCGACGGATCCCTGGAAGGTCGCGGGCAGGAGGGCCATCGCGGCGTCGGCGATGCGGCCCTTGGCGTCGGTGTTGCGCGTGCTGCGCGCGTCGAGGCTCTCCTCGACGCGCGACGAGCGGTTGGCGCGGACGGCGCCGCCGTGGACGCGGCGCAGGACCCCGCGGGCCTCCAGCTGGGCGAGGTCGCGGCGGACGGTCTCCGTGGTGACGGCGAAGTCGCGGGACAGGTCCACGACGGTGACGCGGCCCGCGCGCTCGAGGAGGTCGACCACCCGGTCCTGGCGTTCCTCGGCGTACACGGGCGGTCTCCTTCGACTCCGCGGGGCACGTGCGCCTCGCGTCCTCGCACTGTAGCCCCCATCCACAGGAGAAGCAACACGAAACCACACGAACCCACACGGATCCGCAGGGGACCTGCAGGGTGGGCTGCGGCCGGATCAGCGTCCGAGCGCGGCAGCCTCCTCGCGCAGCACGCCGGCGATGGCGCCCGCCTCCCACGCGAGCCCGGCCGCGTTGGGATGCAGGGGCACGTCGCCCGCGCTGCCGCCGAGGCCCGCGACGTACGGATCCCCGTCGTCGCCGACGCACGACCCGTGCGCGGCCGTCGGCGTCGCCTGGTCGACGAAGCGGATGCCCGCCGCCTCCGCCTCGCGGGCGATGGCCGCGTCGAGCGCGTCCTGGATCCCGGCGAGCCAGGGCGCGTCCCGGTCCGTCAGGAGCACCTGCCCGTTGACGGTCGACGACGCGGTCGCGGCGAGGCACCCCTCCGCCGGGAGCGCGTCCGGGGCGCCGAGCACGGTCAGGTACCCGAGCGCGACGATGCGGGCGTCCGGTGCGGCGGCGCGGATCCGGCCGAACGCGTCGGCCAGTCGCCCCGAGACCTCGCCGTCGATGCGGGCGCGCACGGCGTCGGTCCCGCCGGCGGGGGCGAGCGCGTCGACGCACGTGGTCGGTCCGGCGGCGACCGGGCCGTCCGCGTCCCGCGCGAGGCAGCCGCCCACGAGCGCGGGGAAGCCGAGGTCGTTGCCGCCGATGCGGACGAGGACGACGTCCGCGCCGCCCGCCAGCGCGTCGATCTGGGCCGGCAGCGGCTGCCCGTCGCGCTCGCGCGGGGCGAGGAGGTCGGCCGTCGTGGCGCCGTCGCAGGCCGCGTCGACGAGGTCGGCGCCGACGGCGTCGGCCGCGACGCGGATCGAGGCGGCGACCGTGCGGCCGCACACGCCCGCGTCCCCGGGGAGCGGCTCGGCCGAGCCCGTCCCCGTGGAGTACGAGTCGCCCAGGGAGACCACGCGGAGCGGTCCCGGCGCGGGCGGATCCGGGGTGGGCGCCGTGCACGCGGCGAGCCCCAGCGCGACGGCCGCCGTGAGGATGGCGAGCGCGGTCAGGCGCGCGCTCCGACCGCGGATCCCCGGCTGGCGGATCCGGGCGGGTCGCAGGTCGTGGTCGTCCGGCATCGCCTCGACCCTACGCGCGGGCCGGGCTGCTCCCGACCCCTCAGTCCTCGACGCCGCGCTGCCGCACGTACACGACCACGGCGACGATGAGCCCGACGACCAGGCCCGCGGCCAGCGGGAAGAGGAACCCGCCCGGGCCGATCTGCGTGATGACGCTGCCGTGGTCGATCCGCGTGTCGACGACGCCGGGGACGTCGAGCCCCGGGTAGCCCTCGGTGGCCTGCGCGAACGACGTGATGAGCAGGGTCACGATGACCGCCGCACCCACCACGAACGCCGCCAGGAAGCCCAGGACCGCGGATCCCACGACCGAGGCACGGTGCGGATCGGCGACGTTCGAGTGGTGCAGGCTGGCGTGCGACATTCGTGAGCTCCAGGGTTAGATGACCCGTGCTACGGTACGCGCGTCCTCCATCTGGAGGACAGCCCCCCGATCGGGGAGAGGCCCTGTTCGCGCCCCCGTTGACGCGCCCCCGTTCGCGACCCGGGGACTCCCCACCAGGACGCGCGAATCCGCGGTGAAAGGACGGACATGGACGGCTGGAGACTGGACCCCGCGAAGGCGCGCGCCGTCCTCACGAAGGCGGAGTCAGACGCAGAGGGAATCGCGAAGGCGACCACGACGATGGAGACCGCGATAGGCCACGCCTCGGCAGCGGTCGGCACGGGTTCCCAGGCGGCAGCCGCTCTCGCCGACCTCAGCATCGATCCCCTGGGCGTCGACCTCCTGGCCGTGAAGAACCAGGTGGCCACGGCGATCTCCGCGACGCGCTCCTCCATCTCGGACTACGAGCAGGGTGACGAGCAGATGGCGACGGACGCCGCGAAGCACGTGGCGGATGTCCGCTGGGGCGGTTCCGAGTGATCGAGATCGGGACGCTCGCCGACGTGCCCGGCTCCGCGGCCGTCGAGATCGCGGCAGGGGAGTTCGCGGACGTCGCCACCCAGCTCGACGGGGCGATGGATGCCGTCGCTTCCGGGTGGACCGGGCTCGCCGCGGAGGACGTGTACGACGGTCCTGGTGCTGACCGTGTCTACGCCGCGATGGATGCACCGAAGAAGGTCGCCCAGATGGTCGCGGCGGAAGCGAAGAATGCCCGCCGCGTGCTCGATGACTACGCCTCCACGCTCGCCGACCTCGCCACCCGGCGCGCTTCCCTGGCCTCGGACGTGGACGCGCACACATCCTCCATGGACGACACCTTCGACGACGAGGACTCCATCGGGGCGCGGGACACCCCCGGCGGCCGGCTGGCGGACGACGTGGCGAAGTTCAATCGCGATGTGGCCGCGGCCGATGAGGACTGCGCGCGGCGCCTCCGGGCGCTGTCCAAGTACGGGGGACCCCTGCGCTGGAAGCAGTCAGCGGACGCCCTCGCGAGCAACACGAGTTCAGCTCTCATCGGACTGGGACAAGGCCTGGCGCAGCGTGTTCGTTACACAGTGGTCGCAACAGAACCCCTGCCGACCGAGCCGGAGCTCGTGGACACAGAGGACGTATTCCAGAATCGGGAATATGCGCTCCGCCCCGGAAGCTCATTACTCGTCCCTCGGCAAGTCGCGCAGTCAGAGGTACCGCAGCCGAAACTCTCGATAAAGACCGAGCCACATTACTTCACGACGGTTGACCCGGATGTGGCCCCGCAAGCCATACCCGGGGCCGCAAAGATTGCCGGTCGCGCACTCGGCGTCGCTGGATTCGCCTTCACTATCGCAGATGCCGGAAGCGAGCAGTATCAGAAGGATCTTGAGAGCCACCCCGAATGGACACAAGACGACAGGCTCGCCTCGGCCAGTAAATCTGCTGTAGTTGTAGGAGGGTTCTCGGCCGCGGGGAGCTGGGCTGGAGCGGGCGCTGGCGCAGAACTCGGCATGGCATTGGGAAGCGTCATCCCCGGCCCGGGGACCGCTATCGGAGGTATAATAGGCGGTATAGCGGGGGGAATCATCGGCGGTAACGTCGGTTCAGATGCCGGTGAAGAAGTAAAGAGCGCGATGGACGGGGCAAAGTGAGCGGGCAGGACAGCTCGGTCCACAGTGCAGGGTGGCGGCTTGCGCGCACGACTCTCGGAGCACTGAAGTTGCCGACCCACTGGGTAAATCGAGATTCGGGCGGCGCGGTGTTTGCCGCTGCGAGCGAGATGCCAGGGCGTGATCCATTTCACGCGAACATCGTACTTTCGGTGGTCGAAAGCCGAGGGGGTATCGTGGAAGATTCCTTGCGAGCGCTCGAGGAGACGGTGTCCATGGAACCCTGGTCCCACGTGCTGTCGATCAATCCTTGGGACGAAGGACGCTTCCAGCGACGGATGCAATTCATCTACGAGGTCGGCGGCGACACCGTCGCCGTGTCAAAGTTCACCGCCTCTTTCGACACGAGGCGCATAGATTTGACGTGCAGCTCAGGGTTCGACTCCTATCCCGAAATCACCGACATATTCGACGCGATCGCCATCCACAGCCCACTCGAGGAGCTCGACCTTTGACAGCGTTCTTAGATGAAGCAGCATCAGTCGAGTGGGCGCGCCCGCTGGAGAACCTAGGTCCGTTACGGGGCCAGCCGGATCCACTGATGGCTTTTCAACTGCCCGTAGGCTCATTCAACGCGTTGATGGAAGCCAGAAACCGGGGGCTCGTCCCCTCGGCTCGGCGAAAGAGCCCGCAGGGTGTCGCTCTCCGCGAGGTCGGCTTGACGGGACGCTTCGGCGCGCCGACGGAGCTCGGCCTCGACTTCGCGGGAATCGTCGCGAACCCGAGATACCGGCTGGCCGCAGCACGGCGCTCAGGAAATACATCGGCATCGTGGAGCCTCTGGGTGAGAGGAGCGTCAGCCGCCATCCTCGTCCGCGAAGAAGGGCGTGAAAAGCTCGACATCACACGATTCAGCACTGGGGTGGCCCGGCTCGCGGGGTGGCTTCCGATCAATCCCTCATGGCCGATTCCGGGCACCGACGAGTCGATTGACAAAGTCATCGACGACGAGGACATCGAAGCCCGCATCCGAGGCGAGCACGTCGATGCCCCCTCATGGGCCTCCGAGCCGCTGAAGAGGCGCTGGTCAGGTACGTGGTCTGCCGCGACCGTCGTCGAGCCCACGAGCAAGCAGGGGCTCGTCCTCGTCATGATCGACGGCTGCGTCCATCTACGAGAGAAGGCCGAGCAGGGATCTTCACTCACCCAAGTCCCCTCCCACTGGGTGCTTCCCACTCTTGTCGACCTGGTCGCCCGCACAGGAGGACGGCGGTGATCTACTACGCGATCGGTGCCAGCTTCATGGCAATCGGCCTCCTCGGCTACACCGGCCTCTGGCGAGCGTGGTCACGCGATGGCGCCTACTACTACGTCTTCGGGCTCTTCTGGTTCGGACTCGGCGCGTTCCTTATCGGGTTCATCGAGTTCGTCCCGACCGCTCCCACCTGGGTCCTGTGGATCCCCATGGTCCTGATCGTCGCGGGCGGTGCCAGCACGTGGTACCTCCCGCCGATCCTGACGCCGCGGTGGTTCCGGGCTATGCAGCGCTCACGCCGCTGAGCTGCACGGCACCTTCGGGGAGGATGCCGGTGTCAGGCCCACGTGTCGTCCGCGATGAAACGCCACCGGGTCGTCCGCCTCTCACGTACCATGCATCCCGGTAGCGGTGGCGTCTCATGGAAGGATGTGTCCATAGTCCCGGACACGAGCGCCTGATGCTGATCCTCCTCGGATCCGCCCTCACATTGGCATCGGAGAGAGCCCCCGGCCGTAAACGAGACTTAGACCGCGAACGAAAAGAGCCCCGCACCTCGATGAGGTGCGGGGCTCATGCGGTGGATCTGAGGGGATTCGAACCCCTGACCCCCTGCATGCCATGCAGGTGCGCTACCAACTGCGCCACAGACCCGTTCTCCGCTTCCCTGCGGAAGCGACTCGTCTACATTACTACACATTCCGACCACCCCATGACCAGGGCATCCGCTCCGACGGGCGGACGGCGGAGGAGCGTCAGTCGAAGAGCTCGCTGAGCCAGCTCTCCTTCTTGCGGCGCTTGTGGCCGTACCCGTCGCCCTGCCCGTAACCACCAGCCTGCCCGTAACCACCAGCCTGCCCGTAGCCGCCGGCGGACGGGTATCCAGACCCGCGGTCGTCCCGCGACCCGTACGACCGATCACGGCCGTCCTCGCGCCGACGGTCGTCATCGCGACGATCGCGGTCGCCATCGCGCCAGCGGTCGTCGCGTGCCGCATCCGGGTAGCCGCCGAGCGGGGCGGCTGGCGCGACGGGAGGCGCGGCCGCTGCCGGGGGCCGGGACTCCTGATCGGCGCGATCGAGGATCTTGTCGAGCTCGCCGCGGTCGAGCCACACGCCCCGGCAGTCGGGGCAGTAGTCGATCTCCACCCCGCTGCGCTCGCTCATGACCAGGGTCGCGGAGTCGTTGGGGCACTTCATGCGGGGATCTCCTCGCGGGTGGGTCGTGGGTGGATCAGGACGAGGAGGTCGTCGACTCGATCTCGAGGGCGACGACGGGGCAGTCCTTCCAGAGGCGCTCCAGCGAGTAGTACATGCGGTCCTCCTCGGTGAAGACGTGGGCGACGACGTCGCCGAAGTCGAGGAGGATCCAGCGACCCTCGCTCTTCCCCTCGCGGCGCAGCGGCTTGGCGCCGGCCTCGATCATCTTGTCCTCGATCTCGTCGGCGACCGCCTGCGCGTTCCGCTCGTTGCGGGCCGAGGCGATGAGGAAGACGTCGGTGAGGGGCAGGGGCCCGGAGACGTCGAGCGCGACCAGGTCGATGGCCTGCTTGGAATCGGCAGCGAGGGCGGCGACCTTGAGCAGGTCGAGGGCGCGGGGAGAAGCGGTCACAGAGTCCTTCCGGGACGGGTGGGGTGGTGCATCAGCGATCAGAATACATTCGTCATGAAGGCGACGATGACGAGACCCGCGCCGATGACCGCCACTCCCCCGGCCGTGACGGCCGCCACGACGGGCGCCGTGAAGCGCTTGCGGGGCGGCGGCTGCACGACGGCGCGGGTGGAGGTGTGGGTGCTGACGGCGCGGCTCGCGCGGACGGGCTCGGAGTCGGATCCGCCGGGCGCGTGGTCCTGGTCGTCGCCCTGCTCGAGGATGCGGTCCATGTCGGCGGTGTCGAACCGGTCCGGGTGCGTGCCCATGGAGCCGAGGCTGCGGGGCAGGTCGATGGACCCGGTGATGATGATCTCGCCCGTGCTGTTGAGCGCCTGCTGCATGTCGTTCGCGTGCGGCACGGTCGGGAGGATGAAGTGGTTGCCGGTGTGCGGCTGGTCCTCGTCGACCTGGTCCTGCACCGACCAGTGGCCGGTGGGCGGCGTGAAGGGTGCCGCCGGGTCGGCTGCGGGCGTGGGGGCGGCGGCGGGCGCCTCCGGTGCCGCGGGCTCCTCGACGCGGGCGGCCGGCTCCGTGGCGTCCTCCCCCGCGTCGGACGCGCGGGTCCCGAACGCGGGCTCGATGTGCGGGGCCGGCGCGGCGGAGTCCCAGGGCGTGCCACCGAGCGACGGCGCCGGGCGCGGATCTTCGCCGCGCTCGGGGACGTGGGTGGCGAGCGGCGGCACGGTGGGCTGCTCGCCGGAGGCATCGAGGTCGCGGTCGGCGTCGTCGCCCGAGGGGGTGATGGGCGCGAAGGGCCACGCCGACGGGGTGCGCGCCGACGCGTCGGCGGTGGCGGACGCCTCGGAGGCGGCGGTCTCCGGCGTCAGGGACGCGGGAGCCTCCGGCGGCGCCGCGTCCGAGGGCGCGGCATCCGCTGCATTGCGCTCGTCCTCGGCGAGGGCAGCGCGGCGGTACGCGCTGCCGTACGGGGCGCGCGGGCGCGGCGTCGCCCGGGAGCCGCGGCCGTACCGCACGTACGGCGGGACCGTGGTGTCGGTGGCGGGCGGGGCGTCGTCGACCGGGGCGGGTGCGTCTCCGGTCGACGACGTGTCGTCGTCGGAGGCGGCCGGACCCGCGGGCGTCGGGTCAGCGCCGGCTGCGTCCTGGTCCGGCGCGTCGTCGGCGGGGGCGTCGTGGTCGGATCCGCGCTGCTCGCGGGCCGCCTCCTCCGCCTCGCGGATGGCGCGGAGCTGGCGGCGTGTGAGGACGCCGCCGGACAGCAGGATCGCGGACGTGTCGGGACCGACGCCGGATGGCGCGGGCTCCTCCGCGGGGATGGGCTCCGGGGAACCCGCCGGGGCGACATCGGCGGATGCCGCGCGGTCGGCCTCGGCGGCACCATCGGTGGATGCGCTGCCGTCGGTCTCGTCGCCGGAGGACGGGGCCGGGGCCTCCGCCGGCGCGTCGTCGGCCTCGTCGATTCCCAGGGCGCGGGCGCGCGCTCGCTCGGCGGCGCGCATCTCGCGGCGGCTCAGTCCGAGGGTCGCGGGAGCGGGACCGTCGTCGAACGAGGTCGGCCCGGTGTCGGGCGCATCGTGGGAGGGGGTCATTGCGGGCTCCGATACAGGTGGTGCTTGGAGATGTACTGGACGACTCCGTCAGGGACGAGGTACCACACGGGGAAGCCGCGTCCGACTCGGCTCCGGCAGTCGGTCGAGGAGATCGCCAGCGCCGGGACCTCCAGCAATCTTACGTCGGCGTGCGGGAGGCCGCTCTCGGTGAGGTCGTGCCCCGGTCGGGTCACGGCCACGAAGTGCGCGAGGTCCCAGAGCTCCTGGACGTCCTTCCAGCCGAGGATCTGCTGGATGGCGTCGGCGCCGGTGATGAAGAACAGCTCCGCATCCGGGTGCGCCCGCCGGATGTCGCGGAGCGTGTCGATCGTGTAGGTCGTGCCGCCGCGGTCGATGTCGACGCGGCTGACGGTGAAGCGGGGGTTGGCCGCGGTGGCGATGACGGTCATGAGGTAGCGGTGCTCGCCGTCGGTCACCGTCTGCTTCTGCCACGGCTGGCCCGTGGGGACGAAGACGACCTCGTCGAGCTGGAGGTGCTGCTGCACCTCGCTCGCGGCGACCAGGTGGCCGTTGTGGATGGGGTCGAATGTGCCGCCCATGACCCCGATGCGCGGGCGCGGGGTCGGAGGGGTGGTCATGTGGCGGGGCTCCGGATCAGTGCGCCTGGTCGGCGGTCCCGTGGCCCTGCTCCGCCACCGGCGGCTTGCCCCACTTGTCCGAGTGGCGGTTGCTGACGTCGCGGAAGCTGAACATCACCACGCCGAGAGCGGTGAACACGACGGCCGCGACGGCCGGGAAGACCCAGAGCGGAGCGGCGAGCGCCATGGCGTGCTCGGTCTCGGCGAGGATGGTGGTGGTCAGCGCGTGCATGGGATCTCCGTTCGTGGCGCACCCCGGGGCACGGAGGCGGCACCTGTCATCCTATCGGCGGGCCCCCGTGAGGGGCGCATCGGCTCCCGGGCGTGCCGGGGAACGGCCGTGCGGTCAGCCGCGGACCTGGCCGCTCCCGCGGACGATCCACTTGGTGCTCGTGAGCTCCTGCAGCCCCATGGGGCCGCGGGCGTGCAGCTTCTGCGTGGAGATGCCGACCTCGGCGCCGAAGCCGAAGACGGATCCGTCGGTGAACCGCGTGGACGCGTTGACCATGACGACGGCCGAGTCGACCGCGGCGAGGAAGCGCTCCGCCTCCCGGACGTCGGAGGTGACTATCGACTCCGTGTGGTGCGTCGACCAGCGGGCGATGTGCGCGACGGCGTCCTCCGCGGAGTCGACGACGCGCACCGCGAGGTCGAGCGAGAGGTACTCGGCGGCCCAGTCCTCGTCGGTGGCCGGGACCGCGGCGGGCCAGAGGGCTCGGACGGCCCCGTCGCCGTGGATCGTCACGCCGCGGTCGCGCAGGGCGTCGAGCACGGCCGGCAGGATCCGCGGAGCGGCCTCCCGGTGCACGAGCAGCGTCTCCATCGCGTTGCAGACGCTCGGGCGGCTGACCTTGGCGTCGACCGCGACGGCTGTCGCCATGTGCGCGTCCGCCGAGGCGTCGAGGTAGACGTGGACGACGCCGGCGCCCGTCTCGATGACCGGCACGGTCGACTCCTCGACGACGGTGCGGATGAGCTCAGCCGATCCGCGTGGCACGAGCACGTCGACGAGGCCGCGGGCGCGCATGAGCCGGGCCGCGCCGGCGCGACCGTGGGCGTCGACCGTCTGCACGGCGTCGGCGGGGAGGCCCGCACCGGCGACGGCGTCGCGCATGACGTCGACGAGCACGGCGTTCGTGCGGAGGGCCGCGGATCCGCCGCGCAGCACGACCGCGTTGCCGCTCCGGAGCGCGAGGGCCGCGATGTCCACCGTGACGTTGGGGCGCGCCTCGTAGATCGCGCCCACGACGCCGAAGGGCACGCGCACCTGCGACAGGAGCAGGCCGTTGGGCAGGGTGCGCCCCCGCACGACCTGGCCGAGCGGGTCGTCGAGGCCGCGGATCCCGGAGACCGCCTCGGCCAACCCCCGCACGCGGGCCGCGTCGAGCGCGAGGCGGTCGAGGAGACCGGCCGCGAGGCCCGTGGCGCGTCCGGCGGCGAGGTCCTCCTCGTTCGCGGCCACGATGCGGTCGGAGGCCGACAGGAGGGCGGAGGCGATGCGGTCGAGGGCGGCGTCGCGCTCGACCGCGGTGCTGGCCGCCAGCCGCGTGGCTGCGGCGCGCGCGCCCGCGAGCACGGCCTCGAGCCCGCCCGCCCCACCGTCGGCGAGGTCGACGGACGGCTCGGCATCGGGCACGGCGGGGGCGATCGAGGGCATGGACGGAAGCCTAGCCAGACGCGGGCGCCGCCAGAGGGCGACGGATCAGGCGCGCGGAGCGAACCACGTGCCCACCGCACCGCCGTCGAGCGCCTCGGCGACCTGCGCGGTCGCGGTGAGGAGGACGCCCGTGCCGGCCTCCGCGGCGAGGCGGGCCGCGGCGACCTTGGTGACCGCTCCCCCGGTGCCGACGCCGGTGCCGGTGCTCCCGATCTCGACGCCGGCGAGCTCGTCGCCGAAGTCGACGTGCTCGATGCGCCGCGCCCCGGGCTCCTCCGGGGGACGCGTGTAGAGGGCGTCCACGTCGGACAGCAGCAGGAGCAGGTCCGCCTGCACGAGCTGGGCGACGAGCGCCGCCAGCCGGTCGTTGTCGCCGAACCGGATCTCGTGGGTCGCCACGGTGTCGTTCTCGTTGACGATGGGCAGGATCCGGAGCCCGAGCAGCCGCTCCATGGCGCGCTGCGCGTTCTCGCGGTGATCGGGAGCCGCGAGGTCCCCCGCCGTGAGGAGCACCTGGCCGGCGACGATCCCGTAGCGGTCGAGCGCCTCCTGGTACCGGAAGACGAGGATGCTCTGGCCGACGGCGGCCGCGGCCTGCTGCGTGGCGAGGTCGGCCGGCCGGTCGTCCAGGCGGAGGAACGGCATGCCGGTGGCGATGGCGCCGGAGGAGACCAGCACGACCTCGGCGCCGCGGCCGTGGGCCGCGGCGATCGCGTCGACCAGCGGGCTGATCTGGCCGGCGTTGTCACCGCTGATGGAGGACGAGCCGACCTTCACGACGATGCGGCGCGCGGCGGGGATCCCGTCGCGCGAGGTCGTCCCCGCGCGCGGAGCCGTCCCCACCCGTCAGGCCTTCTCGTCCGCGGTGGGCTCGCCGTCCTCGTCGGCCCAGAGCCCGGCCTCGCCCTCGCGCACGAGCTCCGCGCGGGCCTCGGCCTTGGCGTCCATGCGCGCGAAGTAGTCCTCGCGGCGGGCCTGGTTGGTGCGGCGGCGGATCGGGTCGACGCGGGCGTCCGCGCCGCGCGGGCTCGTGATGAGCTCGGCCGTGGACGTGAGCGTGGGCTCCCAGTCGAAGACGATGCCGTCGCCCTCGCCGATGACGACGCTGGATCCGGCGACCGCCCCAGCCTTGAACAGCCCGTCCTCCACGCCGAGCTTGGCGAGCCGGTCGGCGAGGTAGCCGACGGCCTCGTCGTTGGTGAAGTCGCACTGCTGCACCCAGCGCTCGGGCTTGGCGCCGAGGACGCGGTAGACGTCGCCGTAGCTGCCGCCGTCGACGCGGATCGTGAACGGCTTCTCGTCCACCGCGCGCGGGCGGAGCACGATGCGCTCGGCCTCGGGCTGCTCGAGCGCCGCGGTGCGCGCGGCCTCCACGAGCTCGGCGAGGGCGAAGGACAGCTGGCGCAGGCCGTCGTGGCTGACGGTGGAGATGTCGAACACGCGGTAGCCGCGTGCCTCGAGCTCCGGGCGCACGAGCTCGGCGAGCTCCTTCGCCTCGGGCACGTCGATCTTGTTGAGCGCGATGAGCTGGGGGCGCTCGATGAGCGGGACCTGCCCGTCCGGCACCGGGTAGGCGGCCAGCTCGCCGAGGATGATGTCGAGGTCCGAGATCGGGTCGCGGCCGGGATCCAGCGTCGCGCAGTCGAGCACGTGCAGCAGCGCCGAGCAGCGCTCGACGTGGCGGAGGAACTCGAGGCCGAGGCCCTTGCCCTCGCTCGCGCCCTCGATGAGGCCGGGGACGTCGGCCACCGTGTAGCGCGAGTCGGCGACCTCGACGACGCCGAGGTTCGGGTGCAGGGTCGTGAAGGGGTAGTCGGCGATCTTCGGCTTCGCGGCCGAGATGGAGGCGACGAGGCTCGACTTGCCAGCCGACGGGTAGCCCACGAGAGCCACGTCGGCGACGACCTTGAGCTCGAGGACGACGTCGCCCTCCTGTCCGCGCGTCCCGAGGAGCGCGAACCCGGGCGCCTTGCGCTTCGTGGTGGCGAGCGACGCGTTGCCGAGCCCGCCCTGTCCGGCCTCCGCGGCGACGAAGCGCATGCCGGGGACCGCCATGTCGACAAGGACCTCGCCGGCCGGGTCCTTGACGACGGTGCCGACCGGGACGGGCAGCTCGAGCATCTCGCCGAGGGTGCCGTGGCGGTGGTCGCCCATGCCGGGCCCGCCGTTGCGCGAGGACCGGTGCGGGCCGCGGTGGTACGCGAGCAGCGTGGTGACCTGGGGGTCGGCGACGAGGACGATGTCGCCGCCGTTGCCGCCGTTGCCGCCGTCGGGGCCCGCGAGGGGCTTGAACTTCTCGCGGCGCACCGAGACGCAGCCGTTGCCGCCGTTTCCCGCCCGCAGGTGGAGGGTGACGGTGTCGACGAATGTCGCCATGGCTGTCGCTCGTTTCTTCTTGGAGGTGTCCCCCTGCGGAACGCACGCAAGGGCGGGCCGAGGAGGCCCGCCCTTGATGTGCTGCGCGGCGAAGCCGCTGCAGGGTCCGTGCTGTCGGCCTGCGCTAGGCCGGGACGACGATGTTGACGACCTTGCGGCCGCCCTTGACGCCGAACTCCACCGAGCCGGCGGAGAGGGCGAACAGCGTGTCGTCGCCACCACGGCCGACGTTGACGCCGGGGTGGAAGTGCGTGCCGCGCTGGCGGACGATGATCTCGCCGGCGCCGACGACCTGGCCGCCGAAGCGCTTCACGCCGAGGCGCTGGGCGTTCGAGTCACGGCCGT
>Ga0308163_10002203_pt1 | contig 18368 bp, 13 predicted proteins | sample PhyTR1_FD_201037 | JGI IMG/M metagenome (GOLD analysis project Ga0308163, IMG submission 201037) | Phyllosphere microbial communities from UC Gill Tract Community Farm, Albany, California, United States - DLSLT.R1 | ecosystem: Host-associated > Plants > Phyllosphere > Unclassified | place: USA...
CGGCATACGATGGCACCGACGCACGCGCACGCAAGTGCGCCGTGCGCCCTTGCGGGCAGGGGCGGGATCGATCTGGTTCATCGGGTTGACGCTGGGAAGATATGCGCATCATAGGCAAATCCGCGCCCGCCTGTGTCAAGCCCCGCCGCGCGAGGCGGCCATCACCGGCGCCGGCCAGTAAACGACTGCATCCAGACCGCCGCCTGCGCGGTTCTCCAGGCTCACCCGGGCGCCGTCCTTGCCGGCCAGGGCGCGGGCGATGGTCAGGCCCAGTCCGGCCCCGCCGGTTTCCCGCGAACGCGAGGTTTCCAGCCGCACGAAGGGATCGAACACGCTGCGCAGCTCGTCTTCGGCCAGCCCGGGGCCCTGATCGCTGATGCGCACCCGCACGCCCTTGCCATCCCGTTCGGCCCGCACGCTGGCCGACTGCCCGTACATCAGCGCGTTGTCCAGCAGGTTGCTGAAAAGACGGCGCATGGCCAGCGGCCGCAGCATCAGCACCGCGCCACAGCCGCCATCGAAGCGGGCGTCGGCGCCGGCTTCCACGGCATCTTCCACCAGGCTTTCCAGCAGCGAATCCAGGTCCAGCGGCGCCCGCTGTTCGGCGCTTTCGGCGCTGCGCGCCAGCTCCAGCCCCTCGCGGATCAGCGCCTGCATGGCCGCCAGGTCAGCGATCAGGCGCTCGCGCAGGGCTTCGTCTTCCACGTTCTCAAGCCGCAGGCGCAGGCGCGTGACCGGCGTCTGCAGGTCATGGGTGATCGCCGCGAGCATGTGGGTGCGCTCGGCCAGGTGCCGCTGCAGTTGCTGCTGCATGGCATTGAAGGCCTCGGCGGCGCGCTGGACTTCCAGCGGGCCGGTGACCGGCATCGGCTCGCGGTGCAGGTCCTGGCCCAGCTCCTGCGCAGCGCTGGCCAACCGCTGCAGCGGCGCACTGGCCATCCGCGCGACGGCATACGCCAGCACGGCGATGGCCAGCACCAGCAGGCTCAGGAACAGCGGATCCACTGCCAGCACGCCGTTGTGCGCCACTGCAGGCGATTCCAGCGCCAGCGCCAGCGCGGTGCCATCGGACAGGGTCAACTGCACTGCGCGGCAACGCGGTGGGATGAAGGCCGGATCGCGCTCGCGCGGCGGCCGGTTGCGGTGCTTGTCCTTGTCCGGCGGCGGCAGCAGCTCTTCCATGCGCGGCAGGCAGGCCCGGAAGGAAGTGAAATGCACCGACGCACTGGCCACCGGACCGGGGCGCGCCGCCAGCACGTCCATCAACGCGCTGTCCGCCCTGCCCTGGCGGGCACCGGGCAGCAGCACGCGCACGCTGGGACCGCCCGCCGCCAGCAGCCGCTCGCGCAGTTCCGGATTGCCGTCCAGCAGGTTCACGTAGCCCTGCAGGCGGTCGGCGATGCGGGTCAGGTTCTGCCGTTCGAACTCCTGCTGCCGCTTGGCGCCGGCCAGCAAGGTCGCGCCGATCGCCGCCACGCTCATGCCCAGCAGCAGGATCACGAACAGCCGGCCCACCATCGAAGACAGGAAGCGGCGCAGCCGGCTCATTCCAGCGTCACCGCCGCAGCCAGCACATAGCCTTCGTTGCGCACGGTCTTGATCAGGCCATCAGGGCCACCGTCATCGGCCAGCTTGTTGCGCAGGCGACTGACCTGCAGGTCGATCGCGCGGTCCTGCGATTCGTAGTTGCGCCCGGTACTGAGGGCGACCAGCTGTTCGCGCGAGAGCACCTTGTTGGCGTGGCCGACGAATACCCGCAGCAGGCGGAACTCAGCACCGGACAGCACCACCACGCGACCATCGGGATCGACCAGGTGGCGGTGTTCGAGGTCGAAGATCCAGCGCGAGAAGCGCGCACGGCGGATCGCCAGCGGCTCCAGGTTGGCCGGCAACGCTTCGGTCCTGCGCAGCACGTTGCGGATGCGCGCCAGCAGCTCACGCGGTTCGAACGGCTTGGCCAGGTAATCGTCGGCCCCCATTTCCAGCCCCAGCACGCGATCGATGGGTTCGGCGCGTGCAGTGAGCATGATCACCGGCGTGGCCGAGCGTGCGCGCAGGTCGCGGCAGAGGGTCAGCCCATCCTCGCGCGGAAGGTTCAGGTCCAGCACGATCAGGTCGACATGCTCGCGCTCCAGTACCTGGCGCATGCCCGCGCCGTCGGCGGCGGTGCTGACCTGGTAGCCGGCGCGACCGAGCTGCTCGGCCAGCAGGCTGCGGATGTCGTTGTCGTCATCGACGATGAGCAGGCGGTGCATCGGGTGGGTGGTCTCCATGGCGGCATCATCCCCTGTCGGCAGCTGAACCGCACTCGGGCCAATGCGTTGCAGTGTATCCAGCGGCATACGCGATACACGGTGAAACACGCTTGATGCCGCCATGTTACACACGGACACACGTTGAGGATTGAGCCTGCGGGCAAACGGTTCGCACAATGAACACGATGCCGCTGGACGGCCTGTCGAGTACACCCCACCGTGAATTTCCGCCTGCTGCCCAAGACCCGCCGCGGTCGTCTGTTGCTGTCACTGCTGGTCATCGTGTTGCTCGCCGCGATTGCCTGGTGGCTGCTGCGCAAGCCCGCTGCACCGACGCTGGCCACGTCCCCGGTGACCCGCGCCGATGTGGAGCAGACGGTGGACGCCACCGGGGTCATCGACGCCTACCGGCTGGTCAGCGTCGGCGCGCAGGCTTCCGGCCAAGTGCGCTCGCTGAAGGTCCAGCTCGGCGATACGGTGAAGGAAGGCGAGTTGATCGCCGAGATCGACGCCACCACCCAGCAGAACACCGTGCTCAAGGCCGAAGCCACCCTGCAGCAGCAGCGCGCGCAGTTGGCGGTGCAGCAGGCCAGCCTGCGCCAGGCCGAACTGGACTTCGCCCGCCAGCAGCAGATGCTCGCCGCCGAAGCCACGTCGCGGCAGGAATACGACGCCGCCGAAGCCACGCTGAAGACCGCCCGCGCGCAGATCCAGGCCAACCAGGCGCAGATCAAGGGCAGCGAAACCGAAGTCGCCACCGCGCGTGCCGACCTGGCCTACACCCGCATCACCGCGCCAATGGATGGCACGGTGGTGGCGGTGGTGACCGAAGAAGGCCGCACCGTGAATGCCAACCAGACCGCACCGACCATCGTGATGCTGGCGCGGCTGGATCTGGTGACAGTCAATGCGGAGATCTCCGAAGCCGACGTGGTCAAGATCAAGCCGGGCATGCCGGTGTACTTCACCACGCTGGGCGAACCGGACCGCAGGTACCACGCCACGCTGCGCCAGGTGAATCCGGCGCCGGCATCGATCGCCAACGAGAGCTCGTCCAGCTCCAGTAGTTCATCCAGTTCGAGCTCCAGCACGGCGGTCTACTACAACGCGCTGTTCGACGTTGAAAACCCCGATGGCACCCTGCGCATCGACATGACCGCGCAGGTTTCGGTACTGCTGAAGCAGGCCAAAGGCGCGCTGACCGTGCCATCGGTCGCGCTGGGGCCGAAGACCCGTGATGGCCAGCAGGTGGTGCGCGTGGTCGGTGAAGACGGCCAGCCGCAGCCGCGCCGGGTCAAGGTCGGTATCAACAACGGCGCCAATGCCGAGATCCTGTCCGGCCTGGCCGAAGGCGAGCGCGTGGTGGTCGGCGAAGGCGGCTCGGCCAGCGCCTCGGCCTCGTCCAACCGTGCCACCGGCATGCGCATGGGTCCGGGCATGGGCGGCGGCGGGCCGCGCCGATGAGCACGCCGGCCGCTTCCACCGTGCTGCTGCGGCTGCGCGACCTGCGCCGCGAATTCCCGGCCGGCGAAGACACCATCGCCGTGCTGCGCGAGGTCAACCTGGACATCCATGCCGGTGAGATGGTCGCCATCGTCGGCCAGTCCGGCTCCGGCAAGTCGACGCTGATGAACATCCTGGGCTGCCTGGACCGCCCTACCCGCGGCAGTTACCAGGTGGCCGGCCGCGAGACCGGTCGCATGGACCCGGATGAACTGGCGGAACTGCGCCGCGAGCATTTCGGCTTCATCTTCCAGCGCTACCACCTGCTCGGCGACCTGGATGCGCGTGGCAACGTGGAAGTGCCGGCCATCTATGCCGGCAACCCGAGCGAACAGCGCAGCGCGCGTGCGGTGCAGCTGCTGCAACGCCTGGGGCTGGGTGATCGCATGCAGCACAAGCCGGGACAGTTGTCCGGTGGCCAGCAGCAGCGCGTGTCCATCGCGCGCGCGCTGATGAACGGCGGCGAGGTGATCCTGGCCGACGAACCCACCGGCGCACTGGACACGCGTTCCGGCGAAGAAGTGATGGGCATCCTGGGCGAGCTGCATGCCGAAGGCCACACCATCATCATCGTCACCCACGACATGAGCGTGGCCGAGCACGCCCAGCGCATCATCGAAATCCGCGACGGCGAGATCATCGCCGACCGCATCAACGAGAAGGCGCCGGCCTACCGTGCGCAGCGCGCGCCAAGCATCGATGCCGGCAAGGGGAACAGCTGGCGTGCGGCCCGCGACCGCTTCACCGAAGCCTTCCGCATGGCCCTGCTGGCCATGAACGCGCATCGCCTGCGCACCTTCCTGACCATGCTCGGCATCATCATCGGCATCGCATCGGTAGTGTCGGTGGTGGCACTGGGCAATGGCTCGCAACAGCAGATCCTGCAGAACATCAGTTCGCTGGGCACCAACACCATCGATGTCTATCCGGGACGTGGCTTCGGTGACATGCGTTCGGCGCGGGTGCAGACGCTCAGGGCCAGCGACGCCGATGCGCTGGCCGGGCAGAGCTACGTGGACAGCGCCACGCCCAGCGTCTCCACCTCGGTGACCGCGCGTTACCGCAACCTGTCGGCCACCGCGTCGGTGAGCGGCGTGGGCGAGCAGTTCTTCCGGGTGAAAGGGGTGAGCCTGGTCAGTGGCAGCTTCTTCGATACCGATGCGGTGAAGTCACTGGCGCAGGTCGCGGTGATCGACGAAAACACCAGGACCCAGTTCTTCCCGGACAGCGACCCGATCGGCCAGGTGATCCTGCTCGGCAACGTGCCGGCGCGCGTGGTCGGGGTGGCAAAACGGCAGAGTTTCGGCTTTGGCGGCAGCACCAGCCTGAGTGTCTGGGTGCCACACACCACGGCGATGTCGCGCATGCTGGGCCAGAACCATGTGTCCAGCATCACCGTGCGGGTGAAGGACGATACGCCGATGGACGCCGCCCAGGCGGCGATCACCAACGTATTGACGATGCGCCACGGCACCGAAGATTTCTTCCTGAGCAACAGCGCGGAAATCCGCGAGACCATCGAGCAGACCACCCGCACGATGACCCTGCTGATCGGCGCGATTGCCGCCATTGCGCTACTGGTCGGCGGCATCGGAGTGATGAACATCATGCTGGTGTCGGTGACCGAGCGCACCCGCGAGATCGGCGTGCGGATGGCCGTGGGGGCGCGCCAGAGTGACATCCGCCAGCAGTTCCTGATCGAAGCGGTGCTGGTCTGCCTGCTGGGCGGGCTGATCGGCGTCAGCCTCGCGCTGGCGCTGGGCTGGGCGTTCGGAAGGTTCTCCAACGATTTCCAGATGGTGTTCTCCACCGGGTCCATCATTGCTGCCTTTGCCTGTTCCACCCTGATCGGCGTGGCCTTCGGCTTCCTGCCCGCGAGCAGTGCCGCGCAGCTGGATCCGGTCGACGCGCTGGCCCGCGAATGAGGATGCCCATGACCCGTTCCTGCTCGATGCCTTCGCGCCTGCTGCTGGCCGCCTCGCTGCTCGCCGCGCTGGCCGGCTGCGCCACGGCGGGCCGTTACCCGGTGCAGGACGCCGCGGTTCCCGCCCGCTATGGCACCGCCGGCCTCGGCACGGCCGATGCAGCACCGCTGAGCGGACTGGACCAGCCTCGTCCGGATGTACGCGCCGATGCCTGGTGGACCGGCTTCGGTGATGCCGGGCTGGACCGCCTGGTCAGCCGCGTACTGGACGCCAACAACGACCTCGCCGTGGCCGGGCTGAACGTGCAACGGGCCCGCCTGCAGGCAGGCCTGGCGCGCAATGCGCTGTGGCCGGATCCGTCCCTGTCCGGCATCAGCACCAGCACGGCGCGGCCGATCGACCGCAGTGCGGACTGGCAGCGTACGGGCGATTACAGCACCGGCGTTTCGCTGCAGTGGGAAGTGGACCTGTGGGGCAGACTGCGCACCCAGCGTGACATCGCGGTGTGGTCGGCGCAGGCCAGCCAGGAAGACCGGCAGAACACCGCGCTGATCGCCATCGGCGATGCGGTCAACTACTACTGGAACCTCGCCTATCTCAACCAGTCCATCGCCGCGGGCGCGGAGGACCTCGCGCGCCTGCAGCGCACCCTGGAACTGGTGCAGGCGCGGCTGGATGCCGGCGCGGCATCGGGCAGGGAAGTGCGCCAGGCCCGGCAGAGCCTTGAAGCCCAACGTGCGGGGCAATCGGCGCTGGAACAGCAGCGGGTGGAGGCACGCAACGCGCTGACCGTGCTGCTGGATGGCCAACCGTGGCCGCAGGCGGAGGAGCCGCAGAGCCTGGCCGGCGCCAGCAGCCCGTCGCTGCAGGCCGGCCTGCCAGCCGAGCTGCTGGCGCGCCGCCCGGACCTGCGCGCGGCCGAACTGCGCCTGCGCAACAGCCTCAAGCAGATCCACGTGACGGCCACCAGCTACTACCCGACGCTGAGCCTGAACGGCGGCATCGGCACCAGCGGTCCGAACCTGGGCGATGTGCTGCGCAATCCGGTGGCTACGCTGGGCGCCGGACTTGCCCTTCCCTTCCTCAACCTGCAGCGTGCGCAGCTGGACACGGATGTGGCCGGCACGGACTACCAGATCGCCGCCACCACGTTCCGCAAGACGCTGTATACCGCGCTTTCCGAAGTGGACAACGCGCTGTCCGCACGTGACCAGCTGGCCATCCAGGTGGCCGCATCGCAAGCCTCGTTCAACGAGGCGGTGGCAGTGGAGCGGGCCGAAGAAGTGCGTTACCGGGTCGGTGCGACCGACCTGCGCGATTGGCTGCTGGCGCAGCAGACCCGGCGCCAGGCCGAGCTGTCACTGGCGCGCGTGCGGCAGAGCCAGCTGGCCAATGACGTCACGCTGTTCAAAGCGCTGGGAGGCAGCGCCGCCGGGTAGTAACGGCCGCTGGCCGTCAGGCTTTCCGCCTTGGTGGGTGAGGACCCGCCCTTGTGGGTGACGACCCGCTTTGGTGGGTGACGACCCGCCCTTGTGGGTGACGACCGTTGGTCGTCACGCTGTTGCTGCGTTACCGCTACGCTCGCCGAGCATGGCTCGGCGCTACCCTCCTGGCGCTGGTAGTGACGGCCGCTGGCCGTCAGGCTTTCCGCCCTTGTGGGTGACGACCGTTGGTCGTCACGCTGTTGCTGCGTTACCGCTGCGCTCGCCGAGCATGGCTCGGCGCTACCGGGTACGGCGGCTCAGCCGCGCTGGCGTACCACTTCGAACAGGCTCACGCCGGTGGCGACCGACACGTTCAGGCTTTCGATCTCGCCCGGCATCGGGATCTTGACCAGCCCGTCGCAGTTCTCGCGGGTCAGCCGGCGCAGGCCGTCCGCCTCGCCACCCAGCACCAGCGCGATGTTGCCCTTCAGGTCCAGGTCGTACAGCGAGGCGGTCGCTTCACCGGCCAGGCCGTAGATCCACACACCCTGCTTCTGCAGGTCCTTCAGGCAGCGCGACAGGTTGGTCACCGCGACCACCGGGATACGGTCGGCCGCGCCGGCCGAGGTCTTGCGCACGGTGGCGTTCACCGTCGCCGACTTGTCCTTCGGAATGATCACCGCAGTGGCACCGGCCGCCGCCGCACTGCGCAGGCAGGCACCGAGGTTGTGCGGATCCTGCACTTCATCCAGCACCAGCAGCAGCGCCTTGCCCTCGGCAGCTTCCACCAGCGCTTCCAGCTCGTTTTCGTTGTAGGTGCGCGCAGCGGCATAGCGTGCGGCAACGCCCTGGTGACGCACCGACCCACCGACACCGTCCAGCGCCTGGCTGTTCACCTTGCGCACATCGATGCCCTTGCGGCGGGCATTCTCTTCGATCTCGACCAGCCGCGGGTTCTTCGCGCCTGCTTCGACCAGCACCTCGCGGACGTTCTCGGCATCGTTTTCGATGGAGGAAGCGACGGCGTTGACGCCGACAATCCACTGGCTGCTCTTGCTGCTCATGCTCGGCGTGACCGGTAAGGGGGGTGGGTATGGTAGAGCATCGGCCGCGCCGGCGCAGGCACCTCAGCGACTCTGCGGGGGCCAGTGCGGCGTGTCATGGTCCGGATGCTGGTGGGAGACCAGCCGGGCCAGGAACTCCAGCGCCTCCACGTCCTGCTCGGTACGCGAGGACGGCAATGCGCCCAGCGCATCGATGAACGGCAGCCGCGCTTCCATGCCGTACTGGCGCACCGGCGGCAGCCGCACAGGCTGGTCGAAGGCCCCGGCGGCGATGGCCATTCCGTCCAGCGCTTCGTAGGTGAGCGGGGTTCCGCACTGGTTGCAGAAGCCGCGCCGCACCAGGTTGGACGACTGGAAGTGGCTGGGCTGGCCACGGGTCCAGCTGAACTGCGCGCCGCGCACTGAAACCAACGGCGCGTAGTACGCACCGAAGGCTTTCTGGCACATCCGGCAGTGGCATATCGAGCTGTCCTTCAGCTCACCGCGGACTTCGAAGCGGACGGCGCCACACTGGCAGCCGCCGCTGTGTTCGGGTTGGCCCTGCATGGTGTTCGCCTCCCTCTGCAGCAGACGCCGGGCAGGACCCGGCGCTACCCGCGTCTTCTCAGTACTTCTTCTTGGTGCGCTTGGCCGGTTTGCCGTGCTCGGGCAATGGTGCCGCGCGCGGCGCTTCTTCTTCCTCGCCCTTGTGCTCGACCAGGCGGAAGTCGATCTTGCGCTCTTCCATGCTCGCCTTCAGCACCAGTACGCGCACGCTGTCGCCCAAGCGGTAGCTGGTGCCACGACGCTCGCCACCGAGCGTCTTACGCACCGCATCGAACTTGTAATAGTCATGCGGCAGCTGGGTGACATGCACCAGGCCCTGCACCTTGGAATCGGTCAATTCAACGAAAAGACCAAAGCTGGTGACGCCGCTGATCACGCCTTCGAACTGGCCACCGACGTGCTTTTCCATCCACGCGGCGCGGTAACGCTCGTCCACTTCGCGTTCGGCTTCGTCGGCACGGCGCTCGCGCTCGGAACACTGCAGCGCCAGCGCGGCCATTTCGCGCGCGGTGTAGGTGTACTTGTCCACGCGTGCACCAGTCAGCGCGTGCTTGATGGCGCGGTGCACCAGCAGGTCGGGGTAACGACGGATCGGCGAGGTGAAGTGCGCGTACGCCTCCAGCGCCAGCCCGAAGTGCCCGTTGTTGTCCGGGCTGTACACGGCCAGGCTCTGGCTGCGCAGCAGCACCGATTCCAGCAGGGCGGCGTCGGGGCGATCGCGGATCTTCTTCAGCAGCTTGGTGTAGTCGCCCGGCACCACCTTCGACCACGGCGGCAGGCTCAGCTTGAATTCCTTCAGGAACTCCAGCAGGTCAGCGAACTTGGTCTCCGGCGGCTTTTCATGCACGCGATACGGTGCCGGCACGCCATGGCCGAGCAGGTAACGCGCGGCCTCCACGTTGGCGGCGATCATGCATTCTTCGATCAGCTTGTGCGCGTCGTTGCGCACCAGCATGCCGGCCTGGGTGACCTCGCCGGTGTTGTCCAGCACGAAGCGCACTTCGCTGGATTCGAACTCGATCGCACCGCGCTTGCTGCGCGCCTTGGCCAACACGTGGTACAGCTGGTACAGGCGCTCCACCTGCGGCAGCAGCGGACCGATCACCGCCTTGGCGCCGGCATCGTCCTCGCCAACCGCCTGCCACACCTGCGTGTAGGTCAGGCGCGCGTGCGAGTTCATCACCGCTTCGTAGAATTTCGAGCTGCTGACCTGGCCGTCGCGGTCCACCTGCATGTCGCAGACAAAGCACATGCGGTCGACCTTGGGCATCAGCGAGCAGATGCCGTTGGACAGCGTTTCCGGCAGCATCGGCACCACGAAACCCGGGAAATACACCGAGGTGGCGCGCTTCTGCGCTTCGTCGTCCAGCGGGGTACCGGGACGCACGTAGTTGGAGACATCGGCGATGGCCACCACCAGCCTGAAGCCGTTGGCATTGGGTTCGCAGTAGACCGCGTCGTCGAAGTCCTTGGCATCCTCGCCATCGATGGTGACCAGCGGGGTGCTGCGCAGGTCCACGCGGTTGCCGATCATCGCCGGTTCGACCACCAGCGGTACCGAGGCGGCTTCATCGAGCACTTCCTGCGGGAATTCGAACGGCAGTTCGTGGCCGTGGATGGCCGTTTCCACCACCAGCGAAGCGGTCAGCTTGTCGCCGAGCACGGCGATGATGCGGCCGATCGGCGGACGGCGGCTGTCCGGGGCCTGGGTCAGTTCGCACACCACCAGCTGTCCATCGCGCGCGCCACCGGTGTGGTCCGGCGGTACCTGCACATTGCGCTGGATGCGCTTGTCATCGGGCACCACGTAATTGATGCCCATCTCCACGCTGAAGCGGCCGATCAGGCGGGTCATGCCGCGCTCAAGCACGCGGGCGATGCTGCCCTCGCGGCGACCGCGGTGATCGATGCCGGTCACGTTGGCCAGCACTTTGTCACCGTGCATGACCTTGCGCATTTCATAGGGTGGCAGGAACAGGTCGTCGCCGCCTTCCACCGGGCGCAGGAAGCCGAAGCCTTCCGGATTGGCGATCACCACGCCGGTCACCAGGTTCAGCGCCTGGATCGGGGCGAAGCCACCGCGGCGGTTCTGCACCAGCTGGCCATCGCGGACCATCGCGCCCAGTCGGCGCGACAGCGCTTCGGCGCGATCCGGTGCGGTCAGGCCCAGGCGGGCGCCGACTTCCTCGGCGGTCTGTGGCCCTTCGCAGCGTTCAAGCAAGGCCAGGATGGCCTCGCGGCTGGCGATGGGCTGTTCGTATTTTTCCGCTTCGCGGGCGGCATGCGGATCATCCACCGGTGCGCCCAGCGGCGGCAACGGACGGCGACCGCGCGGGCCGGACGGGGGCGGGCCGCGGCGGCCTGCGCCACGCGGCGCGGCAGCCGCACCGGCGCTTCCACCGGTCAGGGTTTCCGGCATCCACGGCGGCAGGCTCTTCTTCTTCGGGCCCTTCGGCGATCCGGCGGGGGCGCCCTGGGGCGGCGATGTGCGGGAGCTCTTCCCGCCCTTGCTTGGTTTTTTGGTGTTCATCGCCCTCCATGGTAGCCGCTGCGGGCGTGCAGAACGGGTCATGGCCGGGCGTAAATGAATGGCGGTCCTTTTTTCAAGAAAACCGTTGACAAGCGCCTCTCTCGTGTTCAAAATCGCCCGTTCTGCAAGCCCAGATGGCGGAATTGGTAGACGCACTAGCTTCAGGTGCTAGCGGGGGCAACTTCGTGGAGGTTCGAGTCCTCTTCTGGGCACCAAAACAAACAACCCTCGCGCAAGCGGGGGTTTTTTGTTGGGCGCGATGAAACGCCTGAAAAACAGGGTTGACAGCCTCTTCACGCCTCTGCATAATTCGCTCCCTCGATGCCCAGGTGGCGGAATTGGTAGACGCACTAGCTTCAGGTGCTAGCGGGGGCAACTTCGTGGAGGTTCGAGTCCTCTCCTGGGCACCATCGATGAAAAAAACCCCGCTGATGCGGGGTTTTTTTTTGCCTTCTCATCCGATCCACGGACGCACCACCAGCTCGATTCCCAGCAGCAGCAGGAAACCGAGGAAGCACAGCCGGAACGCGCGCGCGCTGATCCGCCCGCGGATCTTCTGCCCCAGCCACATTCCCGCCAGCGCCGGTACGATTGCCAGCGCGCTCAGCCCCAACTGCTGCACACCGAACGCGCCGTGCACCAGCAGCCCGGTGGTCAGCGAGATCGTGGATACGGTGAACGCCAGGCCCAGCGCCTGCACCAGCTCGTCGCGATCCAGCCCGAGCGATTGCAGGTACGGCACGGCCGGCATCACGAACACCCCGGTGGCGCCGGTGACCAGGCCGGATATCGCACCGACCAGCGGCGAAAGCCAGCGCTCCTTGCGCGGCGGCACGCGGAAGGCCGGCGCGAACGCCGAGTACAGGGCATACACGACCAGCGCCACGCCCAGTGCCAGGCCGGACCAGCGCGCCTGCACCCGCACCAGCAGCGCCGCGCCGGCCACGGTGGCCACCACCACGCCCAGCATCATCGGCCACAGCCGGCGCACGATGCGCCCGATCGACGGCCCGGCCAGGATCTGCCACGCGTTGGTGACCAGCGTCGGCACGAACAGCATCGAGGCGGCGGCCACCGGTGAAAGCGCGCTGCCGAGCAGGCCCATCGCGACAGTCGGCAGGCCCATGCCGGTCACGCCCTTGACCACGCCGGCCAACACGAACACCACCACCAACAGGAAATAGAAGTAGAGCGAATCGTTCATTTCCTCATTAGGACCTGCCACCCGCCTGCGGCACAATGCGGCCTGGATGAGCGAGCCTTCGGCTGGGCCGAAGGCAGGGAGCAGCCGATATGCGAATGGACCTGGCCGACCTGCGCCTGTTCCTGATGGTGGTTGAAGCCGGCAGCATCACCGCAGGCGCCGAACGCGCGCACCTTGCACTGGCCTCGACCAGCGAACGGCTGCGCACGATGGAGGCCGAAGCGGGCATCGCCCTGCTGACCCGCCACCCGCGCGGGGTCACCACCACCGAGGCAGGTGAAGCCCTCGCCCACCATGCACGGCTGATGCTGCGCCAGCAGTCGCTGCTGCGCGAAGAACTGCAGGAGTTCGCCAGCGGTGCGCGTGGCACCCTGCATCTGTATGCCAACACCGGCGCACTCACCACCTTCCTGCCGGGCCGGCTGGCGCCCTGGATGGCTGCGCGACCGCGCCTGCACGTGGACCTGAAGGAACGCACCAGCAAGGAGATCGTGCGTGCGGTACGCGGCGGACAGGCCGAGGCCGGTATCACCTCCGATGCGGTGGACAGCGCCCCGCTGCAGCTGCAGCCGGTGGCCGATGATCCGCTGCTGCTGATCGTGCCGCCCAACCACCGCCTCGCGGCCCGCACCGCGATCCGCTTCGCCGAGGTACTGGGCGATACCTTCGTCGCCCTCGCCGATGGCAACGCGCTGCAGGAACACATCGAAGACAACGCGCGTACGCTCGGCCGCAGCCTTTCACCGCGCATCCGCATGAAGACCTTCGAAGGCGTGTGCGAGATGGTCGGCCACGGTATCGGCATCGGCATCGTGCCGCGCTCGATCTGCCGGCAGCATCGGCGCCGTTACCGCTTCCACGCCATCGCGCTGGAAGATGCCTGGGCGCGCCGCAAGCTGAGCCTGTGCTTCGTCCGCTGGAACGGCCTTTCACGCTCGATGCAGAGCCTGCTGCTGCACCTCGGCGGGCACGCCGTGGAGGACTGACGAGGTGGCGTCACTGGAATGCAGGAATAGTGTTGACACGAATTAATTCGTTGCCCATAATTCTCCTCCTGAGTCGCCCAGGTGGCGGAATTGGTAGACGCACTAGCTTCAGGTGCTAGCGGGGGCAACTTCGTGGAGGTTCGAGTCCTCTCCTGGGCACCACGACTCGGAAAATGATCAAACCCGCGCAAGCGGGTTTTTTCATGCCTGGCGTTCGGCCTGGATGGCGCCGTGCGAAAGAAAACGCCGAGCAATGCTCGGCGTTCTCGATTGCCGATCAGTGCCCGCCGGCGGCCGCCGCACTTCCCGCGCCTGCGCCGAACGGCGGCTTGGCCAACCACAGGAACGCGATGATGGCCAGGAAGATCCAGCCCAGCAGGAAGAAGATGTCGTTGAATCCCATCTGCGATGCCTGATGGTTGATCATCGTATTGAGCGCCGCCGCGCCATGCTGCAGGTCGCCCTGCCCCATCGCGGTCACCTGCTCCTGGATGCCCGGCTGGTACACCGATATGTGCTCGGTGATGTCCGCATGGTGCACCTGGGTGCGCCGTGACCACAGCCAGGTGGTCAACGAAGCGGCGAAGCTGCCGCCCAGCGTGCGCAGGAACGTGGCCAGGCCGGAGCCGGCGGCGATCTCGCGCCCGTCCAGGTCGGACAGCAGGATCTGCAGCACCGGCATGAAGAACAGCGCCACGCCCACGCCCATCAGCAACTGCACGCCGGCGACGTGCTGGAAGTCCACCTGCAGGTTGAACCCGGAACGCAGGAAACTGGTGAAGGACAGGAACACGAACGCCACCGAGGCCAGCATGCGCATGTCGAAGCGCGATGCGTACTTGCCCACGAAGGGGGTCATGATCACCGGCAGGATGCCGATCGGCGCGGTGGCCAGGCCGGCCCAGATCGCCGTATAGCCCATGTCACGCTGCAGCCATTGCGGGATCAGCAGCGACACGCTGAAGAACGCCGCGTAGGCCACCACCATCGCCATCGTGCCTGCACGGAAGTTGCGATGGCGGAACAGGCGCAGGTCGACGATGGGGTCCTTGTCGGTCAGTTCCCAGATCAGGAACACCGCCAGCGCGACCACCGAAACGCAGGACAGCGCGACGATCATCGGCGAACTGAACCAGTCTTCGTCGTTGCCCAGATCGAGCACCAACTGCAGCGCGCCGACGCCGATCACCAGGGTGACCAGGCCGACGTAATCCATCTTCGGCTTTTCGATCTGCTCCGGGCGGCCCTTCATCTGGCTGCCCACCACCAATGCGGCGAAGATGCCCAGCGGTACGTTGATCAGGAAGATCCATTCCCAACTGTAGTTGTCGGTGATCCAACCTCCCAGGATCGGCCCGCAGATAGGCGCCACCACGGTGATCATCGCCAGCAGCGCGAGCGCCTGTCCGCGCTTCTCACGCGGGTAGATCGACACCAGCAGCGACTGGGTGATGGGATACATCGGGCCGGCCACGAAGCCCTGCAACGCGCGTGACACCACCAGCATGCCCATGCTCTGGGCCAGGCCGCACAGCAGCGAGGCGATGGTGAAGGCCAGCGTGGCCCAGACGAACAGCTTGGTCTCGCCGACCCGGCGGCTGAGCCAGCCGGTCAGCGGCAGCGCGATGGCGGTGCTGACCGCGAACGAGGTGATCACCCAGGTGGCCTGCTGCGAACTGGCCCCCAGGTTGCCGGCGATGGTCGGCAGGGACACGTTGGCGATGGTGGTGTCCAGCACCTGCATGAACGAGGCCATCGCCAGGCCGGCGGTGCACAGGGCGATGTTGGGCGGCAGGAAACCGGTCGCCGGGGCGGCCGGCGGGCCCGGCGTACCGGGCACGGCAGGGGCTTGGGAAGACATGGAAACTCAGCCTGCCTTGGAGACGTGGGGCGGCGTGGTCGGCTGCTGGCCCACCGCGGCGGTCGCCTTCGGGCCGGCCGCTGCGGCCGCATCGGCGCGCTGCGGCAGGTTGCCCTGGATGATGCTGTGGATCGCCTCGTCGGCATCGTGCATCTGCTTGGAATACACATCGGTATCGAACACCGAACCGGTAGCGATCTGGCTGGGCAGCACTTCGCCCTTCTGGTCACGCAGGCTCACCTCGGCCTTCATCGACAGGCCGATGCGCAGCGGGTGTTCGGCCAGTTGCTTGGCATCGATGGCGATGCGCACCGGCACGCGCTGGACGATCTTGATCCAGTTGCCGCTGGCATTCTGCGCCGGCAGCAGCGAGAACGCGGAGCCGGTGCCCATCCCCAGGCTGGTCAGGTGGCCGGTATAGCGCACGTCGCCGCCGTACAGGTCCGAACGCAGCTCCACTTCCTGGCCCAGGCGCATGTGCCGCAGCTGGGTTTCCTTGAAGTTGGCTTCCACCCACATCTGCTCGGTCGGCACCACCGCCATCAGCGCATTGCCCGGCTGCACGCGCTGGCCCACCTGCACCGAACGACGCGCAACGTAGCCGCTGACCGGGGAAACGATGCCGGCACGCGCATTGTTGAGCCACGCCTGGCGCAGCTGCGCCGCGGCTGCCTGCACGTCCGGCTGGGTGGCGATCACGGTGTCATCCACCAATGCCCGGCTGCGCTCGAAGGTCTCGCGCGAACCGGCCACGGCTGCTTCGGCAGCGGCCAGTTCATCGCGCGCATGCGCCAGCTCTTCATTGGAAATGGCGCCGGTGGCAGCAAGGTCCTTGCGGCGTGCGAAGTCATCACGGGCGCGCTTCAGGGTGACCTGGCGGGCGTTGAGTTCGGCCTGCGCACCTTCCACGCTGCGGTACAGACCGCGCACCTGGCGCACGGTACCGGCCAGCTTGGCTTCGGCCTGCTGCAGGGCGACTTCGGTATCGGACCGATCCAACTGCACCAGCACCTGGCCACGCTCCACGCGCATGCCGTCATCGGCCGCGATGCCAACCACCGTGCCGGTGATCATCGAGGTGATCTGCACCTGGTTGCCACCGACATAGGCATCGTCGGTTTCTTCGAACCAACGGCCGAACATGAAGTACCACAGCGCGGCTGCGGCGATCAGCAGCAGCACGATGACAAGCAGTCCGCGCAGCAGCTTGCCGCGGCGGCTGGGAGCGGCGGGGGCCGCGGAATTGGGAGTCTGGCTCATGGGAGGCTTCTTCAGGAATGCGAGGAATCGGAAAGGGAGGCGGCGCGGCGGCTGTCATCGGCGGAGGGCTCAAAGCCCCCGCCCAGCGCCTGGCTGAGGCGCACCGAGGACAGCACCTGCTGCGACTGCAGCCCAGCCAACCGCTGCTGTGCCTGCAACAAGGTGGACTGCGCGGTCAGCACGTCGAGATAGCCGCCGATGCCGGCGCGGTAGCGTTGTTCGGCCAGGCCATGCGCGGCGCGGGCGGTATCCACCGCCTGCTGCTGCGACTGCGCCTGCTGTTGCAGCGAGCGCACCGCGCTGACCTGGTCGGCCACCTCGTGCAGCGCGTCCACCAGCCGCTGGTTGTAGGTGGCCACCGCAAGATCGTAGTCGGCATCCTTGCTGTCCAGTCCCGCACGCAGGCGGCCGCCGTCGAAGATCGGCAGGCTCAGCGCAGGGCCGATGTAGGCGAAGGTGGAGCTGCTCTGCAACAGGTCGCCAACGTCCGGGGCGACCACCCCGGCCAGCGCGGTGAGGTTGAGGCTGGGATAGAACTTCGCCTTGGCTGCATCGATCTGCTTGCCGGCCGCTTCCACCCGCCAGCGCGCCGCCACGATATCCGGACGACGGCCCAGCAGCGCGCTGGGCAGCACGCCCGGCAGCTGCAGCGCCATCGGATCAAGCGCATGGGGGCGTTCGATCCGCAGGCCACGATCCGGCCCCTGCCCGACCAGCGCAGCCAAAGCGGTACGCCCTTCGTCGATCTGCTGCTGGGCGGCCTGCAACTGCTGCTGCGCCGCCGGCACGCGGGATTCCGCCTGGCGCACCTGCAGGTCGCTGTCGATGCCGGCCGCACGCCGCTGGCGGGTCAACTGCAGCGCCTTCTGCGAGCGCGCCAGTTCTTCGGCCGCCACGTCGTGCAGTTGCCACGCATAGGCCAGCCCGGCATAGGCCTGGGTGATGTTGGCCGACAGGTTCAGTCGAGCGGCCTGCGCATCGACGGCCGCCGCGTGGGCGCTGTCCACCGCCGCTTCCCAGGTCGCGCGCTTGCCGCCCCACAGGTCCACGCCGTAGCTGAAATTGAACGCTACCTGCCCGCTGCCGGCGTAATGGCCACCGGTCTCCTCGCCGAGCATCGACTCGGGCAGGCGCAGGCCGGTGTAACCACCGGAAACAGACAGGTTCGGCAACTGGTCGGCACGTGCACCGCCAACCTGCGAACGGGCCTGGCGCAGGCGCGCGTCAGCCGCTTCCAGGCTGGGGTGGCTGGCCAGTCCTTCGCTGATCAGGGCATCCAGCTGCGGGTCGCCCAGCGCGGTCCACCAGTCGCGCGCGGGGAAACCGGGCGCACCCAGCGAGGCATCGGCCAGCGTGCGCTCGCTGTGCAGGGAATCAACATCGCGCAGCGCGCCGTGCGGCTGCAGGCCACGGCTGCTGGCGCACGCTGCCAGGGCCAGCGCGAGGCCGGCAAGCAGCAACGGCCGGCCGTGCCGCCATTTGGAAGAGAAAGTGATGGGAGTCATGGGGTCGCCAGGGAGTCGCGGATTCGGGTCAACAGGGAGAGCAGCTGCGCGCGTTCGTCGGCGCTGAGCTCACGGGAGGCGTAATCGATCACGTCCTCGCCACGTTTCTGCAGCCGCAGCCACAGCGCGCGGCCTTCTTCGGTCAGCACGATCTGCAGCGCGCGCCGGTCCTGCGCGTGCGCTTCGCGGCGAACACAGCCCAGCGCCTCAAGCTTGTCCAGCAGGCGGGTCACCGCGCTGGGCACCTGGTCGATGGCCTTGGCCAGTTCGTTGGCGGTGCACGGCGCCATCCGCGCAAGCACTTT
>Ga0308163_10002204_pt1 | contig 18361 bp, 18 predicted proteins | sample PhyTR1_FD_201037 | JGI IMG/M metagenome (GOLD analysis project Ga0308163, IMG submission 201037) | Phyllosphere microbial communities from UC Gill Tract Community Farm, Albany, California, United States - DLSLT.R1 | ecosystem: Host-associated > Plants > Phyllosphere > Unclassified | place: USA...
CGGCGCGAATCTGCCCGGCGGAGATGGACAGGAGCAGCACGAAGGCCAGCGACCAGCGCCCAAAATTGAGCATCATCGGACTGATATGGCCGACTGCCAGCTTGCCAGCGACGGCATTGCCGCCCCAAAAAAGGGTCGTCGCGACAAGGTAAGCATAGGCTCTGATCTGCATTCGGTTTTCAACCCTTGCGCGTCATGATTTGCTGGGTGCCTGCCTACCCGATAAATCGCCACAGAGAAATCGGGGGAAGAAAGAAAATTTTGCCCCGGTTGTCGTTGGTTTTGCCATGCAAAAAGCTGGATCCTGTCATAGAAACGGGTCGCTTTCCGCAAAACAACACAGTATAGATGCGCGGGTTTGGGGGCGCGCAGGGCATCAGATCGCCCGGCGCAAACGGGCCAGCCGATGACGGGACGACATGTCTCGTTCGGTGCGGCCGGCCACAAGGCATAGGGAACAGGTGACGGTTTTGCGGCGTGTCGGCCGGTGTGCCGTTGTCCGAGACGAGGTTACGCTTCAGGCGTATAGACAGGATTTTGAAATGACGAATGTCGTGGTGGTGGGCTCCCAGTGGGGTGACGAAGGCAAGGGCAAGATCGTAGACTGGCTGTCGGAGCGCGCCGATGTGATCGTGCGCTACCAGGGCGGCCACAATGCCGGCCATACCTTGGTCATCGACGGCGTCAGCTACAAACTGGCGCTGCTGCCCTCCGGCCTGGTGCGCGGCAAGCTGAGCGTCATCGGCAACGGCGTTGTCGTCGACCCGCATCATTTCGTACAGGAAGTTGAAAAACTGCGCGCCCAGGGCGTGACGATTACGCCAGAGATCCTGCGCATTGCCGACAACGCGCCGCTGATCCTGTCGCTGCACCGCGACCTCGACGGCTTCCGCGAAGACGCTGCCTCCAACAGCGGCACCAAGATCGGCACCACCCGCCGCGGTATCGGCCCGGCTTATGAAGACAAGGTCGGCCGGCGCGCCATCCGCGTCATCGATCTCGCCGATCCCGAAACGCTGCCGGCCAAGATCGACCGGTTGCTGACCCATCACAACGCGCTGCGTCGCGGTCTCGACCTTCCGGAAATTTCCGTCGAGTCGATCGAGAAGGAACTGGCCGAGGTTTCGGCTGCGATCCTGCCTTATGTCGACCAGGTCTGGCGTGTGCTCGACGATCAGCGCAAGGCTGGCGCCCGCATCCTTTTTGAGGGCGCCCAGGGCGCGCTGCTCGACAACGATCACGGCACTTATCCCTTCGTCACCTCGTCCAACACTGTTGCCGGCCAGGCTGCTGCGGGTTCCGGCCTCGGGCCGACCGCGATCGGCTACGTGCTCGGCATCACCAAGGCCTATACGACCCGCGTCGGCGAGGGACCTTTCCCTTGCGAGTTGAACGACGAGATTGGAAAGCATCTTTCCACCGTGGGCCGCGAGGTCGGCGTCAACACCGGCCGTCCGCGCCGCTGCGGTTGGTTCGATAGCGTGCTGGTGCGCCAGACGGTCAAGACTTCGGGTATTACAGGCATCGCGCTCACCAAGCTCGACGTGCTCGACGGCCTTGAAGAGTTGAAGATCTGCGTCGGCTACAGGCTCGACGGTCAGGAAATCGACTATCTGCCGGCCAGCCAGAGCGCCCAGGCACGGGTCGAGCCGATCTACATTACGCTCGAAGGCTGGAAGGAATCCACCGTCGGCGCCCGCAAATGGGCCGATCTTCCCGCCCAGGCGATCAAGTATGTTCGCCAGGTGGAAGAACTGATCGGTGCGCCCGTGGCGCTGCTGTCCACCAGCCCCGAGCGGGACGACACCATACTTGTGACCGATCCATTTGAGGACTAAGGTTGCAGTTGATTTAATTTGTCTTGTCGGCAGGCGCCGGTGATCACGAGAAAGTACGAATGGCAGATTTCGTAGCAGTTATTCGACGTGCCGTTGATGGCCTGTCGAACAATACCCCGGAAATGCGCGTGAAGGTGTATGAGAAGGCGCGCGGAGCCGTCATGCGCCAGCTCGACAACATGACGCCGAAGCCATCCGAAGAGATGCTGCGCCGCCAGTTGGATAAGCTCGAGGCCGCCATCATCGAGGTCGAGGCTGAATATGCCGAGGCCCTGCCTGACGTGGAGGACGAGGTCTATGTGCCCGAACCGGAGCCGGTCGCGCAGCCCATGGCTGCGCCCGAGCCGGTTCACGTGCCGGAACCCGTCGCCGAACCGGTCTACGAGGCGCCAGTTCATCACGAGCCTGCTCATGAGGAGCCTGCTTACGAGGCACCGCATCAGTCGGAGCATGAGCAGCACGATCACGACCATGGGCACGACCACGACCACGGGCATGACGACCGCGATCATCAGCACGCCCATGCACCGGAGCCGGATCATCTGCCCGAACCGGCTTATGAGCCTGCGCCTGCCTACCAGCCTGCGCCATGGGAAGAGCCGGTGCAGATTTCTCAGCCGGAACCGGAGGCTCCATACAGACCGCATGTGGCCTTAGATGGCCCTGCGCAGCCGCCGTTTCAGCCTGCTCCTGCCGCACCCATTACGCCGCAGAAGCCGCCGATGGACGAATGGCTCGACAGCCATCTGGAGCCAGTTCCGTACGCAGCACCGGCTCCAGCGGCTACCCCTGCCGCTCGCGACAGCGGTGTCAGGCATGCCTCCGAGGAAAAGCGTCCGGAGCCGGCAAGCCTACCGCCGATCCCTCCGGCCCGTCAGCCTGTGTTCGATGAGACAGAGACGCTTGGTGCCTTCGACGCTTTCGTGCGCGACAACAAGGCAACCGAGCCACGCGGCCAGGAAGAGGCCAAGGATCTGCTCGATTGGGATGTGCCCGGGCAGTCCACGGGCTTTGACCAATCCAACGGCTTTGACCAGGCTGCAAGCTTTGGCCAACCCGGAGCAGCGCCCGCCTCTGGTACGACGGCCAAGGGCAAAGCCGGAGAAGATCCGGCCTGGTTCGACGATTTCGCCGCTACCGTGCCGCCTGCCGCCGCCAAGCCGGCCAAAAAGCCGGCGCGAGATGCATCAGCCAATCGCGCCAACACGTCGGAAGAAATCGCCGCCGTCTTGGCAAAGGCCGAGCGCAAGGCAAATATGCGCGGCAAGAAGCGCCGCAGCGTACTGCCTTATGTGCTGACCGGTGTGATCGTCATTCTCTTGGGCGGCGGCGGCTATTTCGCCTATGCCCATCGCGACAATCTGCCGGGCGCGCTTGCCGATCTCAAGCAATCGATCAATGGCATGATGGGCTCGTCCTCATCGTCCAGCACGCCTGCTTCCAGTACCGCCGATGCCGGCAAACCGGCGTCGATCCCGGCTGGCGATGCAGGCGCCAGTGGCCAGAAATTTACGCAAAAGCTGATGCCTGACGGCACGGAAGTGGATGGCGGCGCCTCGAGTGCTCCTGCCAGCGGCAATGAAGGCCGCTCGGTGGCGCAGCAGAACGGGCCTGCCAATCCGGGTGCGCCGGCCTCAGGTCCTGCCGGGGCTGCTGCAACGACTCCAGTGCAGGGTGCACCGTTTACCGTGCCTGAGAACGGCCAGAAGGCCTATCTCTACGAGGAACGCCTCGGCCAGACGACGCCAACGACCTCGCAGGGCTATGTGATCTGGGAGGCCAAGCGCGAGACCGGCGACACCGGCAAGCCCGAACCTGAAATCCAGGGTAAGCTGACCATTCCGGACAAGGGCCTGACGGCGCTGATCACCTTCAAGCGCAATACCGACAGCTCGCTGCCGGCCAGCCATCTCATGGAAATCGTCTTCTCCGTGCCGCAGAATTTCGAAGGCGGTGGCATCGACAGCGTTCAGCGCGTGGCAATGAAGATATCCGAGCAGGACCGTGGCGACCCGATCGTCGCCGTGCCGGCCAAGATCACAGACGATACGTTCATGATCGCCTTCAACGATTTCGCCGAAGTCGTTGCTCGCAATGTGGACCTGCTGCGCGGTCGCGAATGGATCGATATTCCCGTCACCTATCGCAACGGTCGCCGGGCGCTGATCACCCTCGACAAGGGTACGGTCGGCCAGCCGATCTTCGATAGCGTCATCAAGGAATGGGCAGCGCTGGGCAATGGTCGCAGCGGCGGCTGATATCTCGACATGACCGAAATCAAAGCGCCGCGCGTTTGATAACGCGCGGCGCTTTTGCGTTTTTAGCTGCTATCGGATTGTGAAATCAGGCCCACAGTGCACGATACTACCGTTTTATCCGTGGTCTACCCCCTATGTCCGGCAGGACATAGGGGGGTAGACCACGAACGAGAATGTTTGCGTGGTGTACTGTGAATCAGGCTGGCGCGATACGCCAACTGTTTGTTTGCGCATCAGATATCTCCGAAAGCCGGTTCCCCTTTTCGGTCCGATTATGCAGGCGCCACCTTCTTCCCATGGTCCGGCAGATCGGGCGCCACTTTCTCCCTGTTGAAAACGAACAGCAGCAGCGCCAGCGCGGCAATGCCACCGTGGACGAAATAGGCGAGCGAATAGCCGCCTTCCTGGGTCAGCCAGCCCGCGACGACATTGCTGGAGGATGCGCCGATGCCCTGCACCGTCATGACCGCGCCCAGCCCGACATTGAAGCGCCCGGAGCCAGACAGGATGCGCTCGGCGGCAATGGGCGTGGCAATGCCGATCAGGCCGGCGCCGATGCCGTCGAGGATCTGCACCGGATAGATGGCGGCAAAGCTCGAGAAGCTGCCGGCGATCATGCCGCGTACCGGGAGCGCCAGAAGCGCGATGAAGAACACCGAGCGCAGGCCGAAGCGGTCGATCAGGAAGGGCGTGGCGGTTGCCACGGCAATCATTGCCAATTGCGATACGCCTGTGGTGATCGCCGTGGTCTTGAACGGGCTGTCGAGCTGAATCGAAAAGTCCTGGGCGATCAGCCGGCTGATCGGCGCATTACCGAAATGAAAGATCATCAGAATCAGTGCCAGTACGATCAGGCCGCGATTGTGCACCAGCATGGAATAGCCCGACGGCGCTGCATGGCCATGACTGGCGCCTTGATCCGGTTGATCCTTTGATCCGAGGCCGCGCGCCACATCCTGGTCGATCTCCTGCGGACGAATGGCAAGCACCGCGACAATGGTCGCGAGAGCCGACGCGACCATCAGCCAGACCACGCCGTTCTGGCCGAAATGGGTGGTGAGGTAGAAGACGCAGGCGAGTGAAAATACGTTGCCGGTGTGGTTCCAGACCTCGTTGCGCGACACCTGACCGGAAAAGGCCTTGTTACCGACGAGGCCGAGCGTCAGCCCCATCAGTGCAGGACCGATGACCGCACCGACAAGCGCCGTGGCTGACTGGCCGCCAAAAACCGAGAAATCATTGGGTGTTGCCAGGGTCCAGAGCGCGGCGGCAGTGACGACGATCACAGGCAGAGTGATCAGTGTCCGCTTATAGGGCGTGGCATCGACCAGGGCGCCAAACAGCGGCGTTGCCACCATGCCGATCACGCCGCCCATGGTGGCGATGATGCCAAGCGTCATCGGCTTCCATCCCTGCGTGGCGAGAAAGCCGTCGAGAAAGGGGCCCAGTCCGTCGCGGGCATCGGCAAGGAAGAAGTTCAGCACCGCAAGGGCAATCAGGGAGCGGCGGCTCACGGAGACAATCTGAGACTGTGCGTTCACTGTAGCCCTTTCGGAAAGGTTGAAAAATCAGATATTTAGCTTCAAATAGGGCGGTCGGGACGGTTTGGGAATTTGCAGAGCGCAAAAATGTTCCCCTGCGCTTGCTCTTTGCGATCAAGGGCCTAAATGGGAGAAGCCGAGGGGAGATCAGGTTCCGGTTTCCGCGGCCCGTCAGTTTTTTCCCGGCCGGGTTCGGCCGCGTGTTTTCGGATTTTCCATGACCGCAATCTATCTCACCTGGGGCATCTCGGCCCTGTCCGTTCTCGGTGTCATCAGCCGGCCTTTCGGCTGGCCGGAGGCGATCTGGGCGGTGCTTGGCGCGGCCGTACTGCTGGCGCTCGGCCAGATCGGTCTCAACGATGCCTGGGCCGGTATTGCCAAGGGCTATGATGTCTATCTGTTTCTGATCGGCATGATGTTGCTGTCGGAACTGGCGCGGCGCGAAGGCCTGTTCGATTGGCTGGCGGCGCTTGCCACTCAGCGCGCCAAGGGATCGCCGGTGCGGCTGTTCGTGCTGCTCTACGGTGTCGGCGTTCTGGTGACGGCTTTTCTCTCCAATGATGCGACGGCTGTCGTGCTGACGCCGGCGGTCTACGCGGCGACCAAGGCGGCGAAGCTGAAGAACCCGATGCCGTATCTCTTGATCTGCGCCTTCATCGCCAATGCCGCGAGCTTCGTGCTGCCGATTTCCAATCCCGCCAATCTGGTGATCTTTGGTGGGGGCGAGATGCCGCCGCTATCGACCTGGCTCGCTACCTTCGCGCTGCCGTCCGTGGTTGCCATCGTCGTGACCTTCGCCATGCTCTACTGGAGCCAGCGAAAGGCGATCCGCGAGGAGACGCTGGAGCATGACATCGAGACCCCGCATCTGTCGCGAAGCGCCAAGCTGGCCGGTTACGGGCTGGTGTTGACCGCTGTCGTGCTGATGGTGGCTTCGGCAATCGGGCTTGATCTCGGCCTGCCAACTTTCATTGCCGGCGTCCTGACAACAGTTCTGGTTCTCGCCCTGAGCGGGCAGGGGGCCATGGGTCAAGAACTGGGAGAGACACTGAAGGGCATGTCCTGGAGCGTGCTGCCGCTGGTGGCTGGCCTGTTCGTGCTGGTCGAAGCGCTTGATAAGACCGGGCTGACTGTGATGCTGGCCCAGCATCTGTCTGAGGCCGCGGCCAATGATGCGAAGACGGCGGCGATGGGGGCAGGTCTGCTGGTCGGCTTCCTGTCCAACCTCGTCAATAACCTGCCGGCGGGCCTTGTGGCTGGTGCGACGGTGCAGAGCGCCCATGTCGGTAGCGCCGTCTCGGGCGCCGTGCTCGTCGGCGTCGACCTCGGCCCCAATCTCTCCGTCACAGGCTCGCTCGCCACCATTCTCTGGCTCTCGGCGCTCAGGCGCGAAGGCCTGCATATGGGCGCGCTGGACTTCCTGAAGATCGGCGCAGTCGTGATGATCCCGGCGCTGGTTCTGTCGCTCTTGGCGCTGGTGGCGGTCGCTGGATAAACAAAAAGCCGTGGCGTTTTTCGCGCCACGGCCCTTATTGAATGAATAGATGGATGTGCTTACGCCTCGACCACCCGCAGCGCCTTGGCGCGCTCCAGAGCGTCTTTATGAACGGCCTCCTGGACCTTTTCAAAAGCTCGGACCTCGATCTGGCGGACGCGTTCGCGACTGATGTCGAACTCGGCTGACAGCTCTTCGAGCGTAACCGGGTCTTCAGCCAGGCGGCGGGCCTGGAAAATGCGCTTTTCGCGATCGTTCAGCACGCCCATGGCACGGGCCAGCATGTTGCGGCGCGTCTCCAACTCGTCCTGCTCGATCAGGGTTGTTTCCTGGCTTTCGTGGTCATCCACCAGCCAATCCTGCCACTGACCGGATTCGCCTTCGCTGGCGCGGATCGGCGCATTCAGCGAGGCGTCGCCGGACAGGCGGCGGTTCATGGAAATCACTTCCTCCTCGCTGACCCGCAGCTTGGTGGCGATTTCCGTGACCTGATCTGGCTTGAGATCGCCTTCCTCGATGGCCTGGATCTTACCCTTGAGGCGGCGCAGGTTGAAGAACAATCGTTTCTGATTGGCGGTCGTACCCATTTTGACCAGCGACCACGAGCGCAGGATGTATTCCTGGATTGACGCCTTGATCCACCACATCGCGTAGGTGGCAAGGCGGAAGCCACGCTCGGGATCGAATTTCTTGACCGCCTGCATCAGGCCGACATTGCCTTCCGAGACCACTTCGCCGATCGGCAGGCCGTAGCCGCGATAGCCCATGGCAATCTTGGCGACCAGGCGCAGGTGGCTGGTAACGAGGCGATGCGCGGCATCGCGGTCGCCATGCTCGGCATAGCGCTTGGCGAGCATGTATTCTTCCTGCGGTTCCAGCATAGGGAACTTGCGGATTTCGTCTAGATAACGGTTCAGTCCGCCTTCACCGGCGGTTATCGAAGGCAAGCTATTGCGGGCCATAAAGCACCCCCTTTATTCATGAACTTCCCGATGGCAATAGGGCAAGCTCGGTCGTGCGGATTTCCTCATCCCGCACGAAATCATATGTCAGATAAGTGTGGCATTAGCGGGATTCAAGCTCCTACCCGCGTTCACGGTCGATTTACCGGGACGACGTTTCGAGCAGAACTTGGACTATACCGTTGGAACCCCTCAGACTCCCCGGAGTTCCGATTTTTTATCCGTCTTTTCCCGTCGCCTCTATGAGCGAAATGCAAAGAGGTCCTCATCCGGGTCCCTGCCGCCGTCGATCCGCGCCGAGACGATCTGGGCGGCGATAGTGGAGAAGGTAATGCCGTTGCCGCCAAAGCCCATGACCACATGAACGTGATCGGTGCCGGGCGCGCGGTCGATGATCGGCAAACCGTCGCGGGTTGTGCCGAAGGGGGCGGCCCAGCCATAGGCGATGCGGTCCATCTCGATACCGGCGAGATCCTTCAGCTTTTTCCGGATGATTTCGAACTTGCGGGCGGCCTTGTCCGGGTCCTGATGGGCCAGCGGGTCGTCCTCGTCCTCGCCGCCGGCGATGATCCGGCCATCCGGCGTGGAGCGAAAATAGAGATAGGGCTCGGATGCCTCCCAGACGAGATGGTCGTCCAGCCAGTCCGGCCGCGCGGCATTCGGTTCGGAGGCAAGCGCCCAGGTGGAGATCACCTTGTGCAGCGGGCTTTCCATCATCTTCAGATATTCATAGCCGGTGCAGGCGATGAGGTCGGCTGCTGACAGCAACATACCGCCCGTCGTCGCCATCATCACCCCATCGCGGGTCTCCCTGATATCGCTGATGGCAAGCGGCGAGACCACTTCCACGCCACGCGCCACAGCCGACTTCAACAGGCCAGCGGTCATCTGGGCCGGGTTGGCGCTGGCCGAATAGGGCGACACAATCGCGCCGGTGCGATCGATGCCGAACCGGTCCTTCACTTCGGTGCCGTTTAGATAATCGGCCTCAAGGCCAGCATCGCGGCGCAGATCCGCTTCGGCTGAGAGCCCGCGATATCCCATCTCGTCGCCTGCCAGGAACAGGCTGTTGCGCTGCTGGAACTGGCAGGCGATGCCGAGGGCATCGATGCGCGTGCCAAGATGTTCGACTGACGCGGCCGAGCGCCGCCAGGCGCGGCTCGCCTTTTCGGTGCCGATCGCCTTTGACAGCTGCGAGAGTGGAATGTCGATTTCATGCTGGATCATCGCGGTGCTGGCCAGCGTGCTGCCCCTGACCGGCGCGCGTCGGTCGACCACGAGAATGCGCCGACCCTCCCGCGCCAGCGCGTCCGCCATCAGCGCGCCGCTGATGCCCGAGCCGATGATGATCACGTCATAGTCGCGGCGGGCCGGCTTGGCCTGGCTGTCGACGGAAATGTTGGGTGTCGCGGCCCAGAAGGACTTGCCGTCATGAAGGTCACGCGATTGTCCGACGGCTTGCTTGGTATCCATGTCTGCCCTTTGTCCGTTTGCGCGTCCGAAGACACAGCTGCTTTTCAGCCATGCCGGACGTGCGCTAACGTACAAAAGCGCAAAGGGTTCACTCGATGGCGCGCAGGGCCTCGATTATCCGCTCCATGTCATCGGGCATCGGTGCCTCGAAATGCATGGTCTCGCCGGTGACGGGATGTTCGAAGGCCAGCAGATAGGCGTGCAGCGCCTGCCGGTGGAACTGCGTGACGATGGTTCTGGCCGCATCCGGCAGCAGATTGGCCTTGGTCTTGAAGGCGGCGCCATATTCAGGGTCGCCCAGCAAGGGATGGCCGATATGGGCCATATGCACGCGGATCTGGTGGGTGCGGCCTGTTTCCAGCCGGCATTCCACCAGCGAGGCAAGGCAGGTGGCGTCCGGCTTTTCACCGTAGCGCTCCATCACTTCGTAATGGGTGATCGCCTCGCGGGCGTCGTCGGTATCGGCCTGCTTGACGGTGCGCTTGGTGCGGTCGCCGGCCCGGCCGAGTGGCGCATCGATCGTGCCGCGCAAGCCGCGTGGCCGGCCCCAGACGATCGCCTGATAGGCGCGCTCCAGCGGGCCGGTGCGGCCATGGTCGGCAAACTGGTCGGCGAGATGCCGGTGGGCGATGTCGTTTTTGGCGACCACCATGACCCCTGAGGTTTCCTTGTCGAGCCGATGGACGATGCCAGGGCGCTTGACGCCGCCGATGCCCGATAGGCTGTCGCCGCAATGGTGGATCAGCGCATTGACGAGTGTGCCCGTCCAGTTGCCCGCACCGGGATGCACGACGAGACCAGCCGGCTTCGACAGCACGATCAGGTCCCTGTCCTCGTAGAGCACGGTCAGCGGGATGTCTTCGCCCTTGGGCTCGGGGTCTTCAGGCTCCGGCATGGCAATGACGATCCGGTCGCCGGGCTTGATCTTGCGCTTCGGCTCGGTGATGACAGCAGCGTTGATAGAGACGGCGCCCTGTTCGATCAGCGCCTTGACGCGGTTGCGCGACAGGTCACCCCCAAGCGTGCCCGCCAGCCAGGCGTCCAGCCGGCCTTCGGCGCTCTCGTCGGCAATCAGCTCTTTCCTTGGCTCGCCGGCTTGTTTAAAGGGGTCAGTCATAGCGCGTCCTGTGTTTCAGCCCTTGCGGCCAAGGCCCGATGGGCGGCAGGAGCAGCTCCATCAGGAAAAGGTTGACGTTCATGAGCCAAGTCGAGACCGACGAACAGAAAGACAAGCCGCTCGATCCGACGCTCGAAAAAGTCCGCCGCAAGATGCTGCGTCTGCAACTCGTCTCGGCGGCCATCATGTTTATCAGCCTTATGGCCGTGTTGGCGGCTGTTGTCTACAAGGTCCGGCACGCGCCTACGCCGGAAAAGACCACGGCGGGTGGCCTGGCCATCCCCTCCGACCAGCCGTTGTCGCTTGCCGCCAGACTTCCGGCTGGCTTCAAGGTGACGTCGACATCGCTGTCGGGCACGCAGATCCTGTTTTATGGCACCACCGCCGAAGGGCAGGGACGTGCCTATGTCTTCGATCTCCAGGTCGGGCGGATGATCGCCGATGTGGCGGTGACGCAATAGGCCTGCGCCGTGGCTGAGTTGATCACCATCACTGATGCGCAGGACCCGCGCATCGCTGCCTTCAGCGCTATCCGCGAGCGTGATCTCGTTGGCCGCGAAGGCCGGTTCATTGCCGAGGGTACTGTGGTGCTGCGCATGCTGATTGCCGCGCATCATGCAAATGCCGGTATCCGCGCCGAGGCGCTTTTGCTGCTGGAAAACCGGGTGGCGGGTCTGGCGCCGCTGCTCGAAGAATGGCCCGACGATCTGCCTGTTTACGTGGCCAGCGCCGCCGTTCTCGATGTCATCGCCGGTTTTCACCTGCATCGCGGCGTGTTGGCTCTCGGCAGCCGGCTGACTGCGCCTTGCGCCAGCGATCTGATTGCCGGCCTGCCGGAAAAGGCGCTGGTTCTGGTCGGCTGCGGCATTTCCAACCACGACAATGTCGGCTCGATGTTCCGCAATGCTGCCGGCTTCTCGGCCGATGCGGTGCTGCTCGATGAGACCAGCTGCGATCCGCTGTACCGCAAGGCGCTTCGGGTCTCGGTCGGCTCGGTACTTTCAGTGCCCTATGCGCGCGAACAGAGCGGGATTACGCTGCTTTCTGCGTTGGATGCTGCAGGCTTCATGGTCGCGGCGCTGACGCCATCAGGGCAGACGGAAATCGGTGCCATCGCTTCAGGTCTTAAGGACCGGCAAAGGCTGGCGCTTGTGGTAGGCACGGAAGGCGAGGGTTTGCCGCCCGAAGTGCTGGCGCGCTTCATGACCGTGCGCATCGCGCAATCATCGCGGCTCGACAGCCTTAATTTGGGCACGGCGAGCGGAATTGCCCTGCATAGTGCCGCGCTGGCACTGGGGAAGTTGGGGTAGGAGAAGCCCCATCATCCCCTCTTTATTGGTGAAATGAGGCGCCACCTTCTCCCCGCAAGGAGGACAAGGAGATGTGCGGCACCCTTAGACTTCTCCAGAAAGCCGCGGCGATGGCGATTGTCCCTCGCCCCCTTGTGGGGAGAGGGGTGCCGAGCGTAGCGGAGGCAGGGTGAGGGGTTCTTTCCGAATTAATCGCCTAGCAGATCCGGCGCCAACGCCTTGACCCGGTCCCGCAGCGGCTGCGCAACATCCTCACCCGAGGCGTCACTTGGCGCGCTCCCGGGCGCGGCTTTCGCCAGAAGCGATGGGATCGGTGAGTCTTTCCCCTCGCTTCGGGCGGTGAGCACGATCATGCCAGCGGCAATGTCCGCGATCTCCGCGCGCAGGGCTGCATCCTGTTGCGGGCTGGCGGCCTCGTCGAGCTTGGCAGACAGGGCCTCGCAACGGCGCCGGAGGTCTGCTGCAAGCGTTTCAGTGCCGGTGGAAAGATCCTTGGTCATTTCGCCACCTGTTCCACTGGGCCGGCTGTCTTTTGCAGGCGTTCCAGCCGTTCTTCCAGTCGCAGCACCTTGTCTTCTTCCTGCAGCAGACGTTGCTCGGCCTTTTGCGCGCGAGCGGCTGCGGCCTTGACCTCGTCGCGCAGCGTCTCACGCTCGGTGCGCAGATCCTGCACGCGCAGCTGCAGGTCCTCGGTCTGATGTTTGTGGGTGGCGGTCTCGCGGCTGCGGGCGGCAAGATCGGTCTCCATCCGGTGCAGCTTGACGGTGAGCTTCTCGATATCGAGATCGCGACTGGCGACCATGGCTTCAGTGCGCTCCAGCGCGACCTTCATTTCGTCGATCCGGGTCTGGTTCTTGCGCAGCTCGGCGCGCAGAGCGCCGGCCTCGTCGCTCATGGCGCGGATCTGTTCCTTCAAGCCGTCCTCGGCATTCAGCGCCCGGATGGCTTCGGCTTGAGCCTGATCGGCGGCGGCCTTGACGGCGACGAAATACTCGCGCTCGCGTCTTAGATCATGGGAGAGCTTGGCACTTTCGGCAGCATAGAGTGCGCGCACCATATCTTTCTGGGCGCGGACTTCCTCGGGGCCGAGCGGTGCCGTGGCCCGCAGCCGTCGCTCGGTATAGGCAACGATGCGGCCGTGGATGGCAGGGGCGATCAAGGCCGCCAGCAGGGCTGCTGCGGCAAATCCCAATGCGAAGAGCAGGGCGTATTCGATCACGGCAATGCCATATCCGTTAGAACATTTTCAGCTGGGTCAGGTGACGGTTTTGTCTACGCGGCCTTTGTGCCTTTTTTAGCGCAAAACCGCCCGACGTTCCATGCCGCTTTCTGCTTGCGCCGGCATGGAGCGGCCATTCGGGGCGCCTCAAAATCATAGATCTTGAGCGTGCCCACTCCACCTCAGAAGGGGTTCCAGGTGGAGGACTGTGTCAGTTTCAGGTAGCCGACATTGACGCCCAGACGGGCACCGACGCCGGTGCGGATCGGCACCAGCACCATGTTGTTGTTTTTCAGCGCCGTCATGCCGACGCCGGCCACCACATAGGCAGAGCCGCTGACGCCACCAAACCGGCTATAGAGGCTGCCGACGGAGGGCAGATTGTAAACCAGCATCATGGTGCGGCTGCCATTGCCGCCGTAGTCGATGCCAAGCGAAGGGCCCTGCCAGAAGGCCGGATGCTGACCGGCATTCTTGGTGTAGAGCGTGCCTTCGCCATAGGTCAGGCCGGCGATGAAGGCGCCGGAGCCCTCCTGGCCAAGAATATAACCATTGGGCAGGCCGTATTGCGCAAACGCCTTTTCGATCACCTTGGCAAGCGCGCCGCTGGTGGATCCGAAGAAGGAATGGCCTGCATCGACCACTTCCTGCATGGTATATTGATCGCCCTGGGCCATAGCCGTCGTCGGTTGCCAAACAAGACTTGCCGCAACCACGCCAGCCGTTACAATCCAGGCCTTCAAAAGGTCCCGAACGATGGAAAAGCGCATCGCTTCCTCCTCGGATTTCACTCGAATCGGCCCTTATATGGCCGCTCTTCATCTTGATGACTTCGTATTAACAATGGGTTTACCAAATATGGTGTCATTATGGCGTTGACATCATGCGGCTTGATGGGGTGAGCCCCCGTGTGTTCAGCCGATAACAGACTTTGCCGTCGAGGAGAATTCGATGCTCAAGAACGTGAACCTTACGCTGGCCGGACCTGATCTGGCGGCCCTGCTGTGCAGCCGCGTCTGCCACGATGTCATCTCGCCTGTCGGTGCCATCAACAACGGGTTGGAATTGCTGGACGAAGGCGGCGCTGACGCCGACGCCATGGACCTCATCCGCACCAGCGCACTCAATGCCTCGGTACGGCTGAAGTTCGCACGGCTTGCCTTCGGCGCGTCCGGCTCGGTCGGCGCATCGATCGATACCGGTGAGGCCGAAAAGGCCGTGAAGGATTTCGCCATTGCCGAAAAGAAGACCGAGATCACCTGGAACGGTCCTCGCGCCATCATCGCCAAGAACCGCGTCAAACTGCTGATGAACCTGATGCTGGTGGCCTACGGCGCGATCCCGCGTGGCGGCTCACTCGACGTGACGCTGGAAAATCCGGAATATGACGCGAAATTTACCATCGTCGCCAAGGGCCGGATGCTGCGCGTGCCACCGAAATTTGCGGAAATCTGCAATGGTCAGCTGGAAGAAGCGATCGATGCCCATTCAATCCAGCCCTATTACACCGTGCTGTTGGCTGATGAAGCCGGCATGGAGCTGAAATATGTGATCGGCGAAGGCGAAATCACCTTTACAGCCGAATCAGTTCCAGCTGCTTGAAGATGTCGCGCGGACGGTGGCCGGATGACGATCCGGCTGCCGAATGTCCCCGTGACAGTGTCTCTGATCCGGGCAGTCTCTATCCGACGTGGTGAATCGGTTGTGCCTGCGGGTAATGTTTCCTTAGGCTTCTGGCTTTAGAATTAAGGCACAGGGCGCGGCAATAAAGCCGTGGGAACGGCGGCGCAAAGCGACAGTCCGGCAGCAACGCTGGGGACCGGCTGATAGCGCCGACGCCGTATGCACATCGAAGGGGACCGACATGCAGACGCTGATCATCGCTGACTCCTCCGACATCGTTCGCAAGGTCGGACGCAAGATCCTGTCCGAACTGGGCTATGTCGTGACCGAAGCGGCGACCGGCCGCGAGGCGATGACGGCGTGCGACGCGCAGCTGCCGTATGCGATCATTGTCGATTCCGGCCTCGAGGGGGCGCTGAGCCTGATCACCAATATCCGCGCCATGCCCGATGGCAAGTCGGTGCGAATTTACTATTGTGTCATTGAAGCCGATCTGAAGCATATGATGCAAGGCAAGCGGGCAGGCGCGTCCGATTTCCTGCTAAAGCCATTCGATCGCAATTCGCTGACTCAGGTTTTCGGCAATCGCGAAGCCGCTTGACGCTTTCATTTTCAGGTTGATTAGGGACCGTTGATGAGACGTGATGGTTTGCGTCCCAATGGTCGACATCTATCGACGCGTCGAGCTTCCACATTTCTCAACTGATATCGCGGCACCCGCTTTCCCGCATCGGTCCTCGCTTTCTGTCGTTTCCGCAACGAAAAGAACCCCCGCGGAGGGCAGGGGTCTTAATCGAGACAGGCTGTCGATGGGGCAACGACGAAGGGGAACGGGCGTTTCGGAAAACGCCGCGTGCTCGGCAGTCGGTTTATGCCTTGATCAGGCCGTTTCCATATACTCGGAACTATCGGGTTCGCGCAGAACGTAGCCACGGCCCCAGACGGTTTCGATGTAGTTTGCGCCGCCGGCAGCATTGGCCAGCTTTTTGCGCAACTTGCAGATGAAGACGTCGATAATCTTCAGTTCCGGCTCGTCCATGCCACCATAGAGATGGTTAAGGAACATTTCCTTGGTCAGCGTCGTGCCTTTGCGCAGCGAGAGCAGCTCCAGCATCTGATATTCCTTGCCGGTCAGGTGCACGCGCTGGCCGCCGACTTCGACGGTCTTCGCGTCGAGGTTGACGATCAATTCGCCCGTGATGATGATCGACTGGGCATGACCCTTGGAACGGCGCACGATCGCATGGATACGAGCAACCAATTCGTCCTTGTGGAACGGCTTCGTCATGTAGTCGTCGGCGCCGAAGCCGAGACCGCGCACCTTATCCTCAATGCCGGCCATACCGGACAGGATGAGGATCGGTGTCTTCACCTTTGACAGGCGAAGCGTGCGCAGGACTTCGTAACCCGACATGTCGGGAAGATTGAGGTCCAGCAGGATGATGTCGTAGTCGTATAGTTTCCCGAGGTCGACGCCTTCTTCACCGAGATCGGTGGTGTAAACGTTAAAACTTTCGGACTTGAGCATCAGTTCGATGCTCTGCGCTGTGGCGCTGTCGTCTTCGATGAGTAGAACCCGCATAATTATCCCCTTTACCGCCGCCGAAAGGTTTTGAATGGCCCCCTACGCGATACGGATCCAGTCGTTGCCTGATTTGAAGGCTGCCACCAAATGGTTAACAAATTCTGATTCCCTCTGGCAAGGTGTAACGAATTTATTAAGCATAATGCCTAGCCTCCTGATTCATATGTCATTTTCTCATCGCCACAGATGAATCGAAAAGGGAGAAATCCCCCTTAAGCGATTCAATTGACTCATCATTGTCATTGTCCTGCTTTTTGGACCCGGGCATTTACCGACCTTTAAAAGATCTCCCTTATCATTAACGATGCCCGTAAACGAAAGGTTACCAAAGGTAGTTTTTTGTTAACGCCGCGAGATTTTTTCGAGGTGATTCGTTTCAATGTCCGCGGGCGATGTCAAAATTGAGTGAAAGCGGGGTGTCTCGCATCACGGGAGTATTGCGTATGAAGTCGCGTGACAGCCTAGTTCGCCTGAAGGCATTTCAGGTTACGGAGAAGCGTCGGCAACTGCAGCAATTGCAGTTAATGATGTCCGAATTCGAACGTATGGCGAAGGAGCTGGAGAATCAGATTTCTCTGGAAGAAAAGAAGGCGGGCATCACCGATGCATCGCATTTCGCCTATCCGACTTTTGCAAAGGCCGCCCGCCAGCGCGCCGACAATCTGCAGGATTCGATTCGCGAGCTGAAGGTTCAGCAGGACGCCGCCGAATTGGCGCTCGAACTGGCCGAAGCCGAACATGCCAAGGCAGCAGCGCTCGAAGAGCGCGATGGCCAACAGCGGGCTCGCGCCTAAGACAAAAACCGAGGGCTCTCATCGATGGCATCCGTTTGATGCCGTCATCCGGTGAGAGATCCCGGGTACTTGGTCTAAAAAGGTGCGAACCTCTATAGGGAAGGGCAGGGCTTTGCGAGCCTGCCCTCAAAACAGTGCGAAGGTTTCGAGCGTCGTGACATAGCGTGTCATGGCGCTAAAACTGTTGGGTAGGACCGGTTGCCACACCGTCAGCCATGTCAGGGCTCGCTGAACTGCACCGCGTCGGCGCGGCGGCGCAGGCTTCCTGTTTTTTTCTGACAATGACGTTGATTTGGATTGTCGAAGGCTTTGCGCTTTCGGCCCTCATCCGCTTGGGATTTCAGGGTTGAATGCCGATCGACGACATCGATTGTGTCGCTGTTGTCCGGTAAGGGATCGACGATCTTTTGTCTGATCTTGCCGCTGTCCAGAGAATTACCGATCAAATGACCTTAAGCCTTGGCGGCCAGGATGCGGTTTTTCAACTGCGGCGTCGGCGCATATGAATATATCGCCGAGCAGATCGGTCTGGAACGGAGGCAGAGTAGGGGAGGCGAAGGCATACGTGTCATGATGGCCAGGCCCCGCATCATGACGATGGGCCCGGCGGTCTTGACGAAGGTATCAGTGACGATACTGCTGAATGCGCGTCGTTCTGAGGCCCGGCAGACCGTGGTCGTTGATCGAGGCCTGCCAGGACAGGAATTCCTCGACCGTCAACGTGTAACGTTCACAGGCTTCTTCAAGGCTCAGCAGGCCGCCGCGGACGGCAGCCACGACCTCGGCCTTACGGCGGATGACCCAGCGGCGGGTATTTGCTGGCGGCAGATCGGCAATCGTCAACGGACTGCCGTCAGGGCCGATAACATATTTAACTCGCGGGCGTATCGTTTCGGTCATTGGACTCTCTAATACAAACTCAAGACCACAGACCCGAAATCTAACGCGGCACCTTTAAAAATTACCTAAGCACCAGGTAACAATTTGATAATAATTTTAGTAGCTTGGCGTAAACCGCTGATGTCACGTCGAAACTTGGTCGGCGCCCACTGTGCAAGCGCTATCAAAGTGGTAGTGACGCACAGGTGACCGATTTGATGTATATGCCCTGCAAAATCAAAGGGTAAACAGAGATCGAATCACCTA
>Ga0308163_10002205_pt1 | contig 18357 bp, 10 predicted proteins | sample PhyTR1_FD_201037 | JGI IMG/M metagenome (GOLD analysis project Ga0308163, IMG submission 201037) | Phyllosphere microbial communities from UC Gill Tract Community Farm, Albany, California, United States - DLSLT.R1 | ecosystem: Host-associated > Plants > Phyllosphere > Unclassified | place: USA...
CTACGGGACTCAAAAAAGGCCGTATCCCCTATGAGAAAGGCAGAAATGAAAAAACCCGCCGAAGCGGGTTAATCATCCATGAAAAAACCCGCCGAAGCGGGTTTTTAAGGTTCTGGCGGAGACGGTGTCCGCCGAACCCTCCTATGAAAAATGGGTCAAAATTTTTTCTACCCCCCACCCTACCCCCCCGTGCTCAGTTTGGTGAAAAAACAGGCGTGCTTTGCGATAAAATGAATGTGCGTGGTCGCGCTTGACAGGGGACACACGTGTGAGCCTATGGCGATGGCTGCACGGCGCAGTCCGACAGTGGGAAGGTGGCGTCGCAGTAGCCGGGCGTTTTGACGAAGACGCTGTCTGCCGGCCTGAGCATGGAGGTTGTCGCGATTTGCTTGGACGAACCCAGCCGCAGCGCGCATGGTAACTTATGGTTTTTACGGGCGCGGCTTTTGCTTCTGTTTTACCTTGGATTTCAGACCCGTCGCTTGCGCCTGCGGCGCGGCCGGCGATGGCGAGGGCTGCCTTGCTGTCGTGGACTCTTGCAGTGGCCGGTCAAGTGCCTCCTGCATCTCGGAAAACAAGCCGCCAACGGAGGCGACCAAGTAATCGGTGTATCCGTCGACGGCAAGCGTTCGCGCCACAGTCGAGGCATCAATAAAGCGCGTCATCTGGTCCTTGAATTCGCGGCTGGCCGCGATCTCGGGCAACCGTTTGATCGCGGAGCCAAGCAGATCAGGATAATCCTTGACGCTATAATCGTGAAGCTTGGCGCCGACAAGTTCCGGCGCCAGCTTCACGCCGCGCCCTGCCATCCACGCCAGATCCCAGATGTCTCGATGGCGAATTTTTCCAGAGTCGAGTTTCACAGGATTGCCTTTGGCATCAAACAGCGATGTCGGAAATGCCAGCACCTTGTCTGCCATGATTTCGTACAACGACTCCGTGTTGACCAGCACTACCGGCATGCCGCTCCGTACATCGTAGTTCGCCCGCAACGGCACCAGCTCGCGGGTATGCGCAGGAACGTTCGCGATCTCCAGTTTGATTCTCTGCCTAGGCATCATCGGCAGCTCAGGTGCGGTTTCGATCGAGATCCACCATTTGTCTACATGGATGTTCCGGATACCCTCTCCTCCCGTCTTGCCGGGCTTGTGATGGACTGAGACGTCCAGCCCGAAGCGCTCGCCAATGCGCTGCTCCACGCATTCTTTTATTGGCTGCATGGTCGCGGCAGAAAAATCGGTGCCGCCAGCGAAATCGATATCTTCACTGAAGCGATCAGAACCACGGCACAGCCGCAGCGACGTGCCGCCCTGGAATACCAAGCCCTTGAGCAACCCCTCGGCATCCAGCGCCTGGAATATCTCGTGATGCAGAAGTTCCTTTTCGACCACCGGGCGCATCGCGGACAGCCCCGGGCTGGCCATAGCCAGGTCCACGAGTTCATTGAAGTTTTTCTTTTCGAAATTCATCGCTACCCTCCCCGTCATGTCTCGTCGAGCGCACCCGGATCGATCATGTTCGCGTTGCGCCCGACGCGCAACAGGTCACGCACTGCGGCCTGCCGGGTGGCGATGCGAAGCGGGCGGTCTTTGATTTGGATCGTGTTCTTGATGATGTCAGCGCTTCTGCGCTTGGTGTGCGTGAACTCGATGGTGCCGTAGGGGGTTTCCACCTCCGCGCTTTTCCCGGTCGTCATGATTGTCAGGCGGCTGATGGGGATCTGGGAGATCACACCATATTCAGACAGGACCGACTCAAGGCTGACATATGAGAGATGGCCGGGGCGCAGCGCCTTGGCGACCTCTTCGGCGATCCAGCGGTTTCTGCTCCTGGCGGCGGGGTTAAGGTAGAGACCCTTGGCGACGCGCTGGAGCAGTCCCTCTGCGACCATCCGCTGGAGGGATTTTTCCATCGCTTTGTCGGGCTCTTCGGGGAACAGCTTTTCGACATCGCGGCGGGCAAAAACATAGATGCCGTGCCGATCGAGGTCTGCCAGCTTTCGAATGAGCTCGATTTGCTTCATGTTGAAAGCCTCTGACGGTTGTAGGTATGCGCCAGTCTAGGCTTCAGATGAAGGAAATGTCAAAACAAGTGCACTCGTACCCTATTTTTATGTAGGGTAAATGCTGACTAGATGGCGCTATCGAGATGGAATAAGAACCTTTTCCAAAATTTAACGTTTCGTGGTGAGTTCCTGCTACCACCATTTCCTAAACCCGTTGAACCGGTGGGACAGCCGGGCGCTTACGCAGAAGGTGCCCGTGGCAACAGTGTACATGTTCGACAGGTTGCTGCTTGATGCGCCGGCGAGCGAGAAGATTCTGGCACTGGCGCGGGACTCGCCTGTCGGTCGGAAATACGAGGGGGGGTACTTGAGGCGGTGGTGGCTGGCTGCATGTAAGGCCACTTTACCTTTCGAGACGCAAAAACGTTTGTCGCGCGGAAACTATAGGTTAAGATGGTAGGATCTTAACTAATTCTTATCTGTTATGGCAAATTTCAGGGTTTACAATATTCAGTTGCTCCCGAACAACTCTCATGAAGTCGACATTGGGATATCGGGTTACAAGAAGATTTTTGCCAATTTTAGAGATCGTACGAACCGTGCCCGAATTGAAAAAGACTTATTAGCCTACCATCGTGATGTTGGGAAGGAATCTCATTTCGGGCCGCACGAGTTTCACCCTAAAGCAGGTTATGTTTGGGGGAGGTTTGTGAAATATAAGAGGACTGATAAGGTCGATGATCTTAATACAATGAAGCCTATATTCCAAGAAGGAAGAAAGCAAGTTGGTGTGGCGTCTTTGCATGAGATGTTCTTTATATTTGACTGCGCTCAACACTTTCTCGCGATAGAGGAGGCAAGTGGAGCTCTGCCGCCTACAAATCTATTTGCGGATATTCTTCGCGATTATTTAACGCCTATCTGCAATGAACTATTTCCAAATCATACTCTTTGCATTTTGTTGATTGCTGACAAGAATTCTCTAGATGTGGTTTTGAAGGAGGCAGTGGGTTTCTCCCGAATTGAAGTTGATATCGCGCCTCCCAATGGAGAAGCTGAGGATTCGCTAGAGCAGCTAAAAAGGTCTAGAATCCAAAAGTTATCAATAATCGGTTCTCCGGGTGGAGGTGGAGCAATTGCAAATGATTTGCCTCCTTTTCTGCTTGGTGTTATTAAGGGAGCAGTTAAATATGGGCGTACGCAACTTTCGTACTTTCGCGCCCCGACCGAGGGGACTGGAGATCCCATTAAAGTGAAGTATGACAGCGCAACAACTCCGATGAAATTCGAGAAACGAAAAGCAGGTTCGGAGTCCGATGAGGATTTTGCCGAAAGATGTTTGGCGGACCTCCGTGAGAAAGTAGGGGAAATATCACCGAGCAGTTTCGTGCCTACAGAAAAGTGAGGGAGTACGGTGTTTAATTTAATTGGGGTTGTATTGGATTTTTTTTATCGGCACCTCAAAAGAATTCCAATTCTGGGTACGATATTAAAAATATCTAACACTTATGTGTATGCCGGTGATTTTAGGTCACTTGATAGCGTTGCGCCTATGTGGCGGTGGTGCAAATTAATTCTAATGCCTTTTTTTGTTGCGTTCTTAATTGCGGCAGGGGTTTTATATGGTAGTTATACCTTTCCTGGAATGGAGAAGTACAAATTTGACTGGAATGGTAGTGGGGCACTGATCGTCGAAACTTGGACCCCGGTGTTCAGTGACCTTTCCGAACCTTTCGATAAGCCAGGGCAAATTGTGACGTCCATCTTCCCAAACTTACTTGGCTTTGGCATTGGGGTATATGCCCTTGTTTTTGCTCTGGCCCCTCGATCTCTTCAGCTTTTGCAAAGTCAGTTGGAGGGGGAAATTGCGGCAGGGACAAGGAAGGAGGGGCATGCGCTTATGCTTAATGCAAGCTTGGCATACCCATTGCTGGTGATAACGCTGAGCTTGGTTCCTGGAATCTTTCAACAATTGAACCCGAAGTCTCTAACGCTTGCTTGGGTCACTTGGATTGTGTTTTGGTATGGGGTAGTGGTGTTGATCGAGCTACTTGGAGTCTTGTTTGCGCTTGGAGAGCAAGATGGCATGGACAAGATTTATCCTTAGTTAGATGGGAGTTCGCGTTCGGTGTTAAACATCTTCATCTCCAAGTAAAAATTCAGAGTGTGGCCTGGATCTTCATGGATTCATAGGGTGAGTGCGCTAGACGCTTACGAAGGCGTGGCGACGGTGGCAAGTGTAGTCCTCACCCATCCCCGACACTAGGAAATGTTTTCTTCAGTGCCGGCCTGCGCCAATCCATGATTGGACTAATGTAGCCTTTAGACAGTTAAACTGGTGCATGCGGTAGCAGCAAATGTCACGTATGCCTCTTCAGACTTCAGCCACCCCTCTAATTAAGATTTTTTTTGAGGCGTATTAGCGTTCGCAAGAGGAAAAAGAAGTTTGGTCGCAAGCCACTCAGCAACGGGTACGGCCACCGCGTCACCCATTGCCTTGTAGCCGTCGCTGTAGGTACCAGGAATTTTGTAGGTATCTGGAGCTCCCATTAGACGTGCGGTTTCTCGCACCGTAAGCAATCGGCTTTGCAGCCTGCCGTTCTCGCGAATCACTAAAACTTGACGGCTGCTGCCGCCGCTTGGAGTTCGAAGGCAGCCTGCTACATTGTCAAAGCGCAGCTCCAACACTTGCTTGCTTCCGCGCATCCGCTTATAGCCCGGCGCAACGACAAGCTCATGCTCCGGTATCGCGTTTAAAAAATCAGCTTGCTTCGGCGATATCAACCGAAGATTACGCTCGCCTGCTTTCGCATCCGAATATTCCGCCTTGAAATCGATGATGTCCGTCAGAGGTTTGACGCGCGCGGTAGGCTGAGGTAATTCCCACCACACCCAATCTTCGAGACCCACCGCAGCCTTGCGAACTGCCTCCGAATGACACCAAGCAGGTGTGGAGCGCTCGAGCTCAGGCGGAATAGACAGATCGCGTTTGATGGCCACTATAAAGATGCGCGGTCTGGACTGCGGCACAAAGTGAACAGCATCGATCACCATAGCCCCAACTTTGTAACCTCGCTGAACCAACGCTTCATGCAGAGTACGGTAATGGGCACCGCCTCCGGAGGAAACTAGTCCCAAAACATTTTCAGCCACCAAAAACGGTGGCGGCTCGGACATCTCGTCGATAACGCGGAGCCACTCCCACACTAGGCCACTGCGCTTACCATGAATACCTTCCGTTTGTCCAGCAAGGGAAAGGTCCTGACAAGGAAAAGATGCCCATGCAAGCTGAGCCACGGGAAGATCGCTCCCTTTCACATCCGCGATCGATCCTAAATGAAAATGTTTACCGCAGTGATTAGCGGTATAGACTGCAGCTTTCTTGGCGTCGATATCGTTGGCCCAAACGGGATTAAAAATGCCTTTCAAACCCTGCGCTACTAGACCACTTCCGGCGAAAAATTCAAAAAAGGACAGCAACTGCTTGGGAACGGTCGCAGGTAAAACATTTTGGACTGGATCCAACTGCTCAGTAGAGCAGTCTTGGAGCATAAGATCTGGCGACATGAAAGAGGTAGGCATGGGCATCATTTTATCCTAAATACAGAAGAAACTCTTAGGCAAGAAATGCTGTATTTGTGATTGTTGGTCATCAAACCGAAACCAAAATCCAGACCTTGCAGATTGTCGCTGATTCAGTAAATTCACAATACTAAGTGGAGAACTATTCTGGTTGACTAGCGCGCCGCTCTCTTAAATCCGCCAAGATCCGGAGAGGGCGCCGCTCAAGATTGTAAGTATCAACAGGAATCATGCCTTCTTGGTAGTCGCTACCTAAAATTGCCGAGAGCGCCTCCGGATTCTTTTTCCAGAGCGGATGAAGTACTACATAGCGCCAGGTCTCCTTGCCGCTCTGCTCAACGATGCATGCCAGCCCAGCGTGTGGCAGCTTTTCACTGTGCATAGCGCTCGGTCGCATTAACGCCACTTCTTCGGCGAGTGCATGCGCCCGTATTCGCCACCCGGCCAATTCAGGGAACTCGTCCTCACTTGGATTGAGTCCGCAACTGTAGGCTGGGTTGGCCAACGCACGCAAGTAAGCAAGGCCTAGGCGCCAATCAAGCAAGCCGTGATAGCTACGGTTGCCAAACCGTTGTACACAGCGGTAGCAGGATGTCATGCACTGTTCTTGGTGATGGACGGCGTGTGGATGCGTCTCCACAAAATCTTTAAGCGGCCAAGCATCATCGCGCGACAAAATCGCCTCAACGATCTGTCCGATATACGAGGGTCCACCCGGCACACTTGGCTCACCAAGTCGGCGACATAGACCGGATCCGTTGATTAAGGCATCAGCAATCTGCAGCATTGGCCTACCACCCCGCAGTCGGGGCTCCAACGCTACAAACTCTTCCGGCGACACGTCAAGCTCAAGCGCCGCCCGCTGTATAAGAATTTGGGTAGCGCTAATGGCCGCAGCGCGGGCGGCAATGTCGGAATGATCTCCTTTTCGGGCTACGCAGTCCAAGTTGAGGCGCCGGTCAAACTCGCGCAATTCGAGATATACCGCATCCGTTTCCTTACGGGCTACGAGACCAACGGAGAGACCTTGTTGACCCAGTTCTGACAGCGGCCATCGAGCAGGGCTCTTTTGGCGTGCATTGGCCTCAATAGCTTGCCCGTCCTTCAAGCGCAATGTACCACCAGAGCCTGGGATGGAAACACGTGTGTCCCCAGCCTCGTCAACGAGGAAGCGCGTTGCCTCGCCCTCGGCGTCCATCGGTCCATCGTTCAGTTGTAAGATGGTGGCACCCGCCCCGCGCCAGATCCGCATGTTCAGCTGGTCAACGGGTATCCCCTCTTTCAGGACTGTCGCCACCGTACGTTGCGATAGTCGTGGCGTTGTTTCTTCTTCGTTAGAAGGAGTGAAATCAGTGCGGAAGGCCGCTGGTGTGACGTAACGGGAAAACACATCCTTGCGCAGTGTAGTCTGGCAGTCGTCGCATGCTGCATCGCCATCTGGCTCATTCTCAGTGAATTTGGCAGCCCCACATGACGCGCACAGCGCCACGTAAGATTGCGTCTCCCACCAGCGCCCCACTGCTTGCGCAGTCAAGGTACCGCGATAAACGGGGTCAGTCAGATTGCTAGAGAATCCTATCACTTTGTGCCGCAACTTGTCTTTCACCAAGGAATTTCCTGGTGCATACTCAAGCACGGCCATGTCAAGATCGCGATCCATTGTTGACCATGCGTATTCATTCTTTTCGCCCCGCTCTTCACGCAATCCGAGATAGAGATTCCTAACGCGGGTCGGCATGCCGTACATTGGAAAGAGTCCTCCTTCGGCGAGGAACTTCGCAAGTCCATAATCTGCATCAAGCGCATGTTCTCGCAGCGACTCGATCTCCTCAATGATCTTGGACGGTGTCGCATTGGCGAGTAATCGATTGCGCTGCGCTCCCGTTACAGCCGCATTCAGGAACGCGTCGCGTTCTGAGAGCGTGGCCTCCAACGCAACCTTTAAACGCAAAGCCCACTGCGCAGCAGGATCATGGTAGTAATCGCGCGTCGTCACATACTCGCCGTGGACGTCTGGGGGCGTTAGCGCGTCACCAGGATACGGCTTATTAGCCTTCGCGCAACCATCCCTCAATATCTGGAACGCTGCACGCAGCCACGCTTTGCGCAGCAGCCGCATCGGGATGGGGTCGTGTTCCACGGCCAAAAATGGCGGGGGCGGCGCGTCGCCGGTGATGGCATGAGGATGTGCAAAGTAATAAGCATCGTGCGACCGTCCTCGGCAGAAGGTCACGACAAATGAGAACGCCTGGGCTCGACGGCCTGCACGTCCGACGCGCTGTTGGTAGTTGAATCGCTGCGGCGGCATATTCGCCTGATAGACCGACTGCAGGGCACCGATATCAATCCCGACTTCCATCGTAGTTGTCACGGAGAGCATGTCGATTGCGCTCGCGCGTTTTTCAGTTTCGCTTTCTCCATTTACAAAGATGCCTTTAAACTTACGTAGTCTATCGGCGAAGTCTTCTGTTTGCCCAGTCAGCTCTTCGACTCGAAGACGAAAACGTGGCACGCCATCAGCCGCGCCGCGAACTATCCGCTTACCAAGGAAATTGGTAGTCCACAGATCGCCTGCGCGACCGGCAGGCGACTTGTCAAGCGTCTCGCCGCAGCGCGTGCATAAACCGAAACCAGTGTGCAAATGCACGCGTTCACAATTGCGGCACCGCCAGTAAGGTTCATTTTCGTCTGCCACCTTAATGTAAAGGTGCTCTATGCTAAACAATCCTGATCGATGTCCTGCCAGCGAAAAGCGCTGTAGCAAGTCCGTCAGCCCTGCGACAGGGTCTGTCGGGAACACCTTATCGGCGATCTTTCTGACGCGATTTTTAAGCGGCACATCAATACCCTGCACCCACTCTCGTACTTTGCCGTTTTCGACAAAATGGTTGTCCTTGATCCGGTAGGCACCGGCAAACACGCGCAGCCAGGCATCCATCGCGTTTTGGTTTTCGCCAGAGTTTAAACATGGATATCCCAGGCCCGTCTCCTCAAGCGAGTAAAACGTATTAGCGAAAATCACGTCATCATTGAGCTCATACTGCTGTTTAAGAATTTTCGCCGTTAGATCCGCCTGAGCTGCGCCAGTCAAGGTGTTCGCGTATTCAACAGATCCACTGGCCTCACTGAACAGTTTATGCCACGGATGATCTCCGTATAATGCGCGTCCATGTCGGTCAAACGGATGAATGCCCATGTTGACGAATGCCCCAACGATATCGCCCACACCCGCACCATCGGCCCCGTTCAGCAGATCTCTGAGCGCGACTTTGCGCAAGGCGCGAACCTGAGCGCCTTGGCGCTGTCCACCGAACCGCTTAGTCAAATCCTCCATTCCGTCGTAATCGCTTGCTTGTATCAGGCGACTCATCATTTCCTTGTATTGTTCCTCACTGAGTAGTCCACCTGTCGGCCTCTCAACACGGGCTCGCGCAGCCGCTACAAGAACCTCCCGACGCAAGTCACGCAAGTGCATTTCCTCAATGTTGAGCGCCTGGTTAGCCGCATCCTGGCGACTGTCCGAGAAGCAGATGCCCTTAGGCTCGGCACCGACCGCGTGCAGCAGCTCAAACATTTCGGTTGCCACGAGCTGGGATGCTTTTGAGACACCGGTGCGGAACGCACGAATCGGTGAACGCTGGCGGCTTGAGGACGGCCTACGTGAATAATCAGTGCCACATTTCGGGCAGCAAAACGGCTGCGCAGACTTTGTGCGCTTCGATTCTGTCTTGGACTTATTGCCCTTGCCACCGGCACTTACGGCGTTATCGGTCTGAAAATACAAATAGCCGCCAACGTGCCCCACTGGGATCTCCATACCACATACAACGACGCCCGAATGTGGGTCTAGATGTGCGGGCTGCCACGCGTCGTAATCGTATTCCGGAAGCATCGGCGCGGTGCGACGCGGCCAAAACACTGCAAACTCTTCAAACGTCATGCGGTCGTAGTAGTCGTTGGCGGCGCGTTCAGGAAGGTTTTCCAGATTCCCCGATGATGGCAGCAGTTCGGTCGACGTAGATATAACTCGACGCTCTCCGCGCTGGCCGCCGAGCAGCATGTCGCCGCATGCTTCACAATACAAAAGCTCAAACAGCCTTCTGCCTTTTGCCTGGTTTGCACGGGGCGGCGCATGCGACAGTCCTCGTTCGACCGTCAGGTCGTCAAAGACAACGCCGTTTGTCGTGGCCGTCGGCGCGCCAAAAAGCCCTTCAATATTGCGGATGAAGGTGTGTACACGGAATGCCGGCGTATCGATTGCCACACGCACTTTCCAAATTTTCGACTCGGGCAAGGCGCGCGCCAGCATCAAGCCTCGCAGTGCAGCGTCGAAGTCTTGCACGTCACCCTTGAAAAGCCGTGCGCTGATGACAGATGCTGATGAAGCGCGTACCCTGTTTTGTTCACGACAGGCGCTTGTCAGCGCAGCAGCAGCTGCCTCTGCCACCTTGACAACCAGCCTTCTCTCGTCTTCGTCAGCCACTCCAAGCGCTACCGCAGTTCCCTTCAGTGCTTGGGTGAGCTCTGGCGTGCCCGTCAGTTTGGCAATAAAATCCGTGCGTAATCCGAGCCCCGCCTTGAAAAGCGCCTCAAACGGTGCAGGATCGAGCTTTCCCTGGTCCCAATTCGGAATGTTCGGGGAGCCCTCGACCACGCAAGTCTTCCAGAAACCGGCGTCGTCTTTGCCTGTGTCCCCCGCTGCCACACTCGTACCGTAAGGCGCGAACATGTCGCGCAAATATTGCCTGGAGCGCTGGCCATCGTCGCCATCCATTGGCATCGACGCAGAAGACGCAAGGATACGCAATTTATATCGGTGCTTGGGGTCCGCCAGACCCAGCCTCTCAATGAGCGCTTTCGCCAGGAACGCGACCTCTGTGCCGGCAGATCCACGCACTAGGTGCAATTCGTCGAACACGAGGTAAAAATAGGCGTCGTCATTGTTCAACAGCCACTCGCGCGTTTGCTCGAAAATAGAGTCTTCAACTTCTCGCGAAAGCATTGCACCAAGCATCGACGCATTTGTAATCAACAGATCAGGAGGGGTCTCCTGCATGTCCCACCGGGACAGCATCTCGCCACCATCAAGGGCAGGAAAAATATACCGAGTCGTTTCCGGAGCTTCTGGCGCCTCGCGGCCTTCCTGCTCAGCTAAAGCGCGCTCTAAATTAAACCGATCCATTTCACTCGAATCATGCTTACGCGCCGCGTTTTGGTCCTGTTCTACTCGCTGCAAGGTAGAGCGCAATTTCGTTACGCGCCGCTTGCGTCGCTTTTTCTCCTCGACGTCGCCGGCAAGCCTTGGATGCGCTTGATGCCCAGTCACCTCGATGCCGCTCGTGTACTGGCCAAAGAATACGCGGTTTCCCGAAAACCGCTCAGTCATAACCGCACGCGCCTCTTCCGAATCAAGCGTGCGGCGCAGGCGCACCATTTGATCTTCAACGAGCGCGTTCATCGGATAGAGCACCAAGGCGCGGACGGCTGCAGGGCGGCGTTCGCCGGAGCGCGCCAGCGACCAATCAGCAGTGGCACTGCGCCACCACTGCTCGGTCATGTAGCTTCGGTCGGGACTTTCCCAGTTAACAGCTTCGTTTGCAATCGCAGCGAGCACCGGCAACATGAAGCTTTCGGTTTTTCCAGAGCCGGTGCCGGACGTGACGACACCAGGATGCCCCGGACGCACGCCACGCTCAAGCATATCGAGTTGATGGCGGTACGGTGCGTAGTTGGAAGCGCGGCGAATGTCGCCGCTGCTGGGCTTGCCTTCAAACAAGCCCGACAGGGCAAGTTCTGCAAAAGCTCGGCGACCGTTCTCTGACAGCGGCGCAAGGGGGCCATCTGCCCTTCTGGCCAGATCCTCCAGCTTGACGCCGTCGCTCTTGTAGCGCAACACCGGTTCAATAAATGGTTCAGTTGTAAATGCACCGAGCGAGTTTAGCAACGCGCGACGCGCCGCAGCTGAAGCCGGATCTGAGATACGAAAGCTGGTCTCCACATAGGAGATGAAAAAATCCTTGATACGGTTGAAACCGCCAATCGGGTCAAGCATGGAGAACGCTCCGTAAAGAGTTGGCGGCGGTACCGCTAGAAGTCGTGAAAAGTTTGATGAACATGGCCGCTGATGCGTTGGGGTCCATCTCGCGCGCCTGCGCAAGAACGCGTAGCGCTCTTGCGCTACGGGCCGCGCCGAGCGTCTTCACATGCTTGATGAGATCGGCAGCAGCCAATGTGGTGTCAGCGCGGGCAGCTCCTGGATCTAGCTCGTCCTTCGGTGCGGAGGCATTCGTTTTCGCCATCGCCAGAGCGAATTCCCCATTTAGGGCCAGCGCGTCGCTGATATCGAGCCGTACAGCGTGGTTGAAGAGGGCCGACGCCTCGTCGCAGCTTGAGTCTTCAACGGTTGCGCACAGCAGCAAACGTCGTGGCAAATCACCTTGTTGCGCGTAGTCGGACAACGATGGATACCAGAAGCGGGCACCCGAGCGTTCCGCTCGCTCGATGACAGCGAGACTGGTTCGCGGCTCGTCCGCCGCGCCGACGGCGCTGCGTAGCGCATATCCAAGCCTAGTGGACACGCCGAGTCCCGGGCGTACCCAGAGGTCTTCAAAAGTAATTATGGTTGGGTCCGCCTCTATCCGAACAGCGCGCCCAGCCGAAAGCATCATTTCGGCAACCGACAGAAAGTCACGCACGCCTGGGCCGCATAACACCGGAACCTCCCCCGCAAGCATGAGCGCGGCGAACTGCATCATGATCTCCTTGCCCTCGGCCGACAACAGCTTGGACACTGAGATATTTTCGCTGAGCTCTACTGGCGATATAGTCACTGCGGAAGCCGGCATGCGCGGGGCCGGGTACCTCATCTGTAGCGCCGTTAATATCGCCCGTTCCGCCAGCGACTCAGTTTGAACCTCGTTTTTCTCGCGCCGAAGCATCTCAAGCGACCTAGTGACCTCGTTTACTTCGCTAAGGAGAACCGTCAATGAGTGTTGAGACTCTTGTTTTTCCGACGTCAGTTGCGCGACATCCTCGCTAAGCGCAATATGCCGGTTTTCGAGGGTCCGGATAGCGGCCTCCATGGCGATGCGTCGCGCACCGACGCAGAGCCGCAGAGCTTCTTCGTCGGCGGCCTTTCGCTGTTCAAGCTCGTTTTCAAGCACCTTTAAACCTAGTTCGCGAGCCTTCTCAAGTTGCGCCAATTGCGTCTGCTTAATCTTTCCCAACTCGCCTTCAAGTTCTTGAAGCATATTTTCACGGTGGGTCGCAATTTCCAACGCGACTGCCTTCCCGGCCCTGCTTCGCACGGCATCCCGTTCCTCCTCAGCGATCTTTGCGGCGTAAGAGCTGATGATGCCGCCAATACGCCCATCCGTCGCGAAAGCATCGATGAACTTGCGAAGCAGCTCCTGATCGTTGGCAAGCCGCTTAGCCATTTTTCCAGCCCGAATAGCATCGTTCGCTGCGATGACATCGGACGGATCAACTGATGTCAGCGTACGCCCCTGCTTTGCGAACCCTTCGAGCCAGGAAATAAGGTTGTGGGCATTGACGTCGCCAGCGCTTGCGGCGGAGCGCGCAATGCGCAGCGCAAATGCATCATCGCTAGTCCAGTCGTAGCTGAGTTTGATGGATGCATTGATCAAGTCATACAACTCGATATCGCCTTCGCCCGTCGTCACCGTCGTTACACGCGTCGGTTCAAAACGGTACGCCGGGACTTTGCCGGGGCTGCCCGCCAAATGGGTGGCCCCGTCTTGTTGTTTCAATTCAAGCAAAATCACTTCATCGTTTGCGCAGCGCAAAATACATGCACCGGTTAGATGAGGCAAGTCGATGCCTTTGGTCATCAGCCGGCGGTACATCTGTTCCTGGCCGCCCTCGATTGAAAAATCGGCATACCAGTATAAGCGGCGGTGCTGTCCAATCTGCCATGGTTTTGTCTTTGAACCTGTCGGAGTAAGCGTAAAAGCGACCCACTCCGACAAGCGCACATTCCTTGCATCGGTAGAGCGCCACTCCAGGCTATCCATGTTCTTGAACAGGGCCTTGCGGTTTTCAATCGGCTGCCATGCACCATCGACTTGCTGGACCACAGCTTCGAGTTGCGCGCCTTTGTCGTGTTCCGCGCGCTTGAGGCAGCGCCCTGCATACCACATTAAGTTATTAGCTGCCATCGTGGTCGTTCGCCTTACTCACCTTAAAGTTTTAAATTTCCATCTATCCATTGGGGACGCAGCGCTCCGTAAGATCGACGGGCCCTAGAAAGCACAGCACTCGGCGTCAGCGCAGCCTCGGCTATCAGTCCTGAAACGCATCCCGGCAACAATGCAGCGACCCAGCGAGCATCCGCATTGGTTGCGGGATAGAGATACGCTCCGTCGTCGAACCCGCCACTCGCAAGCGTTCGCCTACGTAGCGTACGGCCTATGGCATCTGGAAGCGCACCATCACGCCCGATGACATTCAAGCGTTCTCCATCAAATGAGAAAAGAGATGTCGACGCGGCGGCATGCGCGGCCACAATTGCCGCACAACGGGACAAAAAGTGTACGCGACTGCCGTTAGATTCCACGCGATACACGTCATGGTCTGTATCGGCGAGATGAGAAAGCAACGTGAGGCTAACTGCTGCATCATCTGCTCCGGCACTGAGAAAGCGCCGATTGCGCCAGCACCATGAAGCCGACACATTATAATGTTCCGCACGCCGCTCTGTTACCGCAAGTGCGAGAGGCCTGGACACTGGCGTCTCTGGCCGGATCACATGCTCCCAATTCATTACGCGCGCCAATTGTTCTGCGTTTGCGCCAATTGCTCCCACAACCGGCACAGACCAGCGCGCCACGCCTGGACGGCGAAACGGCGTAGCACCCATTGCCTTTGCGGCGACGACAAAGGCGTCGAGCATTTGCGCGCAAAACGCTCCTTCCGCGAGTGCGATGGGCCCGACCGAGCTATCAACGCTAACGATGCGTGGAGCCGACAGCGTCCATACCCGGCCCTTCCAACCGCGCCTCAACCTGGGCTCAATTACGCCTCCGTCTTGCAGCATTCGCAACGTGCGCCACGGTACTGCGGCGGCCTCCTCATCAGAGCGCCTGAGCAAGCTAACGATGTTAGACTCATCCCATCCACTAGCACCATTCGCATAGATTACCTCAAGCAGCCATTCGACGGCGTCATCGGCCTGGCCCCACGCAGGTGTATCTATGGCGGGACATGTTGCCTCTTTGCATGCCCCTAAGGCCGAACGGTCCCAGTCGGCCAGCAGTGGTTGACCACGTCTCGCGCCAACCAGCTCATAATGAGGCGTCGCGTGATTGACAAACTGCACATTCAGCCTCCAATGCGGCTCGATCTTTCCTGCGCCAAGGCTCGGCTCTATTACACACGTTCCAGAGACCGGGTATTGAGCCGCAAGTCGAATCCCGTCGGCGGTTGAGATCGTCAAGTCGGGCTTACCTGTCCAGGAAACAATGCGAACCTCTGATGTATCTGATGCGATCTGCGGCAGAAATCCTGGAAGGCCCAGCCAGGCCCCATTGACGCGAACTCCATCTAATACTGCGGGCCGAAATAGCTCGACGTCGTCAGTCATCAATTCACAGCGAATGAGCTCGTCGCGAAGCTTCTGGGCACTAACCGGGTCAACGGTCAGACGCCAGTTTACGTATCGATCAGCTCGCCCAAAGCGACCTTGAATGCGAGAAGCGAGCTTGTCGTGATATGCGACAAATACCTGCCCTCGACATTTCCCTAAGTCTGGCTCTGCAGTCCATCGACCCATGCCTGTTTGTTTGAAAAAAATCAGTCCCCGTGACACGCTCGTGCCCAGGTTGGGACTTTTCAGAACGAACCGATCGTCCAATGCGGCAGCTAACATTTTATACGGGCGAATCTCGTCATTTCCTTGGAGTTCAACCGTAAACTCTCGCTCATCATCAACCGTGAGCGCAATCTCAAGCTGCACCAATGGCATGCTCTTGGACTGGGCCCCAGAGCGAACATGATTGATCAGGGCCCAGAAGCGATGGTCTGCCAGCGCGCGTCGTTGTGAGTAGTAGGCACTTTTGAAACTATCGAAGGCCTCGCTTAGCCCGAGCGAAAAGCTTTTCTTGTTTGAGTAATTCCAGAAGGCGTGGATAACGGCTGTTGGCCTGTCAAGATCTTGTATAGGCGTCGATACAAGGACGCGGCGCACGGTACCGACGTCGGTCCGATTGGGGAAGGACAGTCGGAGCGTGTAGCCAATATGCACCCAGTTACGGGGATGCTCCGGCAAAACAAGGCGCCTGAAAGGGCGGCCTGCCAGCGACTGCTTATCCAGCCACGACGCAAGCTCTTCCCACATCAGCTTTACGCCGGCAAGATTATTGAAGGCGTTCTTTACCTTCAGCCAGGCGGCAAGCTTCGCGCGAAACTGGTCGTTTTCATACTCCTCGCCACCTAATAGACCCGCGACTAGCAAGGTCAACGCGAGAGGGACAAAGCAGTTAGGGACGTCTTGGGATGGATACCTGGAAGAGCCCTTCATCAAGACTTCCCACAAATAGTTCTGGTTACGCAACAGCGTATTACGAAACGCTTGTTCAACTTCATTCGCGCAGCTCGCGTCCATCCCACAAGCAAGCGCAAGGGCAACTGGACTTACTTCTAAGGTGCGAATGTCGGTCGCGTCGCCGTCCTCGCCGACTGCAAGAAAGTGCCGCACCAAAATGCGCTCCCACTCGTCGATACTTACGGGGACTTTATGTTGAATCCGCTTATCGTCTAAGTTCATCATCCTAAAATCGGCACTTTATTTTTGATATCTGACGGTTGACATTCACCCTCATTCCTTTTCTACACATGTAGAAAAGGAGGCCAATATTTGTTGCCAGCCAACAAAATCGATAATATCATTTTACCAAGGGAAACGCCACGTGATTTTTTACAAACATCTCATAACACGCTTCGCTAAATTAATAAATGATAAAATATTATTATATTTGAATCACTTTTATTGCTTATTGAAAATAACTTAAGGTTTGACCAGCACGCTGCGGTGCATAACAGCAATAAGATAGTGAACCCCGACATCGATACTTGCCGCCCCGGTCGGAATGAACACTCGGTCTTCGTCGTGCCCAGTCTTAAACGGCACCCGACAAGCTGTTCACAAGCTCTCCGTCGTACATATGTCAATCGTCCAACTGATGACCATGCTGTCGAAACGGGAGATCATCGGCGATGGCGTTCTTTCCCCCCGCGTCGACAGGACCATAAGGGTTTGCTACACTACAATTTTCCAACCGGAGTTCAACGATGACCTCGCCCGTGCAGCGCTTTAGACTTGAGCTTGATGCACATTCAATCGATGACGAATTCGAAGAATTAATTCTAAATAGTTACAACGTCGAGATTACTGATCGAAGCGGTGAACCCTGGTCGGTGATATTCGAAGGCACGCGCGAGCAGCTCGTCCTAATGGTCAAGGACCAATGGGGTGATAACATGGAAATCAGCGATGGTGATTTCTTGCCGGTAGTGAGTGGGTAATCGTTACCATCGATATATCTTTGATGCCCATCTACGCACCCGAGATGTAGAAGCGTCAGTCGAAAACCAGTACTAGCACCATTGCGCAGACTGTTATACAAGCAGCGCTAAGGTTCAGGAAAGCCGCGCGATAAGCGCGGGTAGTCATGGTGTCAGCGCCCGCCATTACGGTCTTCATTTTTTCTTCGGTGGCCGCCGATGCAGCTTTTGCATACGCCTGCACTAGTTGTGCCATTGTCTCCCTGCTAGCTTCCAGCGCAACATTCAAAATCCGCTCCGCCTTCTCGTGCGAATCCAAGCTCCATCGGTTGCTAATTCCCTCCAGCTCCTGCTTGTACTGGTCCAGCATCGCCTGCTGCGCAACCACGCTATCCTGTAGCAGCCGATGATTGATCGTTTGCAACACCAGTATCGGATCATCACGCGCCACAGCAATCCCGTGCTTGCTGGCGATCTCGCGGATCAATTGCTCAATTTTTTCGTCCGCATTCATCACAGCACCGCCGCCTTTTCCAGCTGCCCGAACACCTGCCCTTTGATGATCTTCAGACGCTGCCTGGTCATGATCGTCAGCGTCTCCTGCGCCAGCGCTTCATCGAATGTCAGGCGCGCCTGGAGCATCTCCGCCAGATCTCGGCCATAGGTTTCCTTTTTCAGATCCGGCAGATGCACGATGGCCGACACGCGTTCCTTGTAACCTGAATATGCTCGCATCTGCTCGAAAGGCTTTCCTTCCTGTTCGATGGCTCCCCAGAATGGATTGAGCCACACGACGAACTGGGCTTCGTCCTCGCGGAACTGGCCGAGGAGCTGGGCAAATCCGCTTACAGTATCAAGCAGCGCCTGCCCGCCGGTGACAACCGTGTGGATGATGAGCTGTTTGTCCATCGTGCCCAGCAGCGCTGGCACCTGGTTGCTGATCACGAAGTGGGACAGCGGGACAAATGCGCTGGCGCCGTTGTCGATCACTACATCACCCTGCGAAGAGGCGATCATCTCAATGAGCGTGTCGAAACTGCGCGGGTTGATCTCGTCGCCTTCCATGATCTGCAGGAGCTGGACGCCCAGTGCCTTGTAGCCATTGAAGGTTGCGTTGACAGGATCGGTATCGATGCAGGTGAGCGCATGTCCGCGCTCTAGCTTGTACTGCGCCAGGAACGCGGCGGCAACCGACTTGCCCACCCCGCCCTTCCCTTGCAGCAGCATGTGGATCTTGGCCATTATATTAA
>Ga0308163_10002206_pt1 | contig 18352 bp, 17 predicted proteins | sample PhyTR1_FD_201037 | JGI IMG/M metagenome (GOLD analysis project Ga0308163, IMG submission 201037) | Phyllosphere microbial communities from UC Gill Tract Community Farm, Albany, California, United States - DLSLT.R1 | ecosystem: Host-associated > Plants > Phyllosphere > Unclassified | place: USA...
GGAGATTTTTGCTAGATCTTTTATGATGTCAACTGTTTGATCAGTAGAAGCATCATCTGAAATAATTAAAAGATCTGGCAATTGAGTTTGATGGAAAAAACTTTCTATCTGCTTTTTTATGTATTTCTCTCCGTTGAAACTCCCGAGAATGATATTCGTTTTCATCATTTCAAAATTTTTATATCCATTACTGGAGTTTTATTTACTATACTATATTTACGAATATCAGGCATAAAAAGAAATTTTCCTAAAAAATAAAATAAATTCTTCATTCGGTAAAAACTACATGATCAACAACTTAAAACACGATACAATGCTTATCAAAAAAATCCGATAGGTCTTTGAGTTTTATCCATTATTTGTTTTCAGCATCCAATAGGTGAATACAGAGATTTGTTTTAGAAGATGGATCTGGACTGAGAACAATTGCGGGTTGACCAGTAAAACTCTTTTTAACAATAACAATCTGGCTTTTCTTTGGTTTTTGTAGTAAGATGATTTTCTCACGGAACTCATTCTTTCGTTTCCCCTTCTGATTAATGTAAAAGTTGCATTTAAATTATAAATCTCATTCTTTTTCAGTTTCAGAACAGCCTGTCCGTGCATGAGCCATTCCTGAGAATTCATCAATCCTACTTTAAATGGTACCTCCGTAAAAAACGACTTTCTCCAAAGAGGATCGGATATTGCCCATCTGATTTGGTTTGTTACATGTCCTAAAAGATAGTTGTTGTATTTTTTATTCCGTGACCAAAATTCTTCTAATTCTTTGGTAGTATCATTAAAATATCTTCCATAAGAAAAACAGACTTTGAGCTCGTGATTTTTGTTTAAAATGCCGACTTGCTTATCTAAGCAATTATCTGTTAACAGATCATCACTATCCAAAAATTTAATGTATTCTCCTTTTGCTATTGTAAATCCAAAATTACGACAGGAATTTGCACCTTTTAGCATTTCTGCTGGTCTTTTATAAAATGAGAATCTAGCATCAGATTGCACAAATTGCTGTACCGCTTTTTCTGTATCATCTGAACTACCATCATCTACAACAATACATTCCCAATCTGCATAAGTTTGTCTTAAAACTGAGTTAAGCGTTTCCCCAACATAATCTTCGCGGTTGAATGTAGGAATAATTATACTTATCATCTTATTATTTTCTTTCTGTTTTACCAGTTCTAATAATTCTAAAAGCCTCCAAAAGAAGAGACGGACAAAGAAATATATTCACAATCAGAATTTTAAAAAAGACTTCAAATTGACCTTTTCTTAAAAAATTAAGATTGAATTTTAATCTTCTGTATATCATATCGATGACTGATGACAAAAACTTTATATTTTGTAATTTTTTAAATTTTTCTATATACCGGCCACCTATAATTCTTCTGTATTTGGTAATGATTTCTTTTATCTCATATCTAGCCGGATGTAAGACTATAACATTCTCTCCGTAAATAATCTTTTTTGTTTGAGATATAGTCTGAGAAAGCTTGGTGTCTCCGCCCGATTTCAGGTCACTATCAAAACAACCAAAATCTACTATCGTCTTTCTATAACTAATCCAATTCGCAGTAACACAATTTCCAAAGTGAACATACTCTTTAATTCTAAATGCAGTATGTTTATCAAACATCTCAGCAGGTGTCAGATTTTTTTCATCTTTATAAAATAGCTTAACATTCCCCGCAACTATACCTATTTCAGGGGTACTTTGCAATAATGCAATGCCATTTGTCAACCAATCTTTGTCGGGTATACAATCGGCATCTGTAAAGGCTAAAATTTCCGCTGTTGAAAATTGTATTGCTGTATTCCGTGCCGCATAAGAGCCCGCTTTAAATTCCTGTAAAAAAATTACGTTCTTAAATTTATTTAATTCTTCTGGAATATTATGGTTCGAATCATTATTTACCACTAATATCTCAAATGGTTGTGAGTATGTCTGTATAGAGAGTGCATCAAGACACTTTTTTAATAAGTCCCAAGATTTATAAGTTGGAATGATGACTGAAACTTTTACTGAACTCATTAATTTATTTTTGAATATCGTTACTTACTAATTATCATTTAGACAAAATATTTTGAACCTGATCACAAAAATCAGTTTTTGTGTATGACACATATAAATTGTTAAATGACTGTATATTGTTTTTTTTGTCTTGTAGACTTAAACTTAGTTTTTCCCTCTTCAAATCATCCTCAAAGTCTTCAATTGAACTTACCAGAATATTATTATTGATCAGCCATTGTTTTAATGGGTTTTTATCGTTCATATAAAGTTTGAGCCCATACTTCACCGCTAAAAATATATTTCCTAATGCCATTTGACGATGACTATTCAGAACAAAGGCAGAGGATGTGGAATATATCTGTTCAAATTCTTGTTTACCTAAAAATTCGTCATAAACTATACAATTACTTAATTTTTGAATTCTGTTCATTACCTCCAGATAATATCTACCTTTAGATCCGTAATTTAAAAAAAAGAGAAATTCGCTTGATGAATGATGGTTTGAAATCAGGTCTATAATATCCAAGTGGTTATTAAAGCTATTTCGGCTATTACCCACTATCACTTTATTATCTGCGTTGGAAAAATTATCTTCAGTCAAAAACTCATCTAAATTTAGTTTTAAAAACTCCGGAACTTTCCAATGCTTTTTTAAGTAGATATATTCCTCTTCAGCAAATAGCAAGATAAAGTCAATCTTTTTCATATATTCCAAATCTTTCGCGCTTCGTATTCTTCTTCTAATATTTTTATAAAAAAAGTTTAACCCGAAAAATAAACTGAAATAATACGATTTTTTCTTGTATAATATCTCTATAGTCTTTTTGGAATACATCAGATCGTGACGGCTTCCATATAATTCATAACCAAAAAATCGCCAAGCTGTTTTTATCTGTGTGGGAAGTTTTTCTAATACTTTGATCTTTTTATCACATAAAGCATAAAAAACAACCAAATCGGCATCTTCAAGAGTTTTTATTAAAGAGTCAACACTGTTGTCGTTGCCGGAAAAGAAGAGAGCACTGCTATGATAATCAGTGTTAGAATCATTTTTTTCGCCAATAAAAACTAATTGATTTTCGAACATATCACTTTCAAATCTATAACTGTCGTATAAAAATTTAAAATCTGTGTGAATGTGATAAATCTTTTTTTTATTCATATAACTTTGTAATTTCTCACTCTGTGTGAGTACTATTTATGATACAAGGAATTCACATTGATTTCTGTCTGCTTCAAAAATATATGAATGTGGCGTAGTTCTTTTTATTTTAAAATTTAATTTATTGTAAAATCTCAGTAGCGATTTATTTAATATATGCACCTCAAGTTCTACATATTGCATTTGCGGATTGGAGATAAATTCTAAAAGAAAAGTGGTAAACAATTTCCTTATATCACTAACTGTCCGATCACCTTTGGTAATTCCAAATATAGTTACGAATGCCATTTTTTCACTTTCATTAAAATAAGCTGCCAATAAACCTCTTAGCTTCCCTTCTTTATATATCTCGAATCTGCTAGCATTTTTAAAAATCTTTTCTGCGTAAGTTCGAAATTCTACAAAGTTTCGAAGCGGTGGCATGAATTCATCATCCATTTCATTTAACCATTTGCAAATATCTTCTGTACTTGAAGTATTAATAGTTATATAGCTCATTGATCAATCTTTTTAGTTATGTTCTTGAAACTATATTAATTTATAATTCTGAAGAAGTATCTTAATACGAGCTGGAGAATAGTACATTAGAAGATGCAAAATTGAAACATTTAATAAATTATTATCTATCAGTCCTTCCGCAGAATTCTGCGATTTTAGGAATTGTAACTTGATACCCATCCTTAAAAACCCTTCCTTGTCATAGAGTTCCTGACCTCCTACTGCATTGATGTATGTCTTTGCAGAAAATGTATGACATATTCTTGCGAGCCGCTCACTTCTTTTATAATTTGAAGTGTCAGCAAATTTTTCGGATGACACTACAAACTTTGTGGAAAGTAGCAAATATTTTGAAACCATCTCGATGCTGGATATTGATAATTCAGAAATAGTTTTATAATCTCCTTTCATTACAGTTTGAATTAAGGGAAAAACAACAGAAAAGAAAGGCGCTTTTTTATAACATTGTTCTATCTTTTTTTCAATTATCAAAAAATCTTTTTGATCTTTTTTGACAAATGTATCTTTAATCAACTTATTTGCACTTGCATCTTTTAAGGGAATAGTCAAGTACCTAAGCTCATTGTTTATAATTATCCGATTTCGATTTATCCAACCTCCTTTTATAAACTGAACATCATCATAAAAGACAAAGAGATCAACTGCCATTATAATCTGGAAATATCCGATATATGGCAAGAAGTATGGCTGCATAATGCCAATTTTTTCTACTCTTATATTTTCGTTCATTTATTCTAGTTCTATCGCAGGTGTTCTGTAATCTACTTACTTTTGTTTACCGTACAACTTACAGTACTACTCACTACATCAACCACCCTATTACAAATATTTAAGTGAATCATATCATGGTATTCTTACTTATCACCTTTTCAGGTTGCTCAGCATTCCAAAGAATTCGCGGCAGGAAAGTCTATGTACATCTGCATTTGCAAAATTAGTTATATCTGAGTTATATTACATTACTATTGCGAATCCAATTTTTATAGAATTTGATATGATGTCATCAACAAAAATAATCAATGTCTTAAAAAAATCTTTACATTTTGATGTCTGATAATGCCTTCTTATACATCAATTATTTTACAGCACCGCGCTAAAACGATTATTAAGTATTCTGAGTTCTTAAAAATAATTCTGCAGCCAAGGTCTGAGTCTTCTATTGTAATATCAAAGATAGCGGCAGACAAATCACACTCTTTTGATATCATATCATTAGCGATAGAATTCTGGCTTCCATGTATCAAAATAAGCCTGCCTGACCCGAGTAAATATCCTCTTATGCCATCTTATTCAATTTGCATAAGATTATACTATCTACTAGTATAGCTTTGCTAAATAATGTCGTTTTTCTTGTAATTGTTTCCGCCAGTTACAGATACAACACTAATTTTAGGATATGTAATCATCGATTTTGCATTACTTTAGCAGGAACACCAAATGCTGTGCAATTGTCCGGTAAATCTTTTGTGACAACTGCGCCTGCTCCAACAATTACATTTTTTCCGACTTTTATATCTGGCAATATAACAGCATTACTTCCTATGGTTGTATAATCTCCTATGGTACATCTTCCTAAAAGTTTAGCTGCCGGTGAAATTTCAACAAAGTCGCCGGTGATAACATCATGTGTAATAAGTGAATTATAATAAACAATATTTGCGACTCCTAACTTCACGTTATTTGACAAAATTGCACCAGATAAAATATTAGCTCCATTTCCTATCAAAACATTATAGCTTCCTATTTCCGCAAATTTGCTAACTGTTGAGTTCAGGTTCCCTCCTAAATTCACAAATTTATCATACAGCATTTTTCTTACTTTGGGTGTGCCAATTCCTAAGGTAAAAGTATTGCCAAATTTTTTAAAATGTTCTGCAACTTGTGTTTCATTTCTTAAAATGGGAAATTTATTATAAAGAGATTGTGGTAAATTGATATTGTAATCATCGAAAAATGCCAAATTTTCCAATTCATTATTTTGATTCAGTATCTCCAAAATTTCTACGGCAAAACCTCCGGCTCCAACTATAATCATATTAATTATTCTGTATTCTTAACAACAGTCTGCAGATCAGGTCTACCTCTTCCATTGTCAAATCATAGTACAGCGGAAGACAAAGCACTCGTTTTGCAATATCGTCAGTTACTTCAAAAGCACTTGGCTGCAAATACGGCAGCGCACTTGCCAGACTGGGATAAAAATATCTTCTGGTGCCTATCTCATTAAGTTGTAATTGCTCTTTACATCTGAGCATCAATTCTTCAGAATCAAACACTACAGCATAATATGAGGCGTTGTTTTCTGACATCTCATGCCACACAGGGCGGCTGACTTTCAGGCTCTGCAGCTTATCATCGTATCTCTTTATAACAGATTTTCGTTTTGAGGAAATCTGCTCTATATATTTGAGATTGGAAAGTCCCATAGCTGCGTGAAATTCTGAATTTTTACCGTTCAGACCCAATTCTGAAAATGAATCATATCCCGAAATCCCAAAATTCCTTATACTTGCAAGTTTTTTTAGCAGTTCAGAATCCTTTGTTATGATGAGACCACCCTCTACAGAATGGTATAATTTTGTGGCGTGCAAACTACAGGTTGAAATATCTCCAAATTCAAAAATAGATTTCCCATTGATCTGCACTCCAAAGGCGTGTGCCGCATCATAGATCACTTTTAAATTGTGTTTTTTTGCAATACGATCAATCTCTTCAACATCACAAGGATTACCATAAACATGGGTGGCCAATATTGCTGAGGTATTTTCAGTAATTGCTGCTTCTATAAGGCTTGCATCTATATTAAGACTCTTAGAATCTATATCCACAAAAACCGGCGTACATCCTTCCCAAACTATACTGCTTGTAGTTGCAACAAATGAAAAAGGCGTCGTAATAACTTCTCCCTGAAGACCCAACGCTTTGATAGCCATTTGAATTGCTACCGTTCCGTTTGTGACGTACAAGAGATGCTGAACATCTAAATAATGCTTAAGTTCCATCTCCAACTGACTTGCCAGAGGTCCCATGTTTGTAAGCCATTCGCGCTTCCAAATACCTTCGAGATAACCGATATACTCTTCTTTTGGTGGTAGAAATGGTTTTGTTACTGGTATCATCTTTTTAAAAGTTCTTTTATATAAATAAGTTCTTTAAATTTCAAAAGTTTTATAATCACAAAATACAATAACAAGTATCCGACAGATATACACACTATCTTAACTAAATCAATGTAACCCACTAAGAAAAATTTGTTAAAATAAAAAAAAATGATGCCTATAGTGCCTGATAAAATTAATGTCGGTAAAAGATCTAAAATTTGATCAACAGCACCGTAATTCAGAAATTTCCCAGTGTAATAAGTATTTATAAAAAATGCCAAGAAAGAAGAACAGGCCTGACCCCAAATAAGTCCCATTATTCCGTAGCGTAAGGAAATAAGTAACACAACTACAATCAATAATTTTTTAATAATTTCTAATCTTAAAAATAAATCTGTTCTCCCCTTTACTTTTAAGATATTTAAATTATAGGCATGTACGGGATATAAAATTCCAGCGATTGCTAAAACCTGAAAATATGGAACTGCAGGTAGCCATTTTGCAGTAAAAAGAATATTTATAAGTGGATGTGCTATCACTATCATGAGACAGAGCGTCGGTGCGATAATGAATACAACTAATTTCATCAGCTTCTTATAAACTTCTTTTAGTTTAACATCATCATCCTTGAGCTTTGAAAAAAGAGGAAAAGTGACCTTATTTAAAGCATTTGACAGATTGGAGACGGGTAATTGTTTAAGAGAATCAGCGCGATTATAAAATCCTAATTGCATAGGGGAAAACATCTTACCTATAATGACGGTGTATACATTATTAAAAATAGTACTTAACACAACAGATAACGTCAATTTGTAGCCAAAACCAAAATGTTCTCTAAATTTTTCTTTATCGAACGTCCTACTCGGCCGCCACTTACTATAAAACCATAACTGAGTAGTCGCAGCAATATTTTGAAGAAGGGTGTAATAAACAATACTCCAAACTCCAAATCCATAATATGCAAATAAAATACCTGAAACACCTCCAATAATTTGGGATGGCAGCTGTACTTTAAATCCAGTCTTAAAATCCAACTGTTTTAAAAAAGTTACGCCCTGAACCGTGACAAGAGAATTTATAATTAATATAATACAATAAATTCTTACGAGAAGTGTTAATTCTTTAATTTTATAAAAATCTGCTATTAATGGTGCTATTAAAAAGATCAAAAAATATAATAGTATCGCAGTCGCAAAATTAAACCAAAAAACTGTGGAAAGATCTTTATCATCTATTTGTTTAGCTCGTATCAGACTTGATGCCATTCCACCATCAACGAGTGTAGATGCTACAGCAGTTACAACACTGAATAAAGCGATGGTTCCAAAATCCGATGGCGAAAGTAAACGCGCCAATACAATGCTGATTGCAAAACTGATAATTTGTGTCCCGAATTGTTGACCGAACGTCCATAGCAAACCTGAAGTTGCCTGTTTACGTAATGACATTATTTTCTGTTTACAATTTTTGAATGTTTGCTATCTCTTTCTGTAGCAGCATAATACCCATATCCGTATTTGTTTCCATATCTGCTGTCCTCGGGTTTGACGTTATTCAGAACAAAAGAGATATTCTGGATATTGTGTGTCTGCTGAAATTCTTCTGCAAAGTCGAGCATCTGACTGTCTGTGTAGCCTGCTTTGATAATATACAGAATCAAATCTGAAATATCGATCAAATGCAGAGAATCACTAACGAGCATTACTGGTGCAGAGTCCAAAATAATATACTGGTACTGCTCTCTGAGATTATTGATCATCTCGTCAAACTTATGCATATCTAACAGATCATTTGGATTGGGAGCAATAGCACCGCTAAACAAAACATCCAGATTGGTATGCAGGTTAGACGGAAAAATGTAAGAGTCTACCGTTGTATCATTTGATATCAAATAGTCTGTAAGTCCCATTTTCTGTTCCTTCACAAAGCGCTGGAGCTGTGGATTACGGATGTCTGCGCCAATAATAAGAACCTTTGCGGAACCTGCAAGTGTTAATGCCGTGTTCATTGCGACAGTGGTTTTTCCCTCCCCTTTGATAGATGAGGTTATGAGAATAACACCGCCCTGCGTCCCGTTCTCTTTGGACCGAAGTATAAATTTGAGGTTGGAAGTCAGGATTCTGAAAGATTCTGCAAACACTGTGAAATCATTTTGCTTCAGGAGTGCTAAAGGATCGCTGTCATTAGCGGGTATTTCTGCTACAACAGAAGCATTTGCAATATGAGCCTGAACCTGATCTTTTGTATGTACCTTACTATCCGAAGCATATTTAGCAAAAAGGATAACCAGCGGTAAAAGAAAACCTGCCAAAAGCGAACCCAAGATAACCTGTTGCTTTTCGGGTTTCACAATTCCAACTGTGTAAGCCGGATTTAGCACTTTTGCTTTAGGTGCGGTAACTGCCAGAGTAATGGCATTCTCTTCCCTTTTCTGTAAAAGATACAGGTACAACTGTTCTTTGAGATTCTGCTGGCGCTCGATCCCCCTGAAGATTTTTTCCTGCGTGGGATATTTATAAATTTTTTCCCTGTCTGAACCGAGCTGGGCTTTCAGCTGCGCAAGCTGCAGCTGCAGTGTAGCTTTCGTCTCCAATAAATTCTGACGGATAAGACCCTTCATCTCGAGGATGTCGCGGTTTAACTGTATTACTGATGGGTTTTGGCTGGTGGCCTGTTTCAGCGTTCTGTTTCTGGTAAGCAACATATCGTTGTACTTTGCCAGATATCCTTCTGTAACTGTTGACAACCCCATATTTGCGGGCAAAAGTTGCTCCGCCGCACTTGCACTGTAAATAGAATTAACCAAATCCAGTTGGGTAGCATAAGCAATATACTGTTTTGCATTAGCGTTTGTATTGGTCACCGCCAAATTGGCCTGTGTATCAAGATCTGTGAGTTCGTTGGCGCGTTTAAAGTTTTCCTTTTCCCCTTCTATCCCGGAGAGATCTTCGGAAATAATTTCAAGTCTGCCGTTTATAAAATCCTGAGTATTCTGTGCTTCGGCATTTCTATCCAATACACCTTCTACTTTGTACTGTTCAGTAAGGCTGTTCAGTATATTTTCTGACTTCGTGGGAACAGGTCCTATTAGGCTGAGCTCCAGCAGCAAACCTTTGTTTGGCGGAAGGGTTACAATGACAGAATTTTCCAGATACGAAACTAAGTTAGGCGTACTTCTGAAAACCACCTTAATCTGTTCAAAAGATTTCCTTCCCTTGGCTAATCCCAAAACAACTCTGCCAAAAGGTAACTTTGCCACCTCGCCGAAACGGAATTTGTGTTTACCACCCTGAAGAGGTCCTTCTGAAAGTTCGTATTCATTTTTACCTGCCGGCGTGACAAGGTAGGAGACAGATGAAAATTTAGGATTTGTAATCTCTACAATATTGCCTATTAATGGCGAAGAAGTATAGAGCTCATTTTCTTTTACAGCACCGACCCCAAAGAAACTCACATTGAGGTTAAGCTGACTCACCACTTTTGCAAGGGTCGGTTTTGAGAGAATAGCAGTGGCTTCGCCCTGAAGATCATCTCCCGTCGAAAGGCCGTTGCTTAATGCCGAAAGATCATTTAATGCGGCTGAACCTTTAGACTTGGATTCCGGAAACTGTAAACTGGTTTTTGACAGATACTGCGGCGTTGTATAGCGGAGATAGACCTTGGCAGCCAAATAGAACACAAGCATGCTGAGCAGAATCCAATACCAATAGCGCAGATACTTAAGAACCTCTTTCTTTATATTTACCTTCTGCTTTTTAACAGCCTGCTGGCCATCCATTAACTCCATATTGATTATTTAGCGATTGCAATCACAAAAGTTACTAGTCCCAAAACAACTCCAAGAATCTGTAGCAAGAGTGCTCGATTTGGATTGGTAGTATTTGCCGCGATTTGCTTGTTGCGATCAGGTTCTATATATAAGATATCGTTTTGCTGCAAATAATAGTATGGTGAATTGACAATATCTGCTTCTGATAGATCCAATGTAAAAGTAACATCTTTCCCTGATTCTTCGGAATATCTTATCAACTTAACTTTTGTTCTATTGGCCGAATCATTCATATCTCCCGCTAAAGCTAATGCCTGAAAGATATTAAGACGTTCGGTACTGCTTGTTTTCTGACCAGGACTGCCCACATCCCCTAGAATGCTAATATTAAAATTCACTAACTGAATTGTAACAATGGGATCTGTAAGATATTGCTTTAATCTGATATCGATATCGGATTTTAGTTGCTGCTTGGTCATCCCTTTGCAATAGATGTTGCCTAACACCGGATACGAAATATAACCATCTGACGTGACTTGGTATTCATTATTACCTAACCGCATAGCAGATGATCCACCATCTTGACCAGTCTGCTGTACGGTCGTTTTGTTAAAGGGCTTGACAGCCAGATCATCCAGCGCTGTCACAATAATCTCCAGTACATCGCCTTCCTGAATGCGAAGTCCTTCGTAGCGAGCCTGAGAAACTTCCTGCTCGAAGTTGTTGTTGCTCATATATATCATATTGTTCTTAGGCTTACAAGAAACAGCCAACAATATAATAAGCAAAAAAAATAATGGTTTTTTCATTAGAATCCTGCAAAGATAATCATTATCTATTACAGTTTAATTAATAATATTAGTTTGTACTTCCTATATAATAATTGATACCAAGAGCCAACATTCTGTTGTAAGTGCTGTATTTGGTATAATCAGGATAGATTTTTGAAAGTCCACGATCAAATCTTAGAAAAACATTCCATTTATCATTTGCTTGTACGCCCACCACGAAAGATACTCCATAACCAAATTTTGCAATTTCATTATTTAAACCTATTGCACTTAGAGATTTTGCCCCCATTTCAATGTCTTGTGGTGAATTTGAGTACCCGTTCGCATTTGCATAAGAGATTGCCTGCGCCTCATCCACTTTATTACCTGCGAGAAATTCCAGTTTTGGACCTAGCATAAAGTATATATCTGATTTATAGCCGTGGTTTCTCAAAAAATATTTGATATATAATGGTACTGCAACATAATAATTGTCATATCTCTGTTGTTCTGCGACACGGTCTGTCCATGCCTGTGCTCTCTCGCCTTCCATACTAAATTCTAATTGCGGCGTGAAATACAGCCACGCCGAATCATAGATATCATTAGGAACCAACGCAAAATCTGCAAACGCACCAATTCCAATTCCATAATTTCCTTTGGATCTGTCATGTATGTTTACAGTAGAACCTTTGTGAAAATTAGCAGTCACCCCATACTTGATAGATTGTGCATTCGCTAAACCGAAAAACAACAGAGAATATATTATAATTATCTTTTTCATGAAATTTATATGTTCAAATTTGGGACGAAATTAAGAATTTTTTAGCAATTTTAAGAAAATAATTTCTTTTCAATGCATTAATTGTAATATTAAATTAATTTAACTTTGGCTATTCCTCACTGCTCACCACCTCGCGGATCACGTCATACTCATAACCTTTGGACATCAGGTGCCGGATGGTCTTGCTTTTTTTCTGGTAATCTTTAAGCCCTTTTTGGGTAGAAAAATAATTATCGTATAGTTTTTCCAGTGTTTTTTCGTAATCCAGATCATCAATCTCATCCATACAGCTGGCAATCAGCTTTTCAGTGATGCCCTTCATCTTGAGATGCATCCGGATCTTGTTTCGTCCCCAGTGTTTGATGTAGAATTTGCCGCGGATATAACTTCTGGTAAACCGCTCTTCATTAAGATAATTCTCCTGCATCAGGTAAAGAAAAATCTCATCTTTGGCCTCCGGAATCAGCAAAAAGTCCCGCATCTTCTGCTCCACCTCAGCGTGACATCTGTCCTGATAAACGCAATAGTTTACCACTTTTTGCTTGATCTCATCAAAAGTATAGGATTTTTTTTCCATCAGATTCAAATAATAAAGAATGAACAAAGATGCCCATTCTTTAATATTAAGTATGCTTGTTTTTATTAATAATTAAAAAGTGCGTGACCTTCCATTAATTCATTAACTTTCTTTTTAACAGAAGTCAAAACCTCTTCATTTGCGATATTATCCACAACTTCGGAGATCAGATCTGCGATGGTTGCCATATCGTTTTCTTTCAAACCTCGCGTCGTAATTGCTGCTGTTCCAAGACGAATTCCGGAAGTTGTAAAAGGCGATTTATCATCAAATGGAACCATATTTTTATTACAGGTAATATCTGCCTTCACCAAAGCTTTTTCGGTTTCTTTACCGTTGACATTTTTATTTCGAAGGTCAATCAGCATCAAATGATTGTCGGTTCCACCACTTACGATTTCGAAACCATTATCCACCATAGCTTTTGACAGAGCCTGCGCATTTGATTTCACCTGCTTTGCATAAACTTCAAATTTGGAATCAATGGCTTCTGCAAATGCCACCGCTTTTGCCCCAATCACGTGCTCCAAAGGACCTCCTTGGATTCCAGGAAAGACCGCACTGTCCAGAACAGCACTCATCATTTTGGTTTCACCTTTTGGCGTTTTGTGTCCATAAGTATTTTCAAAATCTTTGCCCAGCATAATCATGCCGCCTCTTGGACCTCTCAATGTTTTGTGTGTGGTGGTTGTAACCACGTGGCAATGTGCAAAAGGATCATTAAGCAAACCTTTCGCTACCAAACCTGCCGGATGCGCAATGTCTGCCCAAAGTGTAGCGCCAATCTCGTCTGCCACCTCACGGAATTTCGCGTAATCCAAATCTCTGGAATAAGCGGAGAATCCTGCAATCAGCATCTTTGGTCTTTCTCTCAAAGCCACTTCTCTCATTTGGTCATAATCGATCAGACCCGTTTCTCTCTGAACGCCGTACGAACAAACTTCATATTGAATTCCGGAAAAATTAACTGCCGAGCCGTGCGTCAAATGCCCGCCCATAGAAAGATCCATTCCCATCACTTTGTCGCCTGGTTTCAAGATCGCAAGATAGAGTGCTGCATTGGCCTGAGAACCGGAATGCGGCTGGACATTGACATAATCCACGCCGAAAAGCTCTTTGGCTCTGTCAATCGCCAGCTGCTCCACCTGATCTACCACTTCGCAGCCGCCGTAGTAGCGCTTGCCGGGATAGCCTTCTGCATATTTGTTGGTGAGGACACTTCCCATCGCCTTCATCACATTTTCGGAAACAAAATTTTCCGAGGCGATCAATTCTATACCGTGGGTCTGTCTTTCTCTTTCTTTTTCAATGAGGTCAAAGATCGGGTCTTGCATTTTAGATTTATTTTTGTCAAAAATAAGAAATTCTACAGATATTTTTATAACTTTCGCCCATTAACATTTTTAAAAGTAAAATCGTAAATCGTAAATTTGCAGTGCATTCACGATAGGAAATGCAACGGTATAAAATAATTTAAACAAATAAATTCAAGATATGAATTCTAAGAAAAAATATAAAAAAGAACTTCTGAAATCTTTGAAATACATGGAAGCTGCCGAAAGCACTTCACTCAAAGTAATGACCAATCTGATGCTGCTGAAAGAGCTCAAAGAAAACAACATCAGCTTTAAAAAAGGCGACGTTTTTTCTTTTGAAGACAACATTTTTGATTACAGCGAGGACAAAAACGTCCGCATCCTGGCCAAACTTCGCAAGAAAACGATGAAGGCGATGAACAAACTGGTAGAAAACAACAAGTTTAAAGATAAAGAACTGAAGTTTTTAGCCTAAAAAAACCTTATCATTATTACATAAAAAAGCCAGAAATATTATCATTTCCGGCTTTTTATTTCTATTTATTGTTTAATAATCTTCTGTGCTTTACCGTTATTTATTTTCATGTAATAAACGCCTGGATTCAGGTTCTGGACATTGATTTCCCTGCTTTTACCATTTAAATCCTTCTGCATCATCACCCTGCCTGTTGTATCTGTAATATTGAATGATTTGATACTTTCGGCGCTATTGATTTTCACAACATCTTTTACAGGATTCGGATAAATTTGATAATCCGGCTTTGAGGCTTCTCCTGTTGCGAGAAGATTTGTATTCCTGAAAAACATCTTATCACCCGCCGGATTGGTAATCGTGAGATACTGAACCGTACTTTCTGCAGTATAGACATATGTATAATTCTGACCGACATATAGTCTGTAGAAATCCAACATTCTGACATCATAAGCATTGACTGCTTCGCTATTCTCACCCTCGTAGATGAAAGGAAACTGGCTGTACTGATAGGTGAAAGAGTTTTCGTTGTTTATAAAAGCTACATAGCAGGTTCCTGAATTATAATATCTTGGGTAGAAATTATAAGTACCATTGCTGTATAACATCCGGGATTGTAAAATCGGCACGGTTGAAGGTGGCAGATATTCCGTTGTTCCGGAAGTGATTTTGAAAAGACGCCAGTCCTTGCCAACCAGAGTCTGCGGATCTGTAACTTGTGCGAATTGAAATAGACTGAAAAAAGTCAGAACTAAAGTGTAAATATGTTTCATTTAATTTATTTCTCAGGGATAGTCAAACTATATGCCACAGAAATAAGATTAACACCAAATTAATATTAATAACAGATTATAATTCCGAATTTGATTTTGATTAAAATAGTGTTGGTTTTTCATCCGCCAATTTGGGAATATGGATATCGGTTTTCCAGGCTTCATTCATTTTTTCAATCAGATGCGCAGACAAAAGCGGCGATGCCTTCTCTATATTTTGATGAACGAAGAAATATAAATTTTGAAGTCCTTCCTTTTTCCACTTAGTCAATCTTTTCAGCCAGTCTTCCAGACGGTCATAATCGCTGTCAGCATTGGCACCAACGTACCGGATGAAAGCATTCGGCGTTGTTAATCTCATATGGAGCATATCTCTTCGTCCGGCGGTATCAACGATAATGTTGGTAATATTATTCATCTCAAACAATTCACAAACAGTGTTGAAAACCTCTTCATCTGTAAACCATTCTGTATTTCTGAGTTCAATTGCCAAAGGCACTTCTTTAGGCCAGTCCTGTACAAATTTCTCCAAACGTTCATAATCTTTCGGTTTGAAGTTATCGTGAAGTTGCAGGAAAGTCATTCCCAGTTTCTCATCAAAATTAAGAACCGCCGAAGCGAATTGCGTCACCACATCTGTGATGTTCAGTAACCTTCTGAAGTGAGAAACGGTATTGGTAATTTTCGGAAAAAACTTAAAATCTTTCGGCGTTTTATCCTTCCAGGTATGGACTTGCTCAGCAGTCGGCATTCCGTAGAAAGTCGCGTTCAGCTCAATAGAATTAAACTGCGTTGCATAATAAGTCAGTTCATCTTTTGTTCCTTTCGGATAAAATCCTTTCAGGTCGGTTTTATTCCATTTCGCACAGCCAATTGAGATATTGTCCAGACCTTTCTTATTCTGCTCGAGAATGAATTTGGTTTGAGGATGGTCCTTTGGTAATGTAAAATCTATGTTGGAAGGATCTGGGACTTGTCCGAATTTCATTGGAATTAAAATTAAAGTTTGAGGTTAAAGTTAGGGAAAAATTTTCTTAAAAGACGTTGAAATTACTCCCTTTGGTATTTCGGAAATAAAATTCCAATCATCAACCTAATAATTTTATAAATAGATTTCCTTCCCGCAGCACTAAAGGTGGAATAATCAATCTGCAATCATATCGAAATTACTCCCTTTATGGTTGGGGTAAATACTTTTGCAGAAATTACTTTCATTATTTGCGTAAGTTTAAACCATTTGGACCCCAGCCCTAAAGGGGGAATAATCAATCTGCAATCGTATCGAAATTACTCCCATTATGGTTGGGGTAAATAACTTTGAAGAAATTACTGTCATTATTTACGGAAGTTTAAACCATTTTCTACCCCAGCCCTAAAGGGGGAATAATCAATCTGCAATCATATCGAAATTACTCCCTTTATGGTTGGGGCAAATAGGTTTCAAGTTTTTCTATTACTTTTTTGATGTCAGATAAAATTTCTTCATTAGAAAATCTGATTACTTTGACATCATTAAATTCTAGAATCTTAGTCCTTTCTTCATCTTTTGGAATTTGTTCTTTTTCATAATGGTATCCGCCGTCGATTTCAACTATTAACTTTAATTTGTGGCAATAGAAATCGGCAATATATAGACTTATAGGATGTTGCCTCCTGAATTTGAAACCTCTTAACTGCTTATTTCTAAGCTTCTCCCAGAGGACTTTCTCCGCCACAGTTTCGGTTGATCGCAACAGTTTTGCTTTTAGAAAACTTGATTCTGGAGCGCCTTTCCACATTCCATCATCATAATTTGGTGTTAATTTTTTCATCATCGTTGTTTTTATAAAAATAAGGATTTAAAATAATCTATATTGACTTTTCTTTCTACCCCAGCCCTAAAGGGGGAATAATCAATCTGTAATCCCATCGAAATCAATCCCTTTAGGGTTGGGGTAAAGAATTTCAATGAAAATTACTGTCAGTTCTTAACGGTTGGGGAAATGAATTTTGATGAAGTTCTTTCACATGAGTAACCATTTTCTAACCCCAACCCTAAAGGGGGAATAATCAATCTGTAATCCCATCGAAATTAATCCCTTTAGGGTTGGGGTAAATAATTTCAATGAAAATTACTGTCAGTCCTCAACGGTTGGGGAAATGAATTTTGATGAAGTTCTTTCACATTAGTAACCATTTTCTACCCCAGCCCTAAAGGGGGAATAATCAATCTGTAATCCCATCGAAATTAATCCCTTTAGGGTTGGGGAAAATAATTTCAATGAAAATTACTGTCAGTTCTTAACGGTTGGGGAAATGAATTTTGATGAAGTTTATAACCATTTTCTACCCCTACCCTAAAGGGGGAATAATCAATCTGCAATCCCATCGAAATTCCTCCCTTTAGGGTTGGGGTAAAGAATTTCAATAAAAATCACTGTCAGTTCTTAACGGTTGGGGAAATGAATTTTGATGAAGTTCTCTCATTAGTAACCTTTTTCTACCCCTACCCTAAAGGGGGAATAATCAATCTGCAATCAAATCGAAATTCCTCCCTTTAGGGTTGGGGTAAAGAATTTCAATGAAAATTACTGTCAGTCCTCAACGGTTGGGGAAATGAATTTTTGATGAAGTTTATAACCATTTTCTACCCCTACCCTAAAGGGGGAATAATCAATCTGCAATCAAATCGAAATTACTCCCTTTAGGGTTGGGGTAAATAATTTCGGCGAAAATTATACACAAAAAAACCACCTCGTTTCGCAACAAAGTGGTTTAATTATTAATTTTATTTTTGATTACTGATTAAGCTTCACAAGCCGAACAGCTCACAAAATTGACCATCATTTCCTTAGAAACTGATGAACTTCTTTGGTAATACAATGTTTTTACGCCTTTCTTCCAAGCTTCGATCATTACGTAGTTCACGTCTTTAACAGGCATTGTAGAAGGAATCTGCAGGTTAAGCGACTGCGCCTGGTCGATATACTGCTGTCTTTGAGCCGCCTGAGAAACAATCTCCATTGGAGAAATTTCTCTAAATGTTTTGAATACCGCTTTTTCCTCATCAGACAAACCTTCAAGATGCTGTACAGAACCGTGGTTTAGCATAATGG
>Ga0308163_10002208_pt1 | contig 18345 bp, 14 predicted proteins | sample PhyTR1_FD_201037 | JGI IMG/M metagenome (GOLD analysis project Ga0308163, IMG submission 201037) | Phyllosphere microbial communities from UC Gill Tract Community Farm, Albany, California, United States - DLSLT.R1 | ecosystem: Host-associated > Plants > Phyllosphere > Unclassified | place: USA...
GCTTATCGATGCATTTCATGTAAAAATCACCGCTCCATAATGACAACTAGTAAGGAATGCGTATGCCACACCGTCGGTCCGGTAGCAGGGAACTCGTTCGACCCGCATTAATTCGCGCTCTCATGGCGGCGGCGTTGGCCGTGCCGGCCGTGCCTGGTATTGTCCTGGCCGGCACCGATCCGCTGGCCGCGACGGGGCGATGGGAAGGCAACACGAGCGGCGGCGCCAGGACGCCACCGATGGGCTGGAACAGCTGGAACGCCTTTCGTACGGAAGTCGATGAGGCCAAGGTGATGGGGGCCGCAGGCGTGCTGGTCGACAGCGGGCTGGCCAAACTGGGCTATAACCACATCAATATCGACGACGGCTGGTGGCTCAAGCGGCGTCAAAGCGACGCCCGCCTGCAAATCCGCACCAACATCTTTCCATCGGCAGCGACCGGCGGCGCGGCTGGCAGCAGCTTCAAACCGTTTACCGACAAGCTCCACGCGATGGGCCTGAAAGCCGGCCTGTATACCGACATAGGCCGCAACGCCTGTTCGCAAGCCTACGATCTGCACTCCCCCAACCTGCCGCAAGGCACGACGGCCGAGCGCGAAGTGGGCCTCGAAGGGCACGTCGAGCAGGACATCAACCTGTATTTCAAGGAATGGGGTTTCGATTACATCAAGATCGACGCCTGCGGGCTTGCCGATTTCGTGCCTGGCTCCAAGCTGGTGAAAGATCAGCAATACCGTGGGCTGGCGCCGCTGATCGACCGCAGCGCCATCAACCGCACCGACATCAACGCGGTGCGCGGCCGCTACGAAGCGGTGTCCGCCGCGCTCAAGGCCGCCAGGCCGGACAACGACTACGTCCTGTCGATTTGCGCGTGGGGCATGGCCAACGTTCGCACCTGGGGCAAGGACGTGGGCAATCTGTGGCGCACCAGCAGCGACATCACGCCGAGCTGGACCAGCATGCTGCACAACTTCGACAGCGCGGCGAAACGAGCGCTGTACGCCGGTCCCGGCCATTGGAACGACCCGGACATCCTGCACATCGGCCACGAAGATTTCGATGCCAACCATCTGGTGGAGGCACGCTCGCACTTCAGCCTGTGGGCGATGATCAATGCGCCGCTGCTGGTCAGCTACGACCTGCGCAATGGCCCGGCATCGCTGCTGGGCGTGCTGGGCAATGCGGAGCTGATCCGCGTCAACCAGGACCGGTCGGGGCATCAGGGCGTCGTCACCTACGACTCGTCCGACGCACAGATCATCGTGAAGACACTGGGCGACGGACGCCGCAAGGCGGTGGCGCTCTTCAACCGGGGCGCGACGCCCGCACCGGTTATTTTGCTGGCGAGGCACCTGAAGCTGTCGGACGGCGCGCCGATCGTGCTGAAGGACCTGTGGTCGAAAAAAACCCTGACCTTTACCGACGAACAGGCATTTACGCTGGCGCCGCACGAGACGCTGGTGTTTGAAGCGACCGGCAAGCGGCAGTTGGAAAATGGCGTCTACCTGTCGGAAATTCCCGGCTCGATCAATGTCGTCGTCGACGGCACGCGGCAAGCGGAGCTCGATCCGACCATCCACCGCATGATCGATCCGTGGTCGGGGACCCGCTCCAGCGGATCGCGTCCGCAGTACGCCGGCTGGGGCGGAGCGCAGGCCGATGCCACGCCGTTCGGCCAGACCCTGCAGATCGCCGGACAGGCTTTTGATTCCGGCCTGGGCGTGCTGTCGAATTCGCGCATCCAGGTCCGCAACGACGCAGGCCACGCGGTGCTGATGGCGTCGGTGGGCGTCGATGATTCGTCGGCGAACGTCAGCGACGCCATCAAGTTTTATGTCTACGGCGACGGCAAACTGCTGTCCGAAAGCCCGGCCGTGACATTGGGCGGCAAGGCGAACCAGGTCACGGCCAATATCAAGGGTCGCAAGCTCATCGAGCTGGTGGTGCGGGACGCGCGCTCGGGCACCACGCGGCCGGTGGTGGCGACCTGGGGCGATGTGCGCCTGATGCCAGGGTCCTCCGCATCGCACTGACGTAGTCCCGGAGTGGCTTATTTCATTCCCGCACCGCTGTTAATCCAGCGATGCCGGGGCGGCCGGCTGCGCCAGGATCGCCGCCAGCAGTCCGGGAAAGCGGCTATCGATATCGGCACGGCGCAGCGTGTTCATGTGCGTCGTGCCGGCGCTCTCGGTGCGCACCAACCCTGAATCGCGCAGCACCTTGAAGTGGTGCGAGACGGTCGACTTCGGCCGGCCACCGTCGAGCTCGCCGCAGGTGGCGCTGCCCACTTCGGCAAGCTGCCGGACGATTTCCAGGCGTATCGAATCGCTGAGCGCGTAGAGCACGCGTTCCAGCACCAAATCACTGGCGGGGGGGTGTTTATAGGGGCGCATGCGCACCATTTTACACCCTGGTATATAATTGTTCCATTGTTCGAATATTTTCGAACTAACGCCCCTCTTCTTCAAAGGAAATCCATGTCCGCGTTATTCCAGCCGTTCAAACTGAAAGATGTCACCCTCCGCAACCGCATCGCGGTGCCGCCCATGTGCCAATACTCGGCCACCGACGGCCTGGTCAACGACTGGCACCTGTCGCACTATGCCGGCATGGCGCGCGGCGGCGCCGGACTGGTGATCGTCGAGGCCACCGCCGTGGCGCCGGAAGGACGCATCACGCCAGGCTGCACCGGTTTGTGGAACGACCAACAGGCGCAGGCCTTCGTGCCCATCGTGCGCGCCATCAAGGCCGCCGGCTCGGTGCCGGGCATCCAGATCGCCCATGCCGGCCGCAAGGCCAGCGCCAACCGGCCGTGGGAAGGCGACGATCATATCGCCACCGACGATGCGCGCGGCTGGCAAACAATCGCGCCGTCCGCCATCGCCTTCGGGGGCGACCTGCCGAAGACGCCGCGCGCGATGACGCTCGACGATATCGCCCGGGTGCGCCAAAACTTCGTCGACTCGGCGCGCCGCGCCGTCGAAGCGGGCTTCGAATGGCTGGAACTGCACTTCGCGCACGGTTATCTGGCACAGACCTTTTTCTCGGCGCATTCGAACCAGCGCGACGATATCTATGGCGGCAGCGTTGAAAATCGTGCCCGTTTCCTGCTCGAGACGCTCAAGGCGGTGCGCGAAGTGTGGCCGGAACGCCTGCCGCTGACGGTGCGCTTCGGCGTGATCGAGTACGACGGCCGCGACGAACAGACGCTGCTCGATTCGATCGACCTGGTGCGCCAGTTCAAGGCATCGGGCATGGACATGATCAGCGTCAGCGTCGGCTTCACGATTCCCGAGACCTCGATTCCATGGGGACCGGCCTTCCTGGGACCGGTGGCCGAGCGTGTGCGCAGGGAGGCCGGAGTGCCGGTGTCGTCGGCATGGGGCTTCGGCACGCCGACAATCGCCGAGCAGGTCGTCCGTGATCAGCTGCTGGACCTGGTCATGGTCGGCAAGGCGCATCTGGCCAATCCGCACTGGGCCTACTTCGCCGCCAAGGAGCTCGGTGTCGAACGCGCATCGTGGACGTTGCCGGCGCCTTACGCGCACTGGCTCGAACGCTACTAAAACCCTCGCACAACACGGCCGTGTCCGCTACCGTCCCAGCGCGACCAGCCGTGTTATCGCCATGCGCGGCGTAACACGTTCATCGCGCCAGAAATCGCTCACGATGACTCGCATGGCACTCTCCACCTCCGGTCGGTGCGACAGGCTGATACTCGGCACGAGCATGCCGCTCCGCGCCGCTTGCTGAAACGCCGCCTGGGAAGAGCGCGCACACTGGTCATAACGCCCAAGATCGATTCCCAGCCTGACCGGCAGCGCGCCTTTCTCGAGATTAAAACGCTCCTGCACGTCGGCACGCATGATCGCGGAGACGAGATCCCGCTGTGCCTTCAGCTTGCTCTCGCCCTGCACCTTGAACATGACGAACGAGTCGGTGTCGAAAATAAACGCGTCTGTCGCACCCGGAACGGGAACACACTCGAATTCAAAGTTCGACATTTTTTGCGCCGCCATCAGGACGGGCTTGTTCCAGTCCCCCATGAATTGCATGCCGGCCTGTCCGCTCACCACGGCGTTGGACGCATGGATCCAGTCGCGCTGTTGATTCGACTGGGCGGTATAAGATCGTATGCGCCGCAGCGTTGTCAGCGCGCGCTCCATCTTGGCGCTGGACAGCGCCGCCGGGTCCAACTGAAGCAGCGCTTGCCGATAGAAGTCCGCGCCGGCGGTGCCGACCACCACGCTTTCAAGCAGCCGCAGATCCTCCCATGACTGATCGCCATGGGCCACCGCAATGAAACCAGCACGCTTCATCAGTTCTGCGATGTGGAAAAACTCGTCCCATGTCGTCGGTGGCTTGGCGCGAACGCGTTTAAGGATACGCGCGTTAATCCATAGCCAGTTGTTACGATGTATGTCCACCGGCACCGCGACATAGCGGCCCCGGTACTTCATGTGGGAACTGACGGCTTCTGGCAGTAGCGCGTCCCAGCCTTCGGCGCGGGCGATATCGTCGAGGTCAGCCAACTGTCCGGTTTGCGCCCATTGCCGCATCGCCGGGGCTTTCATTTGCGCAGCGGTCGGCGGATTCCCAGACGCGACCCGTGATTTCAATAGCGACAGCGCCAGCCCGTTGCCACCGCCGGCAACCGCGAAATCCTTCCACTCGTGCCCTTGCTCGGTCAATGTCGACTTTAAAAAGGCGATGGCCCTGGCGTCGCCAGCCAGATCCCAATAGTGGAAAACCTCGAGTTCGCCCGAGTGCAAGGGTCCGGCAGCACACAACGCCAGTCCACTCACCAGTCCGACGCAAGCTTGCCGGCAGATGGCGCCGATGTTCAACAGAGGCCTCGTAATCATGAACGAAACCTTATCACAGCCCAATGCTTACAACCACCGGGGCAGATATACGTTGAATCGATTTTGATATACCGTTAAGATATTGCTATGCAACTACTCCTCGCCGAAGACGACCAAATCCTTGCCAGCGGCCTCGGGGCATTACTGACTGCGGCCGGTTTCACCATCAAGCACGCGCCAAACGGGCCCGTGGCCGAATACCTGCTGACGACGGAAGACTACGACATCGCCATCCTCGACTTGGGTTTGCCCATGATGGACGGCCTGACCGTGCTGAAGAAAGTGCGCCAGTCGCGGCCGAACTTGCCGGTCGTCGTACTCACCGCGCTTGACAAGCTCGACAGCCGAGTCACCAGCCTGAACGCAGGCGCGGACGATTACATCCTCAAACCATTTGATTTCGCCGAGCTGCTGGCGCGCCTGAACGCCGTACTGCGCCGTTCAGGGCAAGGCACAGGCAGTGCCGAATTGCTGGCCGGGGACCTGCGCTTCGACCGCGCCAGCCGTCGCGCGTTGATTCACGCTTCGCCCGTCGACCTGACCCGCCGTGAAGCCATCCTGCTTGATTTGCTCATGACGCAAGTCGACAAGGTTGTCACCAAGGACCAGATTGCGAAAGCGTGGAGCGAGGACGGTAACGAGGTCGGCGCCGGCAATACGGCCGAGGTCCACGTTCACCGCTTGCGCCGAAAGATCGAAAACTCCGGCCTGGCGATACGGACCATTCGTGGGCTGGGCTATCTGCTCGAAGTGGAGCCGTCCAATGAACAACCAGCGTAAATGAGTGACGGTCGCTGGCTGGCGTTTCGCCCGCGCGACTGGTCGCTGCACCGCCAGTTGGTCATTTGGGTGGTCGTTCCACAACTTGTCTTGTGGCTCGGTGGCGGCATTGCCACTTACCGGTTGGCGATCCGCTACGTCGACCAGGCAGCGGACGCCACCCTGTTGCAGGCCACGCGCGCGCTGGCCCGGCAGGTTAAACCGATCGGCAATGGCTTGCTGATCGATTTTCCAAGCGCGGCGCAGGACGTGCTCGAGACGGACCCGGCCGATCCGCTGCTGTACACCGTCAGCAGCCCGCCGGGGAAATTCATTCTCGGAAACAAGAATCTGCAAGCACCTCCGGCCAGCATCACCCCGCACCTGAACATCCCCTATTTTTACAATGGCGAGACCGCCCTTGGCGACGACCCATCCACGTCCAAAGTGAGGATCGCGGCGCTGTACCTGGCGTATGGCGCATCGAAGGGCGAACAGCAGTGGATGCTGGTGCAGGTGGCACGCAGCATGGCGAATCGTCAGACGATTTGGAAAAGCATCCTGATCGACACACTGCTGCCGCTGTCCGGTTTGATCTTGTTGATGACGGTAATTGTCTGGATCGCAATTGGCGCCGGGCTCGCGCCGCTGTTGCGCTTGCGCCGCCAGGTTGATGGCCGCTCCCCTGCCGACCTCGCGCCCCTTCGCGTCGAATCGGCGCCGCAGGAGGTGCGCGCGCTGGTGGGCGCGCTGAACACGCTGCTCGCATCGGTGCGGCATAACGTCGAGGCCCAGAAGCGCTTCATCGCCTACGCCGCCCATCAGCTGCGCACGCCACTGGCCGGACTGAAGACCCATACCGAGTTGGCCGTCGCTGCCAATCAAGACCCTGTGCTCGATGCGCGCCTGCAGCTGGTGAATCAAAGTGCCGCACGAAGCGCCCACCTCGTCAATCGATTGCTCATGCTGGCGCGCTCCGAACCGGAAGCAGCGCTCGCGCAGGACACGACGCTGGTCGACCTGGTCGCGCTGGTGCGGACCAAGGTGGCCGAAATGGTGCCGCGCGCGCTGCGCGGCGGCGTCGACCTGGGCATGGCGGAGCAGTCCGCCGACGGGTTGGACGCGTCATTGACCGTCACAGCCAATGAGATTTTGCTGAACGAAGCGCTATCGAATGTTCTGGAAAACGCAATCGAATACGCTGGCCGCGGGAGCGATGTCACCGTGGCGGTGGACCGGGATGGCACGTATGCCCGCGTCGACGTCCGTGACAACGGTCCTGGCATTCCGGAGGCCAGCCGCGACGCCGTATTCGAACGTTTCGTCCGGGCGACAGACCAGGGCCTCGGTTGTGGCCTCGGCCTGTCCATCGTCCGCGAAATCGTTCTGAGCCATCACGGCTCGGTGTCCCTGGAACAGACCGCGCCACAGGGGTTGACGGTGATTATCCGCCTCCCATTGCATGCCGCCGCCGGCACCGCTCACGCCGGCGGCCACTAAGGCCCTGCGACCTGCATCGCGCCAGCAGCGTTACTTGTTACTTCGGCCGCAGGTGCAACACGACCACGCCGTGGGCCGGCACCGTCGTGGAATAAGGCTTGCTGGTATCCCCGGTCGCTCCGGTCCACAATTCGGTGAACTGGTGACGCTTCTTGCCGAAGTCGACATCGCTGTTGCTCACACGGTCTGAAATCGGATGGTCGCTCCAGGTGAACCGATACGGCCGCGCCTCGCTTCCCCGGTTAAGAAACATCACCGCCCATTCGCCGTTGGCCAGTGGCTTGGCATACATTTCAAGCTGCCCGTCATTCATAAAGCGCCAAGCCTGCACGCCCAGCGGGTCCTGATTAAGCGCGATGACGCCGCGGTTGGTCAGGATCTTGCGGGAGGTGGCCGACATCGATCGCACATCGTTCCCGGCGATCAGCGGCGAGTTCATCATCGCCCAAATCGAAAAATGCGCCTTGTCTTCGTCCTCGGTCATGCCTTTACCCACCTCCAGCATGTCCATGTCGTTCCAGCGTCCCGGCCCCGAATACTTGCGCAAGCCGGCCTGGCGGTCGAGAATCGGCAGCACGCCCCACGATGACCAGTCGCCGCGATTGAATTCGCAGTCCCAGCACGGATAGATGTCGCCCGTGGTGCGCCATGAGTGGCCCACATCGCCGCCCCACTCCCATGGCTTGTTATCGCCCCATTCGCAAATCGAAAACAGGATCGGGCGCCCGGCGGTGCGCAGGGCGTCGCGCATGGTGGTGTAACCGCCCTTCGCGCTCAAGCCTTCGGTATTGCACCAGTCATACTTGAGGTAATCGACGCCCCAGCTGGCATAGGTCAGCGCATCCTGATACTCGTGCCCGCGACTGCCGGGATGGCCGCCGCAGGTCTTGTCGCCGACGTCGGAATAGATGCCGAGCTTGAGTCCTTTGGCGTGCACATAATCGGCCAACGCCTTCATCCCGGATGGAAAACGCTGCGGGTCTTCGTGGATCACACCTTTCGCATCGCGTTCGCCTTGCCAGCAGTCGTCGACGTTCACATACACATACCCCGCATCGCGCATGCCGCTGCTCACCAAGGCATCGGCAGCCTCCTTGATGAGCTTTTCATTGATATTGCAGGCGAACGTGTTCCAGGTATTCCAGCCCATTTGGGGCCGCTGCCCCAGTTCGGTAAACTTGCCCGGTGTACCTGGCGCGACCTTGACCGTCACGCCCTGTGCATAAGCTTGATGGGTGGCGACAGCGCCCAACAACAGCAGGGTACAGAATCTTTTCAACATGGGATAAACCTCACTTTCAGAATAAAAAAGGCGCGCGCCAATCTTCCGGCGCGGCCGAAAACCCGATCAACGGGCCGGAGAGATCAGAACGAGTAGCCGGCGCGCAAGCTGTAGCGCGGGCCGGAGACGAAGACCGCGCGCACCTTGTCGCCTATGCCTTGGTGCATGGTCTGGCTGTAACGGGCGTCGGTCAGGTTTTGCGCCTGGAAGTCGAACTTCAGGTTTTCGCTGTATTTGTACGACACGCCGCCGTCGAGCTGGCCATACGAATCGGCCCACAACGGCAAGCCCCAGGCCACGTTTTGCTGGCCATAGGTCGGGCTGGCGGGATTGGTATCAGTGCCGTTGTTGCCCTGCGTGCCATTGGTATTGGTGCTCAGCAGGTAGCGCGAGCGCCAGTTGTAGGCCACGCGGGCCGACCACGGGCCGCGGTCATACAGGATGGCGACGTTGAAGGCATTCTTCGACAACTGGGTCAGCGGCAGGTTGCCGAAAGCGCGCCCGTCAAGGTCGCAACCGTTCAGGTTGAGATTGACGTTGGCGGCGTTCTGGCCGCCGGAACAGTATTCGCTGAACACCGGGTTGTACAGGCTGCGCTTGCTGTGGACGTAGGTATAGTTGGCCGACAAGCCGATGCCGCGCAGCCAATCGGGCACCTGGTCGTAATACTGTTGATAGGCCAGCTCGGCGCCCCGGGCTATGCCCTTGGCGCCATTAACCGGCGAGGTAACCAGGAATTGCTGCGGGGTGCCGGTGACGTCCGGCAGACCAACCGACACCGTCTGGTTGATGATCACATCCTTGAGGTGTTTGTCGAACAATGCCAACGTCAGCGAGCCCGATTTGGCGAAGTACCATTCCGCCGTGACATCAAGTTGTTTGGACGTGATCGGCTTGAGCGCCGGGTTGCCCTGGGCGTTGCCGGTGCGGTTCACCGACGTCACGTTGATGACCTTGGTCGCCTCGTCCACCGACGACTTGATCTCCTGCGACAGCGTCGTGTACGCCTGTAGCTGCGAGAAATCGGGACGCGTCATCGATCTGCCGTAAGCGAAGCGGAACTGCAGCTCGTTACTGGCCTTCAGGCGCAGGTTCAAGGTCGGCAGGAAGTTGTTGTATTTGTTCTCGACGTCGCTCTTGCTCAGGTAGGCCGGAATATACGGCACCGGCAGCCCGGTCGTCTGCGAGCCCTCCGCGAACGGCGGGCCCGGCGTGTACGACATATATCCGGTGGAACGCGACCGGCTCTGCACGTAGCGCAGGCCGACGTTGCCGTCGATTGGATATTTCAGATCGTCGAAGCCGAAACGCAACTGCGTGTGGAACGCACGGGTCCGCTCTTGCTGGTTGTTGGTGCCGGCCGGGTTGTCGCCACCGAAGCGCGCCGGTTTCCAGCGCTCACAAGTGCCACCGCCGTTTGCCGCCACCCGTTCCGGGCACAGGATGTCGTCATGGTACGAATGCAGCTGCTGATATGAGGTCGGGTAGTTGGCTGCCACGCTGGGCGCCGGGAAAATAACCGCCGGAACGCTGACGTCGCCGTTGAAGAAATTATGAAACTGCTGTGTGACATGCGGCGCCGAAAAGCGCGGGTCGTTCAGATAGGCCAGCTTGGGAATATCCCAGCCCAGCAGCCATGGCGGCGTCACACCAGCCCAGTTATAGTTGGGATCGGAATTGATCGTCAGCGCATCGCGGTCGGTCAGGCGCACGCCAAAGCGCAGATCGCGCAGCACCGGATGATCGAAGGCGTAGCGCGCGTCGCCCTTCCACGCTTTCAGGCTGCCGGAGTTCTTGTCCATGTGTTCCATGGTCGACTCCCAATAGTAATTGGCGGGATCGGCCAGGAATGTGCGCTGCGCGTCGGTGAAGTTGATTCTAGGAAGACTGCCGCGCAGGTCCAGATTTTCGCTCGGCATCAGCATGCCGAGCCCGACCGCCGACGAAAAATGGCTGCCCGAGGAGCGGACGCTTTGCAGGTCGCTCGTGAGCGTCCAGTTATCGGCAACTTTCCACTGCAGGTTCCAGGAAATGTCGGTGGTCTTCGACTGGCCTTTGTTAAAACCGCCGGCGTTGCTGAACGGAATGCCGCCGTTTTTCTTGTCGCTGATGGTGCCGGTCTGGAAGGCACCCTTGCTGTCGTACGTGGTATCGCCGCTCACTTGCAGGTCGTACGGACTGGCCGATGAAAAGATCGACTGCTCGATCGCGCTGTCCTTGTAGCGCGACTGGAAGTACGTCACGTGGCTCTGTATGTTATCGCGCTTCCACTGCAATGCGCCGTATGCGCCCTGGCGCTTGCGGTCGTACTGGTAGGTGCGCCATTGCGCGCCTTTCGGTATCCACACCGTGCGGCCCGGCTCGATATCCGTGCGCGGGAAAAATGGCTCGAACTGGAACGTGTCCGTCTGCGTGGAGCTGTCCGACGACGCCAGATCGACCACGACGCCAAATTCGCCGAGGCCGGTTTTCCACCGGTTTGAATACAAGCCAGAAATAGACGCGTCGGGTTTGCCCTTCCTCAGCGTGGAATGGGTGCCCTCGACGGACAGTGCAACGCGCTGCCCCTTGTGGTCGAACGGCAGCGCCGTGCGCAGGTTGACGAGGCCGGAAATACCGCCTTCGGTCTGTTCGGCGGACGGGTTTTTGTACACATCCACGCCGGCCATCAACTCCGGTGGAATATCGCCCCAGCTGATCGAGCGGCCGCCGTTGGACGAAAACGCTTCGCGGCCATTGAGTTCGGAGCGGACATAATTCAAGCCCCGAATATTGACGCCCGCGCCCTCCACCGAGAATCGTTCATTGTCGCCCGCTTGCCGGTTGATGCTGACGCCGACCACACGCTGCAACACCTCCGTGACCGACCGGTCCGGCAGCTTGCCAATATCGTCGGCAACGACCGAGTCGACCAGCTCGTCGGCGTCCTGCTTGAGCTTTTGCGCGGAAGCCAGCGCGGCGCGCTGACCGGAGACCACGACGACGGCAGGACTGTCGTTGGTTGCCTGGGCATGTGCAACGCTCGCCGCCCAGGCGAGATGAGCCACCGCGAGCGCGATGGCGGTTTTGTTGAAGCGTTTCATACGTCCCCTTTATCAGATCAAGCCGTCGAATGCGGCGCTTTGCAGGCTCACCGAGATGTGAGCCTATGTAAATACAAGCGCTTACGCGCCAAGTCGACAGTCCTTGTTGGAACGAATGACCACCAACATTAACTGTAGATTTACGGATTATTGCATTTACATTTCGCAGCCAACTAATTTCCATGGCCGTATGCCATTGTTTAGCTCTGTTTTGCGCAACTCCAACGTTTTTAGGGATAAATTCTTATGAATTGGATTAAGCTCAGATTTCATCGTTCTCATCAATCTGTCCGGTACCGTCAGGCCAGCAGGCGAGTGGCTGCACGGAGCCCAAACGCAAACGAAATGTTATATACTGTATAGAAATACAGCATATTGGGTGTGGTGTGCCGGGCGAGGCGCCACATTAGGGAGCGAGGAACAACAGAGGAATATGGTCGAATCGAGACGAGTGGACAGACTGACTGCGGGACGTGTAGACGTCGCGATCGTGTTCAGGGACATGCTGGGTGCGGAAGACGCCGCCGCGTACATGGCAGCAAATGCGATACCCCGGCATGTCGCCGAGCGCGTGCTGTCCGGCGAGGCCAGGACGGGCACGCGCGATGGCGTACCTGTCGCGTGAAGCGTTAGCTCATTTAGTCAATACCAGCGAGAAAAACAGTCGCGTCGGCCCGTTCGCCATCTTGAAGAAGATTTTGTTGCGGCCTTTCCTGAAGCGCACCTTCCGCTTGCCCTCGGTCATGTTGTAGTCACGCGCATGGGTGTTGGGAACGTCGTACAGCGCTGGCCAGAACGACCTTTTATTGATGTTCCCTCCGGCCCAGACCTGCACGTCGTTCAGCCAAATCTGGCCATCGTCATCGGCGCCTATCCACATCGTCAGTTCCTGGTCGCGGTCCATCATCACCTCCGTGTAACCGTAGTACACCGCGTCCTCGTCGGGTTCCGGCGGCACCAGCGGATAGCGGGCGGCGTTCACATAACGCCACTTCAACCGCCGGTTCCCTTTGCCGGCATAAACGGCGTCCAGCACCACGCCCTGCTCGGGTGGATAGCGATGGTTGGTAAACAGCCCGCGTCCGTGTTTGCCCTCGAAAGGTCCGATCAGATACCAGCTGTTGATATAAACCCGGTCGGCAAATTCGCCACCCCGGCCCAGAATCCGACCGGCGCCCTTGGTCATGGTGCGAGCGTGGACCGGCGGAATATTGCCGCCTCCGGCATTGAAGATCGCCTCGCCGCCACGGGTGTAGTTTCGCACGGTGCCTGTCGGCAGCGCGACATCGCGGTTGATAAACGCCGCCATCCGCTGCTCGATGGCGTTATCGTTGATAACGGAAGGCGCGGTGGCATGGCCGTCGCCGCCGTATTCATCGCCTGAACCGACGCCGCCGACACCGGTTCCAGGCTTGCTGCCGCTGTCCCGGGCCTGGCCGGCCGCACCCTTGTCACTGTTGACCGCCACACCACTACGCTGACGCGCGAGATCCTGCCGCCGCTGCGCCAGCGCGACCCGCGCCCGCGCTTCCAGCTGCTGGATTTCCACCGCCAACTGCGCGGGTGTGGCGTCCGGCGGCGACGCCGCCTTGTCTTGTGGCGCGGCGTTCTCCGGCGCCGACTCCAACCGCGCCAGCGCCTGCTCCTTCGGGATATTCTCGATTCTCGCCAACTCGGTCGCTTTGAGCTCCTTCTCCGTCTTCGCGATCGCGGCCGCCAGCTGCCGCGCTTGCGCGAGCAGTTGCTCCGGTGGCTTCGGCAGCGAGGTGGCGCTGAAGTCCGGCTCGTCCAGCGTCCCTGCGCCGTCACTTGGCGGCGCGCCGGACCGGCTTTGGTCCATCAAGTCCTTGATTTTCTCCATATCCAGCACGCGCTTTTCGATGCTGGACTGCCTTGCCAACCGGGCGCCGACACTCGCCTGCTCGCGTTGCTGCGCCATTTCCAACTGATAGGCGCCAAAATAATACAGCAGCACGATCAGCAGCGCGTGCACCGCCAGTGAGACCAGCACGAAGCCATACCGGCGTACCGTCTGGTGGCGCGCGTTCGGCGCCCAATCATCGACCTGTCCGAACCTCATTGCGCCCCACGGGTATGCATGGAGATGTTGGTGAGCCGCTCGAACTGGCACAGATCCAGCACGTGCACGATGTCCTGGTATTTCGCCAGTTGATCGCCATCGATGCGGATGCGGCGGCCGGGATCGCGCACGGCTTCCGCCTTCAGGCGTCCGTGCAGGGTCTGGGTCGACACCGGCTCGCCATCAAGGAAAAACTTGCCGTCCTTGTCGACGCCGATCGCCAGCGGCGCCGGGACGGCCTCTTCGCGCTCCAGGCTGATCTGCGAGGTTGGCAAGGTCACCGGCAATTCCTTCTGCGGCTTGCGCTGGTCCGGCTGTGTAAACGACGTCGCCACCATGAAAAACATCAGCAGAAAAAAAATACAGTCGATCAGTGCAATCAGGCCGATTTCCGGCTGCTCGTCCTCGCCCAGGTCAATGCGCATGGGACACCACATGCAGGCTTTGCGGCGCCGTGTCACCAGGCAGGAACCACTCGTTGATCAGACGATTGATTTGCTTTTCCAGCGCCAGGCCGAAAAACGCCTGCCGGTTCTTGAGGAAATGGTGCATTCCCAGCGCCGGTAAGGCCACGCACAAGCCAGCGGCGGTATTGATCAACGCCTTCGAAATGCCGCCCGCCAGCAGCGCGGGATTGCCCATCCCCTCCGAGAACGCGATCACATGGAAGGCGTCGATCATGCCGACCACGGTGCCGAGCAAACCGACGATGGGCGCCACGGTGGCGACGATCGCCAGCGGATAGGCCTTTTGCTGATGGTGCCGCAGGTCCATCGATGCGAGGTCGCCGGCGCCGCTATTAACGATGGCGTATCCATGCTGGCGGTGCGCGACCATGTACGCGATCACGCGCGCCAGGGTGCTATCCTCGTCGGCGAGCAGTTGCTGAAGCCTTGTGAAATCCTGCGCCGCCCACAGCGGCATGACCCTTTCGACCAGGCCTGCGGGGACGATGGCCCGTGCCCGGAAATGCATCAACCGCTCGATCGTCACCGCCAGGAACAAGATCGACAGGCCAAGCGTCACGACGATGGCCGCGCCACCCTCCGCCGCCTGTTCGACGATATTGATATCGGCGGCGTAAGCGATGTTATGGACGACGAATGTGGCGGCAAATAGGATGGGGAGTTTTTTTGTCATGCACAGAGCACAGCAAATTGCGAGCCATGGCTAAGCCCATGCATCTCCGTGGGTTCCCACGGTGCTGCGATCGCCGACTGTCCGCTCCCGAACACCGGACCGTGCGAAACTGAACACTGCCTGTAGGCAACCGTGCCCCGCAGCCCGGTGGATTTGGCTATATTTTAGTCATGGGAAAAATTTACATTGGCATCTCCGGCTGGCGTTACCAGGGCTGGCGCGGCGTGTTCTATCCAGACGGGCTGGCGCAGGCGCGCGAGCTCGAATTCGCCTCGCGCGCACTGCCGACGATAGAATTGAACGGCGCCTTTTACTCGCTACAGCGCCCGTCCAGCTACAGCGCCTGGTACGAAGCGACGCCGCCGGGCTTCGTCTTCAGCCACAAGGGCAACCGCTTCCTGACCCACATCCTGCGCCTCGGCGACGGCATCGACAAGGCGCTGGCCAACGTCATGGCCTCCGGCGTCTTTGAACTGCGCGAAAAACTCGGGCCGTTCCTGTGGCAGCTGCCGCCCAACTTCCGCTTCGACGCCGACCGGCTTGAGCATTTTTTCAGCCTGCTGCCGCACGACCTCGAACAGGCGCAGCGCCTCGCGCGGCGGCACGAGCCGCGCATGAACGGCAAGGTCGCGCTGGACATCGACGCCAACCACAGGCTGCGCCACGCGCTGGAAATCCGCCACGACAGTTTCATCGATCCCGCGTTCGTGGCGCTGCTGCGTAAATACAAGGTAGCGCTGGTGGTGGCCGACACCGCCGGCAAATTCCCCTACTACGAGGACGTGACGTCGGACTTCATGTATCTGCGCCTGCACGGCGCCGAAGAACTGTACGCCAGCGGCTACGACGACGAGGCGCTGGAACGCTGGGCCGCGCGCATCCGCGCCTGGAGCACCGGCGGACAACCTGATGACGCCAAACTGATAACGGACAAGGCGCCGCCCGCGCGCGCGAAACGCGACGTCTACTGCTACTTCGACAACGACATCAAAGTGCGGGCGCCGTTCGACGCGCGCAGTTTGATCGACAAGCTGGGATTGGGCGACGGACTGGCGTCATTTGGCTGAAGGCGGCGGCATGCGCTCGCGCGGCACCGGCGGCACGCGGTATTTGGCCATGCCCGATTTCTGCGAGCGGTAGATGCCGCAGCGGCCCGAGAACAGATACGCGACCACGCAAGCCAGCGCCGCGAAAGGACCTATCTGCGGGCCAAACAGCTCGATCGCCATAATGGTCGACGCCAGCGGCGTATTGGCCGCCCCCGCGAACACCGCGACGAAGCCGAGCGCCGCCAGCAAAGGGAAAGGCAGATGCAGCAAAGGCGCCAGCGCGTTGCCGAGCGTAGCGCCGATGAAGAACAGCGGCGTCACCTCCCCGCCTTTGAAACCGCTGCCGAGCGAAACCACCGTAAAAACGAACTTACCGAAAAAATCCCACGGCGCCGCCGGCTGCTGGAACGCCTCGACGATGACTGGAATACCGAGGCCGATGTAGCGCGTGCCCACCAGCCACACGGCGACGGCGACGACCGCGCCGCCAATCATCGGCCGCAAAGGCGCGTACGCAACATGCCGCTTCATGAAAGCGGAAGCCGCGGACGTGGATTTGGCGAAGGCCATGCCGGCCAGGCCGAACACGACGCCCGCCACCAGCACGGCGGCGACGCTGGCGAAGCCGATCGCCACCACCGTATTCATCGGATAGTGCGTGTGATGCACGCCCCAGGCCATGCCCACCTGGTCGGCCGCGACGGCGGCGACGATGCAAGGGAAAATGGCATCGTAGCGCAGGCGGCCGACGGCCAGCACCTCCATGCCGAAGATGGCGCCGGCCAGCGGCGTACCGAAGACGGAGGCGAAACCGGCGCTGATGCCGGCCATGAGCACGATGCGGCGGTCCGCGTGGCGCAGCCGCAGCGCGTAGGTCAGTTGGTCGGCCAAGGCGCCGCCCATCTGCACGGCCGTGCCCTCGCGGCCCACCGAAGCACCGAACAGATGCGACACGACGGTGCCGATCAACACCAGCGGCGCCATGCGCAGCGGCACGACCTTCTGTGGATCGTGGATCTCGTCGATCAGCAGGTTGTTACCGGCCTCGACACTAGCGCCGGTCTTCAGATACATCCAGCCGACGGCGAAGCCGGCCAGCGGCAGCAGCCAGATGATCCAGGCATGCGCCTCGCGACTGAGGGTTGCGTAATCGAGCGCAAAAAGGAAAAACGCCGAAGCGGTGCCGCTGAGCGCCGCGATCGCGGCGGCGATACAGGTCCACTTGGCGACATACGCCAGCAACGCTGTCTGTTCGGGATAAAGAGAAAATTTCATGCAGCCAGCGGCAACTCCGGGGTCAGGTCCACCAATTCTACACGAGCTCATCGCTACGGCCGAACCCGCAGGGCCAAACCAGAGGGGTCGTACTCCGTACGGGGTACGACCCCGCGACGGATCGTCGTGCGGGCCCTGCGTTCGCCGTTTAGTGGTGATGCTTGGCGTCGCGTTTGACGTCCATCGCTTCCGCAGGCTTGGACGGCGGCGCGCCAGGCGCGCGTGGCGCCGGCGGCACCTCCCCGGTCCATTCGTAAGCCACCGTGCCCTTCGGATGCTGATACCAACCGGGGTCCTTGTAATCATTGCGCGCCAGTCCTTCGCGCACTTTGACGGTGGTGAACATCCCGCCCATCTCAAGCCCGCCGAACTGTCCCTCCCCGCTCATCATCGGCAGCGTGTTCTCCGGCAGCGGCATCTGCATGTCGCCCATCGAACCGCCCTTGTCACCCATGACCATGTAACCCGGCACCAGCTTGTTGATCTTCTCGGCCACGCCTGAGTGGTCGACCCCAATCATGGTCGGCACGTTATGTCCCATCGCGTTCATCGTGTGGTGCGATTTGTGGCAGTGGAAGGCCCAGTCGCCCGGCGCGTCGGCGACAAACTCGATCGCCCGCATCTGGCCGACGGCGACATCGGTGGTCACCTCCGGCCAGCGCGCCGACGGCCGCACCCAGCCGCCGTCCGTACCCGTCACCTCGAAGGTGTGGCCATGCAGGTGGATCGGGTGATTGGTCATCGTCAGATTGCCGGCGCGGATGCGCACCCTGTCGTTCTTGCGCACCACCATCGGGTCGATGCCGGGGAAGGCGCGGCTGTTGAAGGTCCACAGGTTAAAGTCGAGCATCGTGTTGATTTTCGGCGTGTAGCTGCCTGGGTCGATGTCGTAAGCGCTGAGCAGGAAGACGAAGTCGCGATCCACCGCATGCTGCTTCGGGTCCTTCGGATGCGTGATCCAGAAGCCCATCATCCCCATCGCCATCTGCGCCATTTCGTCGGCGTGCGGATGGTACATGAAGGTGCCGGCGTGGCGCGCGACGAATTCGTAGACGAATGTCTTACCCGGCTGGATGCCGGGTTGCGTCAGGCCGGTGATGCCGTCCATGCCGTTCGGCAGAAGCTGGCCGTGCCAGTGCACGCTGGTGTGCTCGGGCAGTTTGTTGGTGACGAAGATGCGCACGCGGTCGCCCTCGACCACCTCGATCGTCGGGCCGGGACTTTGTCCGTTGTAGCCCCACAGGTTGGCGGTCATGCCGGGCGCCAGTTCGCGCACCACGGGTTCGGCCACCAGATGGAACTCCTTGACGCC
>Ga0308163_10002210_pt1 | contig 18340 bp, 15 predicted proteins | sample PhyTR1_FD_201037 | JGI IMG/M metagenome (GOLD analysis project Ga0308163, IMG submission 201037) | Phyllosphere microbial communities from UC Gill Tract Community Farm, Albany, California, United States - DLSLT.R1 | ecosystem: Host-associated > Plants > Phyllosphere > Unclassified | place: USA...
CCATCACGGTATCGTCCGTGACCAAAACGGCACGCAGTGTTGTACAAACTGCGCGTTCTACCCTGACCGTATTCGGTCTCAGCGCAGTGGCCCTGATGGCCCTGATCTACTCCAACGACAGCGTCGCTAAGCGCGTCTCCGAGATGCTGCATCCGGAGCCGGTAGTCGTTGCCGCCATGTCGCCAGCACCGGTCGCCACGGTCGTACCGGCAATGCAGGCCACGGCCCAGACGGTGGCCGTTGAAACCACGCACCTGGGCACGTCGTCCGCCACGCTTGGCAACACCAAGCAGCAGCAGTACGTGACCAAATGGCTGTCGAAGCGTTACCGCGTCGCCAGCGACGCCGCCAATATGCTGGTCTCGACCGCCTACCTGACGGCGCACGACCTGAAACTCGATCCGCTGCTGATCCTGGCGGTGATGGCCATCGAATCGGGCCTGAACCCGTTCGCCGAAAGCGCGATGGGCGCCAAGGGCCTGATGCAGGTGATGGCCAAGGTCCACCACGACAAGTTCGAGAAAGTCGGCGGTCAGCAGGCAGCCCTCAATCCCGTGGCCAACATCCGTGTCGGCGCCCTGATCCTGAAAGACTACGTCAAGCGCACCGGTTCGATCGAAGGCGGCCTGAAGACCTATGTGGGCGCTGCCGACATGGACAGCGACCAGGGCTACGGCGCCAAGGTCATCAACGAGTACCGCCTGCTGAACCAGGTCGCCAAGGGCCAGAACGTGCCGGCAATGAAGCGCAATACGCCGGTACGGACATCGGCGCCAGTCGTCGTCAGCAAGCAGCCGGACGCCGACAGTGCCAAGCCTGAGGCAAAAACGGTACCGGAAGCGACGACTGCCGCGACCGCACCGGTGGTTGCGTCGGATGCGCTGGCCGGTCTGTAAATCGAAGGCGTATCTGAAAACCACCGCTGCGGCGGTGGTTTTTTTACGCCGGTTACATGGGCGACGATCAATAAAAAAGCCACCGGCTCGCGCACGGTGGCTTTTTCAATTGCGCAAACTATACGATCAGCGGCGCTGATCGCCCGCTGCTTCGTCCGGACGCAGGCGCTGGGCCAGCTTGTCCAGCACGCCATTGACATACTTGTGGCCGTCGATACCGCCAAACGACTTGGTCAGCTCGACCGCTTCGTTGATCACGACGCGGTACGGCACTTCCGGATGGTTCTTCAGCTCGTACGCGCCCAGCAGCAGCACCGCGTGCTCGATCGGCGACAGCTCGGCGATCGAACGGTCGATCAGCGGCGCGATCGACTCGCGCAGCTCGACCGAGGTGCTGATCGCGCCATTGAGCAGCGCCGAAAAGAAGTCGCTGTCGGCCTTGTCGAAACCATGGGCGCTGCGGATATTGGCCGCGACGATGCGTGCCGGCTCATTGTTCAGCAGCCACTGATACAGACCCTGCAGCGCGAACTCGCGCGCGCGGTGGCGCGGCGTGCGGTTCTTGCTCGGGTTGGCGTGCATATTCTTGTCAGTCATTGTTCTCTTGCCTTTATTGTTATTCGTCCTCTGGCACCAGCTCGTCCAGCGCCATCAGGAGGTTGGCCATTTCGACGGCGACACGTGCAGCGTCGGCGCCTTTTTCGGCCATGCGCACTTCTGCCTGCGCATCGTTCTCGGTGGTCAGGATTGCGTTGGCGACCGGGATGCCGTAATCAAGGCCGATGCGGGTGATGCCCGCGCCCGATTCGTTCGACACCAGCTCGAAGTGGTAGGTTTCACCGCGGATCACCGCACCCAGCGCGATCAGCGCGTCGAACTGCTCGGTGACAGCCATGCGCTGCAGCGCCAGCGGCACCTCGAGCGCACCCGGCACGGTCACGTGCAGGATGTCTTCGTCGGCCACGCCCAGGCGCTTCAGTTCAGCCAGGCACGATGACAGCAGGCCGTTGCCCACGGTCTCGTTGAAACGGGCCTGCACGATACCGATGCGCAGGTCTTCGCCCTGCATATTGCTTTCAAAAGTTCCTACCGTCATGACTGACCTCTTGTATTAGTTGGATTGAATGGTTCAGGCGTCGGGACGCGGCACGTAGCCGGTCACTTCCAGGTCGAACCCGGTCATCGACGGCATCTTGCGCGGATTGGCCAGCAGCTGCATCTTGCCCACGCCCAGCGCGCGCAGGATCTGGGCGCCGATGCCGTAGGTGCGCAGGTCCATCGACGCGGCGCGTGCGCCGGCGCGGCTGCCCTTGGCGTCCTGCGGCGCCAGTTGCGCAAACAGCTGCTCGGCCGTTTCGCCGCAATTGAGCAGCACGATCACGCCGGCGTCGCTGGCCTTGATCGTGCGCATCGCCGAGGCCATGTCCCACGAGTGGGTGGTGGCGCGGTTTTCCAGCAGGTCGAGGATCGACACCGGCTGGTGCACGCGCACCAGCGCTTCTTTTTCAGGCGACAGCTCGCCGTGCACGAGTGCCAGGTGGGCCGAGCCGCTGGGCGCGTCGCGGAACGCCACCAGCTGGAACTCGCCTGCCTCGGTCGACAGCGCGCGTTCGGCAATGCGCTCGACCAGGCATTCGTTCTGGCTGCGGTAATGGATCAGGTCAGCGATGGTGCCGATCTTGAGGTCGTGCTCTTTGGCGAACTCGATCAGGTCGGGCAGGCGCGCCATGGTGCCGTCTTCCTTGATGATCTCGCAGATCACCGACGCCGGCGACAGGCCGGCCATCTGCGTCAGGTCGCAACCGGCTTCGGTATGACCGGCACGCATCAGGACGCCGCCCTTCTGGGCGCGCAGCGGGAAGATGTGGCCCGGCTGGACCAGGTCGTCCGGCACGGTGCCCTTGTTGACGGCAACCTGGATGGTGCGCGCGCGGTCGGCCGCCGAGATACCGGTGGTCACACCCTCAGCCGCTTCGATCGACACGGTGAAATTGGTGCCGAACGACGTGCCGTTTTTCGACGTCATCATCGGCAGGGCCAGCTCGTCGCAGCGTTCTTCGGTCAGGGTCAGGCAGACCAGGCCACGGGCGTGCCGGATCATGAAATTGATCGCCTCGGGGGTGACGAAATCGGCTGCAAGCACGAGGTCGCCTTCGTTTTCGCGATCTTCTTCGTCGACCAGGATCACCATGCGACCAGCGCGCAGTTCGGCGACGATTTCCTCGGTGCTGGAAATGGACATACAGATTCCTTGAAACAGGGGTTTTGCGTAATCCGCTATTTTAAAGGATTTACCGGCGCCCAACGGCATTCCCGATGGCCTGACCGGCAAATTGCCAGCACGACGCGCCCCTGTCGTCAACCGTGCGTTGCCAATAGACAACCACACGTGACCTCTTGTCGGTTAATTGTTAAGCTAGTCCGTTCGCGTGGCAAGCGCGTGGCATGACTGCAACCAACTCGATTATGATTATTACATTATTGCCGTATTTACCCATTCACAGCGGCAGTCTTTCCGACGGAGTTGCCATGCCGGTTGCCCATCCCGATCGCTCCCAGCGCGCGAATGCCAGCGGCAGGCACGACTGATGGCGACCATCCTGATCGTCGATGACCGGCCCAGCAACCGCAGTTATCTGAGTGCCCTGCTCGGTCTGTCCGGGTACCGCATCCTCGAAGCCGAAAACGGCGCCTGCGCGCTGGCCATCACGCGCGCCGAGCTGCCCGACCTGATCATCACCGACATCCTGATGCCGACGATGGACGGCTATGAGTTTGTCCAGCAGCTGCGCGCCGAACCGGCGCTGCAGCACACGCGCGTCATCTTCTTCTCGGCCGTCTACTCCGAACGCGAAACGCTCGCAATGGCGGCCCGCTGCGGCGTGACCACGGTGCTGGGCAAGCCGGCCGACCCCCACCGGATCCTCGAAGCCGTCGAGGCCGAACTGGGCGTGGCCGGCGGCGCGCCGGCGCCCTGCCCCAGCGCGCAAGAGCGCGAGCGCGCGCTGCCATTCGACCTGGGCGCGCGCCTGGGCGAACTCGAACGCATGTGCATGATGCTCGTCGGCGAACGCCGGGTCGAGGCGCTGGCTGCGGCGTTCGTCGACGCCGTGCGGCGCGTGCTCGGTGCCGACTGTGTCGCGCTGTGCCTGCTGGGCAGCTCGGAGCGCAGCGTGCGCCATCTGAGCACGCATGGCGTCGATGCCGCGCTGCTGCTGCCAACGGCGCTCGATGAACACGACCTGCCTGGCGTGCTGCTGCGCGCCCGCGCACCCTTGCGCCTGGAAGCGGACGATGCGCTGCTGGCCACGCTCCCGGCCGGCCATCCGCAGGTCATGCACCTGCTCGGCCTGCAGGTGCACGACTTGCAGCATCCGCTTGGCTGGCTGTATTGCACGCGGGCCGATGGCGCCGCGCCCTTCACCGACGAAGAAGAGCGCTGGTCCACGGCGCTGGCCGCGCAACTGGCAGTCGCCTACGAGAACCTGAACCTGTACGAAGTGGTGCAGCACCACGCGGCGCAGCTGCAGCTCGAGGCCATTGCCCGTGCCGACTCCGACGCTGCCCTGCGCGACAGCGAACACCGGCTGGAACTGGCGCGCCAGGTATTCGACAGCACGCAGGAAGCCATCCTGATGACCGACGCCGACGCCAATATCGTCGCCGCCAATCCGGCCTTCGAAACGATTACCGGCTACCTCGAAGCCGATGTGATGGGGACCAACCCGCGCTTCATGCGCTCGGGCCGGCACGACGCCGCGTTCTACGCCAGCATGTGGAATTGCCTCGAAAAAGACGGCCAGTGGCGCGGCGAAATCTGGAACCGCCGCAAGAACGGCGAAATCTACCCGGCCAGCATGAGCATCAGCGCGGTGCGCGACGATGCCGGCAACCTGACGGCCTATGTGTCGGTGTCGACCGACCTGTCGGCGCTGAAGGCGGCCCACCACCAGCTCGATTTCCTGTCCAACCACGACGTGCTGACGCAGCTGCCGAACCGCTCGCTGTTCAACGACCGCGTGGGCCAGGCCCTGGCCGCGGCGCGCCAGGATGCCAGCCAGGTCGCCGTGCTGCTGTTTAATGTCGACCGGCTCTCGCGCATCAACGACAGCCTTGGTCACGCGGCGGGCGACACCGTGCTGCGCGAAGTCGCGCGCCGCGTCAGCGTACTGGCCGGCCCCACCGACACCGTGGCGCGCCTGTCGGGCGATGAATTCGTGCTGCTCATGACCGACTTCGACGACACCGATGACGTGATCTACTGCGCGCAGAAGCTGATCGATGCCGTCGCCGAGCCGCATGGCGTGGGCGGCCACGACCTGGTGGTCACCGGCAGCGTGGGCATCAGCATTTATCCGCGCGATGGCGACGCGCCGGGCGACCTGCTCAAGGCGGCCGATGCAGCGCTCACGCACGTCAAGGAATCGGGGCGCAATGGCTTTCGCTTCTTCAAGGGCGAGATGAATGCCGAGGCGCTGCGCTGGCTGGCGCTCGAGACGCGCCTGCGGCGTGCGATCGAACGCGACGAACTGGCGCTGCACTACCAGCCGCAGGTCTCGCGCGTGGACGGCTCACTGGTCGGCATGGAAGCCCTGCTGCGCTGGCACAGCACCGAGATCGGCCATGTCTCGCCGGCCGACTTCATCCCGCTGGCCGAAGACACGGGCCTGATCCACCCGATCGGCGAATGGGTCGTGCGCCAGGCGTGCTTCCAGAACAAGGCCTGGCAGGATGCGGGCCTGGCGCCGGTGCGCGTGGCGGTCAATGTGTCGGCCCACCAGTTCAAGGCCGGCGCCGTCGTCTCGGTGGTGCGCGCCGCGCTCCATGACAGCGGCCTGGCGCCGCGCTGGCTCGAGGTCGAACTGACCGAAAGCGTGATGCTGGGCGACAGCAGCGCGGCCGAGGCCCAGATGGCCGAACTGCGCGAGCTGGGCGTGTCGCTTTCGCTGGACGACTTCGGCACCGGCTATTCATCGCTGGGCTACCTGTCGCGCTTCCCGCTCGACAAACTCAAGATCGACCAGACCTTCGTGCGCAACATCACCAGCGAGCAGCGCAGCGCGGCGATCGCCCAGGCCACCATCGCGCTGGCCAAGGGCCTGTCCCTGGCCGTGGTGGCCGAAGGCGTCGAGACGATCGGCCAGAGCGATTTTCTCGGTTCGCTCGGTTGCGACGTGATGCAGGGGTACCTCTACGGGCGGCCCATTCCGGCGTCCGGGATGGCCGGCTTGCTGGCACTGGGCTGCGTGAAGCTGTAAGCGCCGTGCTGGCGCCGCATCCTCTGGTGCGGCGTTCGTTAGTGCAGCCTTAAGCCCAGCCGTGCACCGGCGCGCGCCCTGTAAAATGCACCGATCAAGTCACCGGGAACCCCCAATGAGCAACAAATTCGTACGCGGCGCATGGCTGGCCGCGGTGGTGTGCGTTTCCTCGCTGGCGCACAGTGCGCCGCAGGTCAGTGCGCCAACGGCAGCCGTCTCGAAAATGGATGCGTTGCAGCTCGATGCCGTGATCCCGGTCGGCCCACAGGTCAAGGTCGGCAAGCTGGCCAACGGCCTGACCTACTACATCCAGCGCAATGCGCGCCCCGAACGCAAGCTCGAACTGCGCCTGGTCGTCAAGGCCGGCTCGATCCTGGAAGACGACGACCAGCGCGGCCTGGCGCACTTCGTCGAGCACATGGCGTTCAATGGCTCCACCCACTTTCGCAAGCACGAGCTGGTGTCGTACCTGCAATCGATCGGCGTGGGCTTCGGCGCCGACCTGAATGCCTACACCTCGTTCGACGAAACCGTGTACATCCTGCCGATTCCGACGGATAAACCGCAAAATGTCACCCAGGCCTTCCAGGTGCTGGAAGACTGGGCTCATGGCGTGAGCTTCGATACCGACGCCATCGACAAGGAGCGCGGTATCATCCTCGAAGAAGCGCGCCTGGGCAAAGGCGCGGCCGACCGCATGGGCAAGCAGATCTACCCGCGCCTGTTCAACGGCTCGCGCTACGCCGAACGCCTGCCGATCGGTCGCGAAGACGTGCTGCGCAATTTCAGGCCCGAGACGCTCAAGCGCTTCTACAAGGACTGGTACCGGCCCGACCTGATGGCAGTCGTCGTGGTTGGCGACATCGATCCGGCGCAGGCCGAGAAGCTGGTCAAGCAGCATTTCACGCGCCTGAAGAATCCAGCCACGCCGCGCCCGCGCGACTACGCCGCCATTCCCGCGCGCGCCGACACCGAGGCGCTGGTCGTGACCGACCCCGAGGCCGACGGCAATGCGGTGCTGATCCGCTATCCGGTGCAGCCGGTGCGCGACCTGGGCACCGTGCGCGCCTACCGCGAAGAGCTGGTGCAAGGCCTGTTCGCCTCGATGCTCAGTGCGCGCCTGGCCGAAATCTCGCAACTGCCCGACGCGCCGTGGCTGGGCGCCAGCAGCTCGCTGGGCAAGCTGACCCCGCGCTACCGCGCCTACAACGCGTCGGCCGCCATCGGCCCGCGTGGCGCGCAGCCGGCCATCGCGGCGCTGGTCCAGGAAAACGAACGCGCACGTCAGCACGGCTTTGGCGTGCAGGAAATCGAGCGCGCCAAGAAAAACCTGATGCGGACCTACGAGCAGGCCTGGAACGAGCGCGCCAAGAGCGATTCGGGCACCTACGCCGCCGAATACATCCGCAACTTCCTGCAGGACGAGGCCATTCCCGGCATCGAAACCGAATACCGCTACGTGCAGAACCTCGTACCCGGCATCACGCAGGCCGAAATGAACGCGTACGCGCGCAGCACGATCCCGCAAGACTCGGGCAAGCTGGTGCTGTACACGGGTGTGGCCCGGCCCGATACGCCGACCGGCCCGCAACTGCTGGCAGCAGTGGCCGACGCCGCGCGCCAGCCGGTCGCGCCGTACGATGAAAAACTGCTGGCGGCGCGCCTGATGGAGCGGCCGGCGCAACCCGGCACGATCACGCACGAAGAGCACGACAAGGCGCTGGGCCTGACGCGCTTGAGCCTGTCGAACGGCGTGAAGGTGATCCTGAAACCCACCGATTTCCTGAATGACCAGGTGGTCCTGAGCGCGGCGCGTCCCGGCGGGCAAAGCCTGTTCCCCGACCAGGACATCCTCAACGCGCGCTTTTCCAACGCGATCGTGGCCAGCATGGGCGTGAAGGATTTCACGCCGCTGGACATGCGCAAGATCCTGGCCGGCAAGGCGGCCGGCGTGACCGTGGGCCTGGGCAGCTACACCGACGTCATCGCCGGCGCCTCGGGCGCGACCGACATCGAAACGATGCTGCAGCTGTTGTGGCTGAAGTTCGCCGGCGTGCGCCGCGACGAAGACCTGTTCCACGCGTATATCGACAAGCAGGCCGAAATCGCGCGCAACGCCAGCGGCCAGCCGGGCCGGCGCTTCGGCGACGCCGTGGTGTCGGCGCTGTTTGGCAACCATCCGCGCGCCCCGCGTTCGCTCGAAGCCGACGAGTATGCCAAGATCGACCTCGATCGCAGCATCGCCATCTTCCGCCAGCGCTTCTCGAGCGCGAAGGACATGACGTTCATCCTGGTGGGCAGCTTCGACGAAAAGGCGATCCGACCGCTGTTGACGAGCTATCTGGGCACGCTGCCGACGCCTGCGGTGCCGGTGGCGTTTCGCGACGTGGGCCTGCGTCCGGTCACCGGCGTGGTCAAACGCGAGGTGCGCAGCGGTACCGAACCGAAAAGCACGATCTCGATCAACTTCACGGGGCCGGCCGAATTTTCCGAAGCCGAGCAGCTGCGCCTGTCGGCACTGATCGAAGTGACCAATCTGCGCATCATCGAGGTGCTGCGCGAGAAGATGGCGATGATCTACGGCGGCGGCGCCAGCGGTGCGCTCAGCAAGATCCCGTATGGGAACTACTCAATCGGCATCAACCTGCCGACCGGCCCCGAGAACGTCGACAAGGTCGTGGCCGCGACGTTTGCCGAGATCAGGCGCCTGCAGGAGAACGGCCCGGACGCCGCCGAGCTGGAGAAGGTCAAATCCGGCTGGATCCAGAACCACCGCCGCTCGCTGCGCGAAAATGGCTACTGGGTGGCCAATCTGCAATCGAGCCTGACCGAAGGCACCGACCCGGCGTCGATCCTGAAGGTCGAGCAGCAGGTGGGCGCGCTGACGGCCCAGGACGTGCAGGCAGCGGCGCGGCGTTACTTCGACACGAAGAATTACGTGCAGGTGGTGCTCAATCCCGAGCTGGCCACCAAGGCCGCGAACGTAGCCAGGGCGCCGGCCACGGGCAGGCAGGACGTGCCGGCAACACCCGGCACCTGAGCCTCGCACGACCGTTCGCGTGGCGCCGGGCATCGTCTATACTGTGCGTGCACGCTGCCGTGGCAGCGGGCATCCGCCCACGTACAGATCAACGCCGGCGCCAGGCATCACCGGCGCTCTACTGGTGAAACACCATGCGCATTTCCGATAACCCGGTTCACCTGGCCGGCAAGCCCCTCACCCACGCGTGCCATGCCTGCGCCTTTTTCCATACGGACGAAGAAAAATACCGCGTGCTGCTGCCGTTCATCCTGGAAGGCGTCGAACGCGGCGATCTGGCTACCCACATCGTCAACCCGGCGCAGCGCGACATGCACCTTGCCCGGCTGGCGCAGGCGGGCGTGGACCTTGACGCCGCCCAGGTGCAAGGCCAGCTTGCCGTGCACACCTGGGACGAGACCTATCTGCAGGATGGCAGGTTCGACCAGCAGCGCATGATCGCCACGCTGCTGGCGCTGATCGCGCCGGCTGACGCACCACCCGGCACCGTCTCGCGCAATATCGCCGACATGGCCTGGTCGCCCGGCGCACGTCCCGACGCCCACGACATCGTCGAATACGAGGCGCGCCTGAACCAGATACTCCCTGAGCACCACAACCCGATCGTCTGCACCTACGACCTGACGCATTTCAGCGCCGATGTCGTGATCGACATCCTGCGCACCCACCCGATGGTGATCATCGGCGGCATCCTGCAGGAAAATCCGTTCTTCGTGCCGCCGGCCGAGATGCTCGAGGAGCTCGCAGCGCGTCGCCTGGCAGGCGCAGCGCCGGCCAGCGCTGCGCAATAGGCGGGCGCTGCGGCATGCATTCACCCGACGAGTACCGCGCCGAAATCGACCGCCTGCGCAAGACCACGCGCGACCTGGTGGCCATGACCACCCTGCCAGCCGTCTGGGGCGACCTGCCGCCGGAAGGCGTCATCGACAGCCTGGCTGGCGTCCTTCTCAGCACGCTGAACCTGGACCTGGTCGGCATCCACCTGCCGGGCAAGGGCGAGACCGATGCACTGGAAATCATCCGCGTCCGGCGCGACGCGACTGACAGCCTGCTGCCCGCCGCACGGGCGGCGCTCGACGCCGCCATGCAGTCAGGCGAACTGCAAAACGACGACGCGCCGCTGCAGTTCGGCACCGCCCGCTTCGGCATCGGCAGCGATCCCGGCGTCGTGGTCATCGGCGCGCGACGCGCCGGCTTTCCGTCCGAGCACGAGCGCCTGCTGCTGGGCGTGGCCGCCAACCAGGCCGCCGCGATCCTGCAGCGGCGCCTGGCTGAACGGGCGCTGGCGCGCAGCGAGTCGCGCTTCCAGGACCTGGCCGATGCCGCGCCGGCCATGCTGTGGGTGACCGAGCCCGATGGCAGGCTCTCGTTCCTGTCGCGCGCCTGGCACGAATTCACGGCCCAGGACAAGGGGACGAGCCTGGCGTTCGGCTGGACGGCGGCAGTGCATCCCGACGAGCGCGACGCGGCGCTGCACACGGTCGTCGATGCCAATGCGCGCCGCGCGCCATTCAGCATGGAGCATCGCCTGCGGCATGCCGTCGACGGCTACCGCTGGGTGATCGCGACCGGGCAGCCGCGCTTTGCCGCGAACGGCGACTTCCTGGGTTTTGTCGGCAATGTGCTCGACATCAGCGACCGCAAACGAACCGAACAGGCGCTGCACGAAACGCGCGACACGCTCGTGACGATGTTCGACGCCCTGCCGGTGGGCGTGGCCGTGGCCGGCCAGGACGGCAAGCTGCTGCTGTCAAACCAGGCAATGCACCGCTACCTGCCCACCGGCGTGCTGCCGTCGCTGGACGAGGAGCGTTATATGCGCTGGACCGCGTTCCATGATGATGGCCGGCTTGTGGAGCGCCGTGATTTCGCCGGCGCGCGCGCGGCGCGCGGCGAGCGCGTCGTGCCGGGCATCGAAGCGCGCTACCTGGGCGACGATGGCGTCGAGATCTGGACCCAGGTGGCCGCCGTACCGCTCAAGGGACGCGACAACGTCACCCGCGGCCACGTGGCCATCGTCACCGACATCGACGCCTTCAAACGCACGGAGGCGGCCCTGCGTCTGGCCGAGTCCCGGCAGCGCGAGCTGTTCGACGAAGTGGCCAGGGCCAACCGCAACCTGAGCGAATTTCTGGCCGTGCTGGCGCACGAACTGCGCAATCCCCTGGCGCCGCTGTTGACGGGCCTGGAGCTGATGCGCATCGGGCCCGCTGACGCCGGCGCCATTGCCAACGTCCGGAGCATGATGGAGCGCCAGGTCCGGCAACTGGCGCACCTGATCGACGACCTGCTCGACATCGCACGCGTCACCAATGGCAAGGTGGAGATCCGCAAAGCCCGCGTCGACCTCAATGCGATCGTGGCCGACGCGGTCGAGACCAGCCTGCCGCTGATCGAACAGAAGCAGCACACATTCGATCTGCAGCTCAATGCTGCCCCGCTGCCGGTGCTGGCCGACGCCACCCGCATCGCGCAGGTGGTGGGCAACCTGCTGACCAATGCAGCCAAGTACACGCCACCGGGCGGCGCGATGTCGCTGCGCGTGACGCAGGATGGGGCCGACGCCGTCATTACCGTGACCGACAACGGCGTCGGCATTCCGGCCGCGTCGCTGGAATCGGTGTTCGAGATGTTCAGCCAGGTAGGCAGCAACCGCAAGCACGCGCAGGGCGGCCTGGGCATCGGCCTGTCGCTGGTACGCCAGCTGATTGCCCTGCACGACGGCGCGGTCAGCGCGCACAGCGAGGGCATCGGCAACGGCAGCACATTCGTGGTCAGGCTCGCGCTCGATCAGGCGGCAGTGGCACCGGCGCCTGGCAACGCGCCAGCAGCGCAGGGCGCGCCGATTGGGCCACTGCGCATTCTCGTCACGGACGACAATGTCGATGCGGCAGAGACGCTGTCGATACTGCTCGAGATGGAGGGCCACGACGTCACGCTTGCCCATGACGGCCAGCAGGCGCTGCAGAAGGCGGCGCAATGCCTGCCGGACGTGGCGTTTCTGGATATCGGGCTGCCGGACATGTCGGGCCACGAGGTGGCGCGCCGCCTGCGGCAGATCGCTGGCCTTGAACGCTGCGCCATCGTTGCCGTCTCCGGATGGGGCGCGCCGGACGACCTGGCGCGCTCGAGCGCCGCCGGCTTCGACGCGCACTTCACGAAGCCGGTGGCATCAAACCGCGTGCTCGATTACCTGGCGGTGGTGGCCGCCAGCATGCGCTCGACGTAGCGCGCAATCAGGTCGATTTCGAGATTGACGCGCGAACCGGCGGCCAGGTGCCGCAGCGTGGTGACCTCGATGGTGTGCGGGATCAGGTTGATCGAGAAGCGGCAGACTTTCTGGCCGCCCTCTTCCAGGTCGTGCACCCGGTTGACCGTCAGCGAGACCCCGTTGACGACGATCGAACCTTTATAGGCCAGGAACTTGCCCAGCTCGTGCGGCGCATCGATGATCAGTTCGCGCGATTCGCCGACCGGCTCGAAGCTGTGCACGACGCCCAGGCCATCGACGTGGCCCGACACCAGGTGCCCACCCAGGCGCTCGGCCAGCGTCAGGGCTTTCTCGAGGTTGACTTCACCGGGCGCGTCCAGGCCCACGGTCTTGTTCAGGCTTTCGCGCGAGACATCGACCGTGAAGCCGGTGGCGCTCTTTTCGGTGACGGTCATGCAGGCGCCGTTGATGGCGATCGAGTCGCCCAGGCCCACGTCGGCCAGAGGCAACGGGCCGGCATCGATGGCGAGACGCACGCCGGCGTCCAGGCCGCCGGCCAGCGGCGCGACGGAAGTGATGGTGCCGACAGCGGCGACGATTCCAGTAAACATACGACGTTATTCCTTGTTGGGGGTAGCAGAGGATGATTGGGCAGCTTCGGCAAAGCGGGCCAGGATGCGCAGGTCGTCGCCCACGCGCGTGACGTCGTGGAAGCGCAACTGGCGCCGTTCGGTCAGTTGCGTGAGCGGCGGCAGGTCGAACATGCCCTGCCCCGGGCCGATCAGGCTGGGCGCCAAATAGACCAGCAGTTCGTCGATGCAGCCTTCGCGCACGAGCGAGGCATTGAGCTTGCTGCCCGCTTCGACATGCACTTCATTAACTTCGCGCCGGCCCAGTTCGCGCATCAGCGCCGGCAGGTCGACCTTGCCATGGGCATTCGGCAGGTACAGCACTTCGTGGCCAGCCGCGCGCAAGGCGGCGGCTTTCTGGTCGCCCGGTTGCCCGGCCGCCGCGACGAGCCAGCACGGCTCGCCCTGCAGGATGTGGGCATCGGGATCGATCTCCAGGCGGCTGTCGACGATCACGCGGCGCGGCTGCATCGGCGTGGCAAGGCCGCGCACGGTGAGCTGCGGGTTATCGGCCTTGACGGTGCCGATGCCGGTGACGATCGCGCTGGCGCGCGCGCGCCATGCATGGCCGTCGGCGCGCGCATCCGCGCCCGTGATCCACTGGCTTTCGCCGCCCGCCAGCGCCGTGGCGCCGTCCAGGCTGGCGGCCACTTTCAGGCGCACCCACGGCAAGCCGCGCACCATGCGCGAGAAGAAGCCGATGTTCAGTTCCTGCGCTTCGCGCGCCATGATCCCGGAACGCACGGCGATGCCCGCCGCTTCCAGCTGCGCCAGGCCGCGCCCGGCGACCAGCGGATTGGGATCGACCATCGCCGCGACCACGCGGCCCAGGCCGGCGGCGATCAGCGCCTCCGAGCACGGTGGCGTGCGGCCATGGTGGCTGCACGGTTCGAGCGTGACGTAGGCGGTGGCGCCACGCACATCGTTGCCGCGTGCGGCGGCGTCGCGCAGCGCCTGGATTTCGGCGTGCGCCTGGCCGGCCGGTTGCGTGTGGCCGGCACCGATGACGACGTCGTCCTTGACGATCACGCAGCCGATGCGCGGATTGGGCGCCGTGATGAACATGCCGCGCGCCGCCCAGGCCAGCGCCGCGGCCATGCCTTCGGTGTCGTTGAGAATGGGTCGGCTGTCGTGGGTCACGTGGTCTTTCATCGATGCGCGTTATGCCATGCGCTGGTTTTCGGCTTGCTTCAGGCTTGTTTGCAGGCTCATGTCAGGGCGGTGCGGCGGCGCCGTCGCAGCCGGCGTCACGGGCCGGGTTGCACAGGCGCGGGCGGCCAAGCATATTGATTTTAATACGGCGTACCCCGCCGCCGTGGAACAGCGACAGCGTACCCGGCCGCGCGGCGGCGCTGCTGGTGTCGCTGCAACTGCGCCCCGCGCCATTGTAGGCGATGTATTGCGGGGCTGCAGCGCTGGCAAAGGAATAGCTCACCTGCACGCCCTGCGCCAGCGTGGCGCGCACGGACAGGATCTCGTCGCCGGCGCCCGCCTGGCGATTGTTGTCGCGGTCGACGTAGACGGTCCAGCCGCGCGACCAGTCGATGCCGGCTGCGTCATTGGACGTGAGGATGACCGGCTCGTTGCGGGCAATCGCCTGCGAGCGGGCCAGCTGGACTGCGCTGTACAGGTCGCTGGCAGCCACGCGCAGTTCCTGGCCCTGCACGATCCGGTGCAGGCCGGGGGCCGCCAGCGCCGCCGTGATGGCCACCATGCCCAGCACCACGGCCAGTTCGGCCAGCGACACGCCGCTGCAGCGGGCTCGCGGGGCGGATCGGGGCAGCGACTTCACGACGGGGGTTGTCATGGCCAGCAGCGCGCAGATGCACCGCTGGCGCCCTGCGCCCCGGTGCTGTCCAGCGTCAGCGTGCCGCATTCTGGATCGGCAAAAGCAGCGTTGACGTTGGCCGTGCCCGGCCGCGCGCGCAGCAGGATGCACGCAGCAACTGGCTGGCCCGGACAGGCGTCGCCGTCAAGCTCATACGCGCTGGCGGCTGCGCTGTTGCCAAGCCAGGTGCGAAACTGGCCCGTGTCGGCAGCGCTGGCGGCCATCGAGAACGCGCCATACGTGTGATGCTGCGCGCGATATTGTTCCTGGCGCTGCATCAGCTCGAGCAGCGCCAGCTGGGCCTCGACCCGGCGTGCCTTGACGATCTGGCGCGCATACGACGGATACGCAACCGATGTCAGGATGCCGATGATCGCCAGCACGGCCAGCAGTTCAATCAGTGTGAAGCCCTTCTTGCGATCCCGTGTCATGCAGTGTTCTCCTGTGTGCTCTGGTGGCTCAGTCGGCTGCGGCGGCAACCAGTGCCGACCAGTTGCCGACCTCGCGCCAGCCGACGCGCCGGCCGCGCGATCCATCGGGTGGTTTGCGGTAATAGGCCTGCAGCGCGACCTGGGCACCTGGCATGCTGCCGGTGCCGTGCGCGGCAATGCGGTACAGCTGCCCTTCGCCGGAGGCCGGCATCAGTTCGATCAGGTAGCGCGGCAGCGCGAGCGGCAAGCCGCCCTCGCCCGTCGGCAGCGTGGCGCCGGTGAAGGTGCCGAAGCCGATACCCGGCCCGTCATCAGCGGCCAGTCGGGCAAGCTGGCGGTTGGGGTCGGCGTCGTGCGCGCACAGGCCGCTATACGGGCGGGCGCCGAGACAGCCACCGATGAACGCATCCGCGCTGCCACCGACGATCGCATTGGCGCGCGCCGATCCCGGCGCCGCGCCGCCGTCGATATCGTGTTCAGCATCGACCAGGGCGGCTTGGGCCATCTGCATCGCCAGCACGCGATCGCGTTCGTACGCAGCGCCCCGCGTGCCTTGCAGCGCGCCACGCGCTGACGCAATGCCTGTCATCAGCACCGCCAGCATCAGGACGAGCGCAGTGATGAGCGCGATGCCTGCCTGGCGCCGGGGGTTGGGTGAACGTCGATTGCGCATGCCCGGCTCAAGGCGCGGCCACGGACGGCGCGATGGAAGGTGCAGCGCGCGGCCCTGCGGGTGGCGACGCGGGCGGCACAAAGGGCGGCGCCGCCGATGGCAACACAGGCAACGCAATCGGTACCGCAATCACCGCGCCATACACCTTGCGCATGCGCGCATCGCCCTCGCTGTCGAGGTCAGCCGCCGCCAGCCTGGCACCCGGATCGGCGGCAGCCAGCGCCCCGTCGTAGCCCGGCCCGAACAACCAGTGCACCAGGCTCGCACCGCTGCCGGCAGCCTGGCGCGGGCCGTGCAGCAGCAGGCCCACACGCACGCTCGCGACACGCTTCCAGTGACTGCGCGTGCGCAGGTCGGCGTCACGCTCATCCAGCGTCGACCCGGCCAGCACGAGCGCCGCATCCAGCGCCCGGATCGCGCTGGCGTTCACGTACCGGTTGGGCGCGCCATCGCCATCGGTATCGAGCCCGTACAGCACCTGGAAGCTGTCGACATGCCCTGCCACTGCATCGGACGACCAGCTGCCAGCGCCCCGGTATTTGCAGCGCAGTTCGGCGTCGCCCTGCGCATTGCGCGTGACATAGAAAATGCTCCACCCTTCCTGGTCGCGATGGACCGGAAAGCCGGCGCAGTCGAGCGTGCCGCCATCGCCGTCCGGTGGCGCACCGGTGCCGGCAAAGCGCAGCGCCAGCACGTCGCTGCCGTTGACGGCAAGCGGCAGCGGCGCATCGATCCCGGCGCCGGCATAGGTCAGCGAGGCCGCATCCAGCCCGGCAATGGCAGCCGGGACTGCCGGGTCTGGCACTGGGTGCGCCGCCCAGTCGACGTGGCCGGCCAGGCGCACGGCGCGTGCCAGCGCATCCAGTGCATAGCGGCCGGCGTCGTCCATCTCGGCCGCTTCGAGCAGCGCCGCGTGCGCCCGCGTCGCGCCGATCAGCAGCGAGCCAGCCGCCAGCAGCACGGCCAGGCCGAGCACCATCGCCACCATGAACTCGGCGATGGTAAAACCCGGCTGGCGCGCGCACGGAGGCCGGTCGCGCGTCATCGCGCCACCATCAGCACGAACGCCGGCAGGTCATCGTTGCCGTGCCAACCGATCTTGATCGCCACCCCCGCCTGCGCCCCGCCGCTGCACGCCCATCGATAGCGGTGGCTGCCGGCATCCCACGGCGCCGCATCGCGACAGACGGCAATGCGCCCGCCGGGAAAGCGCCCGTGCACGAGCAGGCGCGTCTCATCAAGGTCGAAGGCTGCCAGCGCGAGCGGATCGCATGCGGCGCTGCCGAAGCATGCAGCAACTGCAACGGGCGGGCCGTCGGCGACGGCGTCGTAGTCGAGCGACAGATAGGGATTGCCCGCATCGGGCAGGCTGGCCAGCGGCGCATTGGCATGCATGCGCGCTGCCAGCGAACTGGCGAGCTGGGCCGCTTCGGCCGTCAAGGCCGCCTGCTGGCGCGTGCGCTCGGCCACCAGGTGCGCCGCGCCGGCGCCGACGACACCGATGGCGAGCACGAACAGCGCCACCAGCACTTCGATGAGCGTGAAACCGCACTGAGACTGGTGACGCATGCGAGCCTCCCGATAACGAACCTTGACGTTATCAGGCCGGCTTCGCGCACCCGTGCGGCGGCGCAAGCGTACGCCGCGCCGATCGGGGAACCTCGGGAAGGGATTAGTTGTCGAGTTTGTGCTGATGCCCGACTTCGGCCAGCGCTGCCTGGAAGGAATCCAGGTCTTCGAAATTCTTGTAGACGGAGGCGAAGCGGATATACGCGATCTTGTCGAGGCCCTTGAGCTCTTGCATCACGAGCTCGCCCACATGGCCGGTATCGACTTCGCGCAGACCGCTGGTAAGCAGCTTTTCTTCAATCGAGGCAACGGCCTTGTCGATGGCTTCGGCTGCCACGGGCCGCTTGCGCAGCGCCAGCATCAGGCTGCCGCGCAGCTTCGACGACGCAAACTCGGTGCGACTGCCGTTTTTCTTGACGATGATCGGCATCGACAGTTCGATGCGCTCATAGGTGGTAAAGCGCTTGTCGCACTTGCCGCAGCGGCGCCGGCGCCGGATAGCGTCCCCTTCCTCCGATACGCGGGTATCGAGGACTTGTGTATCTTCATGCTGACAAAAGGGACATTTCATGGCGCCGGGGCTGCAAGACTACGTGGGACGACGACCGGGCCGGCGAACCGGCCCGCGAAGGCAGAGCAGCAAATCAGGCAGCGTAGACCGGGTACTTGGTGGTCAGCTTCTTGACTTCGCCCTTGACGCGCTCGATGGTCGCGGCGTCGTGCGGGTTGTCCAGCACGTCGGCGATCAGGTTGCCCACGGTGACGGCGTCTTCTTCGACAAAGCCACGCGTCGTGAAGGCCGGGC
>Ga0308163_10002211_pt1 | contig 18332 bp, 21 predicted proteins | sample PhyTR1_FD_201037 | JGI IMG/M metagenome (GOLD analysis project Ga0308163, IMG submission 201037) | Phyllosphere microbial communities from UC Gill Tract Community Farm, Albany, California, United States - DLSLT.R1 | ecosystem: Host-associated > Plants > Phyllosphere > Unclassified | place: USA...
CGATACCCACGATGCCTGGTGCCTGTGCTTTGGCGCTTGTTAATGAGAGTGATGTCATAATAGTCATTGTTAGAAATGCAGCTTTCCATTTAGCAGCTGTATTTGTGTTATGCTGTGTTTTCATTTTTTTTTAATTATGCTGAGTATTTGCTTAACCATTTCGCTTTTGTTGCAGCTCTTGCTTCGATAAACTCTATATCGGTTCCTTGTGCAATAGCGTCAAGAGGTTTGCGGAGGGGACGGGTACCGGCAGGCATTTCTATCAGTTCCATTATTCCATTGGCAATCACCTGAGGATCCATGTTAAACTGTTCCATTTTACCAAAGAGGGCAGTGCCGATAGCATTAAATTTTTCAGTGGCTGCATCACCATACGCTTCGGTAATCGCGGTTTTATCTGAATTCACCCCTGCTTTCTGTCCTGTGTTCATCTCGGTTGGATATACCCCGGGTTGTATGCTGACATTCTCGATGCCAAACTCTGCTAACTCATCCTGCAGGCCTTCTGTGATGGTTTCAACACCAAATTTTGAAGCCAGGTAGGGGATCATGAATGGCATGGTATGTCCGCTTGCGCCTGATGTGATGTTGATAATCAGTCCTTTTCCCGCGGCACGCATAGCTGGTAACACAGCCTGGTAGGTACGAATTACGCCATAAAAATTAACCTCAAACATCTGGCGGATACGATCAAGTGTGTAAGCCTCCAGCAAACCAAATCCTGCTACGGCAGCATTATTGACCAATACATCGATCTTGCCGTATTTTGCGATCATGTTCGCAAATGCATTGGAGACTGATGCATCATTAGTGATGTCGATTTCTACAACATCGACGTTAGGCAGTGCTGAAAGTTCATTTGCAACCTGGGCATTTTTGCCCGTAATGTCGCGCATCCCTGCAATTACTGTATGACCTGCTTTTGCAAGAGTTGTAGTTGTTAATTTTCCAAAGCCTGTGCTTGTTCCTGTGATAAATATTACTTGTGACATAGTTTTATTTGTTAATGATTTGATATATCAAAGGTGAGGTAATAGCAATGCCCCGACATTGATATAGAATAAAAAAGCACATTGATAAATGTCAATGCGCTTTTTGTATCCGGTTAATTTTATTGGTTATTAATGTTCATTTATAATGGTATCGCAAGCCTCAGGGCCATATGCAAATACACGCTCCTTTGTATTATCAATACCATAACTCTTTTGATAGTAACTCTTCTTTCCATCAAAACTATCCTGACGCAGCTGCTGTAAAACATATCCGGCAGCTTCTATTCTGAAACTTTTTATTAGAGAATAATCAATGGAATAGTTTCCGTTATAATAAGCGCCCGCCTTAGCTTTCTGTCCAATAATTTGACCATTATAGTTAAATTGATTTCTTGAACTTACGCTCAGCTGATCACTAAGCATTAAAGTAAAAGCATGATAAAAGCTGGAATGATATCGCCCAACACCCCAGGGTTTACTGTCGGTGAAGGTTCGGAGAAGTTTGACGCATTGATTTGAACAAGGGGAATAAGCACCGTAAAGCCAAGGTTGCCATTCATAACACGTACAGACGAGAGATAGATGAGCTGGTTCATCTGCAGCAAAGAATTTATCTTCAGATCTCCTGATAGATTTCTGCCCTCTGCGTCTTTCATATGATGGATTTGAAAGAACTCCCTGGGATGATTATACTCCTGAACGTATCAATGGAGTTTTTAGATACCTTAATGAAAAACGGGAAGCATGAACTACTACATCTGACCGTCAGCGCCAGTTCGCATTAAATTATTTTTCTAAATTCAGCTCAGAAGAAAACTTTCACCACGCTGCCAAACAGGCTCATATCGCACTTGGTATTGCTGTAGCTGCTGCTGCACTGTTAAAAATAGATGCCACTCCTATGGAAGGTTTCGATGCACCTGAGCTTGATGAGTTTCTTAACCTAAGGTCCAAAGGCCTGCGAAGTTCTATGCTTATGGCTCTAGGGTACCGTGACGAAGAGAACGACTGGAATGCCAAATTGCCTAAAGTGAGAAAACCTATGGATGAATTTGTAAGATTGTATAAATAAGAGATTATGTATATTTGGGTATATCTAATCAATACATTTAAGTGATCGAAGTATTCAAAAAATATATCCTCGAAAAAAGTAAGGTCTCGGAAGATGAAATCGAAAAGATCATCCAGGTTTCGCAGCTCAAAAAGCTTCGTAAACGACAATATCTTCTACAGGAAGGTGACGTTTGGAAATATAACGCATTTGTAACCAAAGGTTGTGTCCGCACCTATACCGTTGATGATAAAGGTGCGGAACACATCATTAATTTTGCTGTTGAGAACTGGTGGACGGGCGACAGGGAAAGCCTCGCATCCGCGGAACCTTCCAGATTCAATATTGACGCATTAGAAGATTCTGAACTTATCCTGATCAGCAAAAATAAATTTGATACACTTTGTGCAGAGATACCTGCCTTCAACGACATGATCAATGGAATACTTCAAAGAAGTTTTATAAGTTCCCAAAATCGAATTCATACATTTATCAGTCTTTCTGCAGAAGACAAATACCTCAACTTCCTGCAAAAATTTCCGCACCTGCCCATGCGGGTACCACAGGGGATGATAGCATCTTATCTTGGAATTACGCCCGAAACCCTGAGCCGTATAAGAAATCAGACTGCCAAAAAATAAAGGTTTTATCTTATCCTTGCTCGTAAAGTCCTATAACCGTATGGTCTTTACTTAGTATGTGACAGTATTTATATGACGGGCAAACAGTTTCGATTGCTCCCAGAAGACTGCCTCCCTGATGGCTTAGTGCCTCCACCATATCCTCCAGGTTCTCCACCTTATAACTAATCATTACATTGGAACCTGCGAATAAATAACCCGGTAATGCAGCACCCGCACCATAGATTTCTACTGTTGTACCATCGCTCATCAGGTACGCAGACAGACCGGGTTCCACTATCAGATTTTTAAGCGCTTTATCCATTCCAAACAAGGTTTTATATAGATTAGCGTCGCAGCTGCTGGCTTTTATTGATATCTTTTTATATGAATTTATATTTTTCATATGACCTTAGTAGCGATCGTGAAATAATTCCTTTTTTATTCCCAGTTTTTTCATCCTTGATGTCAGCGTACTTGGCGGCAGATCAAGTATCTCCGCTGCACCACCTGCACCGGTTAATTTTCCATTACAGCTTCTAAGTACGGCAAGAATGTGCTCTGCTTCAATCTGGTCCATTGTTTTGCGGTCATCCTTCATACCAGCTTTGCTACCCGGCTGTGGGTAAGAAGCTTGAGGCATTTCAATCTGCTCGAGTACGTCAGTTCTATTTTTTATAAGCATACGTTGCATCAGGTGCCCTAACTCTCTTATATTTCCAGGCCATTGATAATCTGTCAATTGTTTTAAAGCCGATGCAGACAATTCAGGAACCTGATGGCGGCCCAGTTCGGCTGCAGATTTGATTAGGAAATGTCTTGCAAGCGTGGGAATATCTTCCTTGCGTTCCCTTAGTGGTGGCAGATTAATGGGGTAAACATTCAGCCTGTAGAAGAGATCCAGTCTAAAACGTCCCTCTCCAACTTCCTTTTCGAGATTACGATTGGTGGCCGCCACAATGCGTACGTCCACTTTAATTGTTTTACTGCTCCCAACTGGTTCAAATTTTTTTTCCTGTAGTACCCTTAACAGTTTTACTTGTGATTCAAGCGGCAGTTCACCAATTTCATCAAAAAAGATAGTGCCGCCGTTTGCTGCCTCAAATTTACCAATGCGTTTTTCTATGGCTCCTGTGAATGCTCCTTTCTCATGTCCGAACAATTCAGACTCGATGAGGTCTACCGGCATAGCTGCGCAGTTCACGGTAATAAATGCCTCATCTTTTCTCGAAGATAAAAGATGAATATTATGAGCAATCTTCTCCTTGCCCGTTCCGCTTTCTCCCAGAATCAACACTGTTACAGGTGTGTCAGCAACCATTTCTACATTATCCAGTACATGCAATAACGCGGCGCTGGTGCCAAAGATGCCATCGAACTTCGGCGATGATTTTACAGGTTGGGTACGGATCGCCTTCCGAAAGGTTTTCAACTCATTTGCATCGGCCACTGCCAGTGACGCGAATAAGTTAAAAAGTGACTTCTCTGTTCTGCATAGCAGTGTTTTATGACTTTGGTCAAACCCCTCCTGATCTTTATTAAAAAATGCCAGTTGTAAAGTGCCTTCAGTCTTTTTACTGATGATCTGTAATGTAGAATTGAGCTGGTATGGCCTAAGTATGCCAGTTGCAAATGTTCCCTGGCGCTGCAATGAAATAAAATCATGGCCAGTCAGCACAGTAGAATCAATACTTTTACGCATCTGATTTATCTGTTCATTAAAGATGAATGCCTGGTTTAACTGAGATTCACTGAGTGAAGGCATTATCTGATATTCATCGAAGCCTATCCGGCAGAAAGCTCCTGATTCAATGATGTTTCCATTTGACGCAGAAAAGTGGTAGGCAAAATAATCAAAGGGGATCAGGGGCTGAAAAGTCGACGGCACTTTATTCAGCTTATTTTCAAGCGCGATGCGCTCGTTGGTTAACGCCGTTAGCTGCTGCTGCAAAAGCATTTCTTTTTGCGCGGCAAACTGCAGGCTACTCTCGTGTTTGCTTCTGGCGATTTCCAGCATAATCAGGAGATCTTTCTCCCGAAATGGTTTGACAAGGAAGCCATAAGGATGCGTAGCCTTGGCGATCTCCAGCACGCTTTGGTTGGTGTTTGCAGAAATATAAACAAAACCAATACCTTTTTCCTGCAGGTAGGGGGCAAGTTCGGTGCCCATAGAATCATCCTGTAAGAATATGTCGATCAATACCCATGCAGGTTGGTATTTATCAATGGCCTGCTTTGCAGATTCGACGCTATCTGCTGTGGCACAAACAATATAACCAGCATTTTCCATCATATTGGTAAGGTCATTTGCCACAATGAATTCATCTTCAACTATCAACAGTTTCTCATTCATACTTTAAAGTAACATTTCATCAGCAAATCTCAAAATGCTTCTGCATATCTATCCAAAATTACCAAAGCTAGGTTATCAGTTCAATCAATATTAAGAAACCTTGTCACGGGGATCATCAATATGCATTCTTGCAATATCATAGCGTACACCTTCACGATCCAGAATCCTGACATTTTTAACAACTGTACTCAAGGCAGTTAGGAAGGTGTCTGCACGTTCATGGTGCTCGTAAGCCTCCTCGTCCGCCCATCCTTCCAGCAGATGGAAGGTGTTAGGGTCAGTCAGGTCTTGTGAAAAGGCATAATATATACAACCAGGCAACTTGTTAGCCTCAATCATTTCCGGTACTACGGCATCTATGAAAATCTGCCTGTCATCAGGATGCACGCGATAATATGCACTAACAGTTACCGCTGTTGCCAGGGTTTTATCATGTTCAACCGAAGTTCCTTTTTTTACTAAATTTTCCATGTGATAATCAGTTATTTAAATGCAGCGCCAAGATTTCCTAAAACGCCCAGCTGTCCGAGCAGGATAGTGCCTGCAGTATAACAATGAAACGATTTTACTTTGCCGTTTTCGAGATGAAAAACATCGCAGCAGGGAGCCTGGATCGTGTTTCCAGTGGCAGGAATAGTACCGGCAGGCATCTTTAATGGTCCTTTGTGCGTGCCGTTTAGCGATAGCTCTACGATCACGACGTCTTCATCAGCACTGACATAGAATTCGTATAGTTCACGGTGCATATCAGGGAAAGCCGTCGCATAGATGTCAACAGTCTGACCAATATCCTCTCCGTAATATTTGGCGCCGGCAGAAACATCCCAGAAGTAACCGTCCTCAGTAAATAGCGCAACAAAGGCTTTACTGTCCTGTATTTCTGCAATGCGGTATAATTCGCGGATCACTTTTTCATTCTCTGAACTTGTAGGTGTTTTCATATTTCGATTTTTTGTTTAAGCAAAGATTTGAAATTTTGAACCCGGAGTTCTTGATATTTAATAAGAAAGGGCATTGATAAATATCAACGGATGCAGTTCAAGCTATACTGTTGACACTTTTGATGGATAAGGATGGTCAGGTGCCAGCGGTTTCAATTTTGTTATTGTAACAGTAATCTTCAAACCCTGATCATTTTCAAACCGCAATTCACCTCTCAATTGTTTGGTAAGGCCTTTGATTAAGCTCAGTCCAAGTGATTTGTGCGAATGAATGTTGATATGGTCCGGCAGCCCCTTACCATTGTCTGCAACAATGAGCTCCAGCTGCTTTTCACCTGCTGTCCGGAGCTTGATACTGATGTATCGGGGCATGGAAGTATCTTCAAAGGCATATTTTATAGAATTTGTAACGGCTTCATTAATGATTAGCCCCAGTGACACGCCCTGTGAAACGTCAATTCTCAGGGCCTCAATATCCAGCTTGAGCAACACCTTATTGTCAAGGTCAAAACTTTCAATTATATAATTAAGCAGAGAAGAAAGATATACGTTCATATCTATACCCGATAGATTCTCGTTTTGATATATTTCTTTGTGTATCAATGCTATGGAATGCATCCTCCGCTGGCTGCTAATGATAACTTCCCGAATAGTGGGCTGGTCAATAAAAGCAAGCTGAGAATTCAATAGACTAATAACAATTTGCAGGTTGTTTTTCACCCGGTGATGCACTTCTTTCAATAACCATTCGCGTTCTGATACAAGATTGCTCAAGGTTTGATTTTTATTAAAGATTTCGTCCTTTTGCCGGGAAAGTTCCCTGTTTGAAAGTTGCTGCAAGCGTGTACGGTTGACCAGAAGAGTTATGGATATACCTGCAACTAATAGACCAAGGATCAAAAAGTAACGGGCTTTGGTTTCACTTTGGAGTGCTTTCTCTTTTAGTTTGGCCTGCCTGGTCAGCAACGTTATGTTTTTTTGTTTTAGCTCAATATCCTGATTTTTCTTATCCAGATGGTATAAAACTTCAAGCTGTGCAATTTGATCAGTTGTGCTGCGTTTGGCAATAGAATCGTTCAGGTTTATGAAGTGCTGTAAATGCTTAATTGCTGACTGAAAATTACCCTGCGCAGAATCTACACGGAAAGAATACATTTGTAATTTGGCTAAATCTAGAGGGTCTGCCGTTGCTATGGTTAACTCATTTAGTATTTGCAAGTGTTTTCTTGCTCTGGCAAATTGCTGGGTTTCCAAAAATAAACGGATAGCAAGAAAGTGAGTTTTTGTACAAACAAAGTAGTGAACGGGTAGTCCTTTAATTGTTTCCATCATTTGCGGGTAGTATTTTTCTGCAGCATCGTATCTTCGCATGCTAACATATAATTCAGCCGCATAAACAAACAACATCTTATACATTTCATCATCTTTGCTATCAATGGCAAAACCTTCCTCCAGGAGTTGTTCTGCTTTGCCATAATGATGAATTGTAGTATAATCATTGACAAGTTTCCCGTATAAAAATAAATCTTCATTGGTATTGTGCTGGTTCTTGATCAATCTCTTTGCTTCAATCAGATATTGGATGCTTTTTAAAGGCTGGTTACTTTGTTCATACAGCAGGGAGATACCTGTATAGATATTGAAAATACCCGTGGTATCCTTATTTAGTTCTGCGAGATGCAAACCTTTAAAACCATAATCAAACGCTAGTCTGAAATTACCTGCTGAACCAAATAAATAAGATAAGTTGTCGTACACCTCATAAATTTTTGGGCTATGAAGCTTCTGGTAAATCATTAAAGCCTGATAATTCTCTTTAAACGCTAGCGGTTTTTTTTTCAACCACTGATGAACGAAAGCAGATCTTGATAGCGCATCTGCCATTCGCTTGGATTCTGGTGCAGTTCGGCTGAGAATTTTGATTGCCAGATTCCAGTACTTTGCTGTTTGCAAAATATTTGGTGCTGTCAGTCCGCTACAGTGGGCTAGTTGCATGTAAGCATCAGCCTGATAATCCAGTAATTTCAATTTCTGGAATATCTTGAATGCAGCTTCGGCGTATTGCACGGCTTTTTCAACATTATTTTGTTGTAAGAGGACCTGTGAAAGGATTAAATAGGATCTTGCTTCACCAATAGCAAATTTTTGTTTAATACTCAATTTCAAAGCTTCAGTACCGTATGGAAAAGCACGTTTATATTCAGCAGCAGTAACAATGTCATGGTCCAGAATGTGGTTACCGATTTCAAGTAATAAGTTAATTCGGTTAGTGTCTCTCGAGTTACTTAGGTTCTGTGTCAGCTTTTGTTCAACACCATCAATTTTCTTTTGTAAACAGAATCCAGAATAAGATAAGCAAATTGTGAGCAGGTTCAGTATTAAAAAACGTGATAAGAGGGTTGATTTCCGAGACATATTCGAGGTCTTAAGCGAGTTTAACGGCTAAACTAGTGATTTTTCCTGCAAATGCAGCTGGTTTCATTTACCCTGATCCATTCCATGGCAGCAGCTCCCTTTTTAGGGTAAAAGATAAAGGCGACGTGACTAATGAGCAGCCATCCACTCAAATCCATGACTATCTGCACCGTAAGGAACGATATAGCTGGAATGCCAATTACCGGTCCTAGTTAATTTTAAAGATTGACAAATGTCAATGCAAGAACTTGCAAATGAAAATGGTTCTGCCTTCCGGTTCAGCACCTAAAAGGAGAAATCATACCTCAGGGCTGCCTCGTTTGCCAGAAAACCTGCAGCTAAAAGAGATGACAAATCCATACAGTGATTATGGTAAGACCGAAATCAAAGAGTATCTGAGAAGCATTAAAGCTAAAATTGCAGTAGTTGTTTTATCTAACGTGTTTGAAATCAATGACAAAATTGACGAACTGGCCTACAGCTTAGTGGCATCAACAGATAAAAAGTAGAGCCGCATTAATAGTTAATTCAATGACTGGTACTGCTTAGGGGTTATACCATGAACCTGCTTAAAAGATTGGATAAAACTTGAAAGGTTTTCGTAACCCAACTCAAAGTAAATCTCACTGGCTTTATATTCTCCTTGTTTAAGCAGGTATGCGGCTTTCTCCATTCTCTGCTTTAATAACCATTTATTGGGCGACGTACCGTATATCTTTGCAAATCTTCTCTTAAAGGTAGATAAACTGACGTTACATAAAAATGCAAGTTCTTCAACTGTAATCGGGTGGTAGAGATTTGCTGTTACTGCCTGGCGAATTATATCGTCATCACCAGCACTATGACCAAATGTACATAGTTTCTGAAGTTGTCCAGGATGCTTGTCGCATAAGTAATGAAGCAATTCTTCCAGTTTGATGTTTTGGATGGCTGGCGACAATGAGTTGCCAGCAGCAATAATATGGCTGAGTGATTCGATATAATTCAGTAAAAAAGCGTCTTTTTCAAAAACCAGGAAAGCATCCTCACTTGCAGAAGGCGACGAAAGTACCCTGGGATTTTTAATAAAGAAATCTGCGAGAACTTTATTGTCAAAAAAAATGAGGATGCTTCGGTAGTGGCCAGCCTCAGAGGCAGTCTTTTCGCTCATTAGATAGTTACCGGCAGAGAGCAATAAAAATTGATGGGGATTGATTCGGGCGTACTTGCCGGAGTACTGCACTGCTTTCTCACCCTCGAGCAAAAAACTAAAAAGATTCTGACCTAATTTAATTCTGTTGTTAGCGCTGGCACCCTCAGAATTATAATTAATTATGGATACCTCAGGGGCATCTATGCCTGAAGGTTGAAAGTTAAGATCTACAGGTAGATAGAATTCTTTAGTTCGATTCATTGTTTTTTAAAGATAAACATTTAGCAATTTTCAGGCAACAGAGAAGCATGTTTAATTATTCCAACATGCTGTTGTATAACCGGGTTTTACTTCTTGCCGTAAACTATTAATGAAGCTTTAGAGAGTGTCAAAAAGTGCATGTTGAATCCTACAAAAGCAGGACCTGCATTCTTGTCCAGCTCCAGTTTTTTGCTCAAAGCATAAACCGTGATCAGATAGCCATGTGCCGGACCGACAGGAGGGGCAGCACCAATGAAACCGGGCGCACCCATATCTGTATTACTTTGTATAGCACCTTCGGGTATCAGGTTTTTTGTTGCGTCTCCTGCACCAGATTTTAGCTCATGAACATTCGCAGGAATGTTAAATACCACCCAGTGCCAGAAACCGCTTCCAGATGGCGCATCCATATCATAAATGGTAACAGCAAAGCTTTCTGTTCCTTTGGGTGCATTCTCCCAGGAGAGTTGAGGCGACTTGTTTTCACCAGTAAATCCCATCGCATTTGCATACTGCTTGTTGGTTAGCTGACCACCAAGTTCATTACTCTTCAAGGTAAATGTTTGTGCTACTGCTGTAGTGCTTATTGTTGATGCCACTGCTAAGGTTGTAATAAATCTTTTCATATGTCTTAATTTATTTCAAAGTTAGCGCTTGCTGCAAGGCCCAATGATAGGGGAACGTTCAAAAAGTGTTGTTACACGTTCAATCTTTTGATACTCTCAGCATCAATAAATACCAGCAAGCGATAACAGTTACTCCTGAAGCCTGATGTTGACCTAATTTGCCTAAATTATTTTAATAGCATATCTTAGTATCAAATGGAAAATCTGCAAGATTTCAAAGACTCTTTAACAAACGAAATTCCTCCACAAGGTTTATCGGTACAACTGAAAGCCCTCTGGTATGATGGAAAAGGCGATTGGGCAGAAGCACATCATCAGGTGGATCACTTAGACGATCAGCCATCCGCTCATATCCATGCTTATCTGCACCGTAAGGAAGGAGATATCTGGAATGCCGATTACTGGTATAAAAGAGCAAAACAAAGCAGACCGGATATTGCTTTGGCTATGGAATGGGAACAACTCGTTCAGCAATTCTTAAACAGATAAACATCCTTAACCAAAAAACACTTAAAAAATATGCGAGCAATAGGATTTAAACAATCACTGGACATTACGGAGCAGGATAGCTTTGTTTCATTTGAAACTGCTGTCCCTGAGGCTTCAGGAAGGGATATTTTAGTTAAGATCAAGGCAATCAGTGTCAATCCAGTGGATTATAAAATCCGTCAGAAAAGTGCCAAAGATGTGACGCTGGATGAGCCTAAAGTAATAGGGTGGGATGCTGCCGGAACGCTAGAAGCAGTAGGGGAGGAAGTCACAAGTCTCAAAGTCGGTGATGAAGTTTACTACTCGGGTGACCTTAAAAGAAGCGGATGCAACAGTGAATATCAGTTGGTAGATGAAAGAATAGTAGGTAAAAAACCATCATCATTATCTTATGAAGCGGCAGCAGCTATGCCTCTGACAACCATAACTGCATGGGAAATGCTATTTGAAAGATTCGGGATAAGGGATAAAGACAAAGGCAAATCGATACTGGTTGTCGGCGGAGCTGGTGGCGTAGGTTCCATTGCTACCCAAATTGCAAAACAGGTAGGAGGGCTTACTGTAATCAGCACAGCATCACGCGATGAAACTGTAGAGTGGTGCAAATTACAAGGCGCAGATTACGTAGTTAATCACAAGGACCTGATCAATGAAGTACATAAAGCTGGCTTTGAACAAGTCGATTTTATCTTCGATTGTGCTGATCTCAACTTTTATTGGGATGCATTTGTAGAACTGATCAAACCTCAGGGAAAAATCGGTTCAATCAGTGACGCCAAGGAACCAGTAAATCTGATTCAATTGAAACCAAAGAGCGTAAGCATCCACTGGGAATTTATGTTTACGCGATCTTCTTACCAGACAGAAGATATGATCTCACAATCTCATATCTTAAACATTGCGGCTGATTTATTTGATGAGAGTAGATTAAAAAGCACAATCAACAATACGCTGCAGGGATTGAATGTTGAGAATATAAAGGACGCACACCGGTTATTGGAAAGCGGGAAAGCTATTGGGAAGACCGTCATAAGTTACTAGCTGCTGAGATAAATGAGATCTTAAGGCGTGCCCTCATCATTCTAGTTTAGTTGTTGCAGAGGTGTTCCTTATAAAGATTATACCATCGAAATCCAGGCCTGGTTTCACTTTCAGTGGTTTTGGTTCTCTCCAGTCAGAATAGAAATTAATAATCAGCTGGCTACTACCGTTTATCATACTGTTTTTATGAAATGGTAGATAAAATGATGGATATCTTGCCTGATCGAGTATTGTCGATAAAGTGTGTTCTTTTGCCTGAAATGGGTGCGGTTCGAATTTATCATCGTTCAGGACGCTTACTGTTCCTTTAAAACCATCAAAGCCAATTGTATAAAAATCATTCCGAAAATGCTGATTCAAAAATGAACCCATTGACATTGAGTTAGATGTAGTGTCTTTCATAATGTGAACATTATGTGTCCAGATGATAGTCTTCGCTTTTTTAAGGTCATAGCTTTTAATGAGATTTTGCGCCATGAACTTGTCTCGGGTTATTGGGTTAGACCAGTAGTTCTGATCATCCAATCCCAGTAAAATTACTTTGTCTTTACTGTTCGTAATATTGAATTGTCTGATTAGCTGGAAAAGGTTATAGATATCTTCCGTATTGTATAAGCCCATAGGCGCCATAAGGCTTTTTAAGTTTCCTTCTCCAGTTTGTAAAAATGCATTAATTGCTGCCATTATAGGTTCCTGAGTCTCAAATGACAGCAATCGGAAATCACACTTTTCAATAAGATATTTGATGATGCGTGTTTTCTGTATAAAAAGTTCTCTGGTTCCGTGAGAAAGCTCCCCCAGACCAATGACCTTTTTGCCTTCTACTTCACTCTTCAGGAAAGCCAGATCAGTATCAGATGAACTGAGATCAGAATTTAGTGCGTATGCATCTTTGTTAATCTCGCTCAGTGATTGACCGAAGGCCGCGCACGTCAAAAGAACACTAAAAATCAGGGACGATATGATTTTCATCCGATAGGCAGTCAAATATGCTTTTTTCATAAAGTTTAACTCGTTGTTTTATAATTGATGTTATAAATAGCCGAATTCCATATTGTTGATTTCAGAAATAAGAGATGAACGCTATCACAGCCCCAGCTGCGCCTTCAGTTCTGTCGCTGCTGCTCTTCCAGCTCTGTTGGCACCTATGGTGGAAGCGGAAGGACCATAACCAACAAGATGAATCCGGGGGTCTTTCATCACTTGTGTGGCTAATCTTCCTCCCATCAATATACCGCCCTTGTCGTCGTGCAGCATTAAAGGTGCCAGATGATCCAAACTACTGCGGAAGCCCGTGCACCATAAAATCACATCGGCAGTAATTTGACGCCCATCCGCCCAGCGAACTCCATCTGAAGTAATCTCGCTGAACATCGGCTGACGGGTTAACACTCCCCGCGCTTTCATTTGCTCGATTGCAGGGGTAAGAGGAAGGCCTGTAACTGATACAATTGATCCCGGAGGAAGTCCCTGTCTGACGCGGTCCTCCACCTTCTGCACCGCGGCCCGCCCAAATTCCTCCAGCCAGGGCCCATCCCTAAAATTAGGCTCATTGCGGGTTACCCAGGTCGTGGTGGTCAGCCTGGAAATCTCATCGAGCAGCTGTATCGCGGATATGCCGCCGCCCACAATGATGACATGCTTGCCCACAAATTCATTGGCACTATGATAATCCCTGGTATGCAGCTGAATGCCTTCAAAACTATCTGATCCGGGATAGGTGGGAATATAAGGAGCTTCCCAGCTGCCAGTTGCGTTAATGATTCCTCTCGCTGAGAACAGTCCGTGATCGGTCTCAATGCGGAACCTGTCACCGCGGTCGCACACAAGATTGGTTTTAACCGGCCGGTAGACATGGAAATCAAATTTTTTTTCGTACTCGCTGTAATAATGCGGAACAGCAGTGCTTGCTTTGACTTCTGAATCCGGAACTTCAATGGTGCTGGAGAAGGAGAGGCCAGGTAAATCGTGTATACCATTTACTGTGCTCAGCGTAAGCGAAGGCCACCTGTATTGCCAGGCACCACCCGGATGGGGCGACTGGTCTAAAATCACAAATCCACGGCCTTCCGCAAGTCCTTGCTGCTTTAGATAATAAGCAGAGGAAAGTCCGGCTTGGCCTGCTCCAATTACAATGATATCAGTTTTAAATATCAACTCTGCTGCGGTGTTCTCTGATTCAGGCATGATGATCCTTTCTACGAACAGTAAAAATAGTAATTATCAGGCAAACACTATTAAATTGCCGGATTATGCACCAATTGTGAATGCTGAGGAGAGCAGAATTGCCTTGCAGATGAACTATTTTGCAGGAAGCCGGAGACATGGTGCTTCTGTTTTTTTTGTGTTTTATCGGACAGATTGAGTAAATTGCGGGTACTACTAAATCTCAACAATGTCCAATTTTGAAGCGCTTTTTGAATACATTCAGGAAATATCAGGCAAACTGCTTTCAGAGAGTGACAAGCAACTTTTGATGTTACACTTCAAACCAAGGAAACTTCGGAAACGACAATTCTTTTTACAGGAAGGAGACGTATGCAAGTACATTGGGTTCATCGTCAAAGGATCCGCAAGGACCTTCACGGTAGATGAAAAAGGCCATGAAAATACACTGAAATTAGCGATGGAAAATTGGTGGCTCGCAGATTTTGAAAGCTTTTACCTTTTAACGCCAACTCGCTTCAACATTGAAGCGCTGGAAAATCTTGAAGTGCTGCAATCCACCAATGCCCAGATAGAAGAGCATCTCAAACATATTCCTGCCTTTGCAACAATGGCTAATGTCATCAATCAGAATTACACCATTGCAAACCAGAAAAGAATGCAGGCCGCTATGAGCTATACGGCAGAAGAGCGTTACGAGGACCTGATGCGCAACTATCCGCAGTTTGTAAAACGTTTCCCCCAAAATATGATTGCTTCTTATCTGGGTTTATCCCGTGAAACTTTGAGCAGGATCAGGAAAAATTCGTTCAGATAAGTATCGTAAGCTTTTAGGTTTTCTGTTTCCACTCTTCTAAAGTTCAATCATAATCGGCTATATAATAGTTAGTTATCTGAATAATGTGACTTAAATCACTACTCTGAGTTGAGCTATACCACAAGCATTTAATGATTCAGGTCAACCGACGGTTCCTTGCCGGGCTGCATCTTTGACATGTACTTCAGAACACAAATTATCCTGAAGGATTTGAACACATTAAATATAAAATCATGAGAAAATTAGAAAACAAAGTAGCTGTCGTTACAGGAGCTTCACAAGGAATAGGTGCATCAATAGCTAAACACTTTGCAGCGGCTGGTGCGAAGGTTGTTGTGAATTACGCATCAAGTAAAGCAGCAGCAGACAGTGTGGTAAAGCAGATAACTGATAATGGAGGGCAGGCGATTTCGGTACAGGCAGATGTATCTAAAGAAGCCGATGTCATCAGGCTTTTTGAAGAAACTGAGAAAGCTTTCGGCACACTGGATATTTTGGTGAACAATGCGGTACATCAGGGATATCTGCCAATTGAACAGGTATCAGTGGAAGCTTTTCATCAGCATTTCAATGTCAATGTTTTGGGTTCTATCCTTACTATTCAGGCATCTTTAAAGCTGTTTGGAGATAAGGGTGGCAACATCATCAATATTAGTTCCGGTGCAAGCAAATACCCACTTCCCTCAGCATCATTGTACTCAGCAACAAAAGCAGCAGTGGATGCCATAACAATTTCTTTATCAAAGGAACTGGGTGCTAAAAACGTTCGTATCAATTCAATATTGCCCGGTGCTACAGCTACAGAAGGTGCAGCTAACGCAGGGGTGACTGCTGGCAGCGACTATGAAAAAATGTTTATTGCCAATACACCACTTGGTCGCCGTGGCCAGCCTGCAGATATTGCTAAAGCTGTCGTATTTCTTGCTTCTGATGATTCAGCCTGGATTACAGGTGAGCAACTTTCAGTTTCGGGAGGGATGTATGGTTTTTAAAACTGTCAAAATGATTAAACATTTTTAGAGATGGGATGTTCCAACACCTACCTATCTATAAAAACATAATTATGAAAGCAGCAGTATTTCACAAACCGGGAGACATCAGTTATACAACCGTAGCTGATCCCAGGATCGAACTGGCAACAGACATCATTTTAAAAGTAACATCTACCGCAATCTGCGGATCAGACCTGCACATTTTGAGCGGGGCTGTCCCTCAAACCACTGATATGGTACTGGGGCACGAATTTATGGGAATCGTTGAGGAAGTTGGTGCAGAAGTTAAAAACCTGAAAAAAGGAGACCGGGTAATTGTGCCCTTTCCTATCGCCTGCGGTTCTTGTTTTTTCTGCAACCATGGAGCTTCTCCAAGCTGTGAAAATTCCAACTACAAGCACTATGGACCTAACGGCGACATGATGGACCAAAAGGGTGCAGCATTGTTTGGCTACACTGATCTTTATGGAGGATACTCGGGTGGGCAGGCGGAATATGTGCGCGTTCCTTATGCTGATGTGAGTCCAAGGATTATTCCGGACAATATCACTGATGAGCAAGCTTTATTCCTGACCGATATTTTCCCTACAGGATGGTCAGGCGTGGATTGGGCGCAAATGAAAGGTGGCGAAGTTGTAGCCATATTTGGGTCAGGTCCGGTAGGGCTGATGGCCCAGAAAGCAGCCTGGATACATGGGGCAAGCAGAGTTATTGCCATTGACCCGCTGGATTACCGACTGGAAAAAGCAAAGGCAGTGAATAAAGTAGATACGCTAAACCCACATAAAGTTGATGTTGTTGAAGCAATTCGCGAGATGACTGCTGGCAGAGGAGCAGATGTTTGTATTGATGCAGTTGGTTTTGAGCCTGAGCGTAACCTTATGGACAAGTTAAAGGCGACTATCAATTTCGAAAAGGGGAGCATAAAAGTGCTTGAACTTTGTTTCGAAGCGGTGCGTCGTAGCGGGACTGTTTCCATTTTAGGTGTTTACGGAAGTCCTTATGATAATTTCCCTTTGTACAGGATTTTTGATAAGGGGCTGACCATCAAACAGGGTCAGGCACCGGTTTTAAACTATATTGATAAGCTGATCGAGCTGGTAAAAGACGAAAAAGTAGTGCTCGATGATATCATTACACACACTTTACCACTTAGTGAAGTTGCACACGGCTATAAAATCTTCGACGAAAAGAAAGACGATTGCGTAAAAGTTGTTTTAAAACCTTAACCGAATTATCAACTTTAAGTTCAATACTATGGAAAACACAAATAAATACGCCTTAATCACTGGTGCAACCAGTGGGATAGGTTATGAACTGGCTAAACTTTTTGCCCAGGACGGTTACAATCTGGTAATCGTTGCCCGCGATCAGGCTGAGCTTGATTCGAAATCAGCGGAGCTAGAAAAGAGCGGAATACGGGTTATCACTATTGCTAAAGATCTTTTTGACCCTGAAGAGGCTTTTGGCTTATTTGCCGACTTGCAGTCGCAGGATATCCGCATTGATGTACTGGTTAACAATGCCGGTCAGGGTGTATACGGAGAGTTCGAAGATACAGATATAGACCGCGAACTGGACATTATTCATCTTAACATTTCTTCTCTTGTGGTGCTGACTAAGCTTTTCCTAAAGGAGATGACCGCAAGAAATTCGGGGAAGATTCTTAATACGGCTTCTATCGCCAGTAAAACCCCAGGCCCATGGCAGGCAGTGTATCATGGAACAAAAGCATTTGTGCTTTCATTTACTGAGGCCATCCGAGAAGAGCTGCGCGATACAAATATCACAGTCACCGCACTGATGCCGGGAGCAACTGATACAGATTTCTTCGCTAAAGCGGATATGTTAGACAGTAAAGCAGTGCAGGATAAAGATTCACTGTCTGATCCTGCAGATGTGGCAAAGGATGGTTATGATGCCCTGATGGCTGGAAAAGATAAAGTTATTTCCGGCTTCAAGAACAAAGTTCAGGTGGGTATGGGTAGTCTTACACCAGATAGTCTTGTTGCTCATCAGGTTTATGAACAGCAAAAACCAAAAGATCAATAAATAACAATAAAGCCTTTGGATTTCCAAAGGCTTTATCTTTTCCATTCTTATTTTAGTCCAACTGAAAGAACAATAGTAGCTCTCATTTGTACTCACAGCTTTTCAGCCAGCGACTCGGCGCTTAATTTTTTTTCATTTGCTAATTCAAATCTTTTAATGCAACTTTGATGCGAATTGAAAAAGAGACATAAAAATATTCTTCACAAATGTTATCAGCTAGGATCACTACTGCTGGTATTGCTCTTCCTTTCGATCTCAGTTATCCAGGCTATCCATACACATAAACGTTCTGCACAAACTGAGCAATCTGCAGTTGACGATGATATAGTTTTCGAAAAGGACCAGTGTAAGATTTGTGATTACTTTATGCATCAGCAGGGCAAG